>Ga0065707_10000553_pt1 | contig 25127 bp, 22 predicted proteins | sample SwiRhicommuniRL3_FD_59094 | JGI IMG/M metagenome (GOLD analysis project Ga0065707, IMG submission 59094) | Switchgrass rhizosphere bacterial communities from Rose Lake, Michigan, USA - RL3 v2 (version 2) | ecosystem: Host-associated > Plants > Roots > Rhizosphere > Soil | place: East Lansing...
TCAGAGGCTTTGGCAAGAACGTTGCCGTTCAGATCATGGAGAGCACACTTCAGTGCGGTCGTCCCCAGGTCAAATGCCAAAATGCAAGGCATATCTATTGTCCTGGAGCTCCGGCCCAGGCGAGGACCCCGGTCTCTTCCCCAATATTGATTAGCGTGCGTGGTAATCCTTCCGGAATAAGGGTTGCATTGCCCCCAAGTAATTCATCGCATTGTTCCTTATCAAATAGCAGAATATGTCCCTGACAGCAATAGAATACTTCCTGAGGAACGGAATGCCCGCTGTCTATGTTGCCTCTTTGTCCAGGCTGGAGGGTGGAGGTACCGAGCCACATTTTCGAGGTTCTTATATACTCGCGACAAAGTTCAGGCCCCTCCATGAATGTTCTAGCTTCCTTTTCCCGAATAATCCGTGCAGAGGTACCCATGTTTCCTTCCTCTTCTCTATTCAAGGAATGAAGTGATCTTCAATGAATGTGAAATGTTGACGGAAAGAATGGAGATGCTTATAATCATTAACACTGCGGTAATATGTCATGATGTAATACAACCCAAACTATAGCAAATTCATCATAATAAGTCAAGAGCTTTATTTTGGTGCATGCTGATTTAGGTTATTGTTTGGATAGGAGGCTCATGCGGAATGAAACCTGAATTTATCCTCATGCTCACATACAACGATAGTACTGTGAAAGACGCATTGAATATTTTTCGAGAATGTAAAGACTCCCCTGTTACGCATTGGGGATTTAAGGATGTTGGCTTGCCTCCTGATGAAATAAAGAGACTGGTAGACGACATGAAGGCCATGGGTAAAACAACCTACCTTGAAGTTGTTAGTCTGTCTGAAGAGGAGGGGTTACGAGGAGCCAAAATTGCCGTGGAATCCGGTTTTGATATTTTGATGGGCACAGTTTTCTTTGATTCGATTTTGGAATATCTAAAAGACAAACCCGTCAAGTACTACCCATTTCCAGGTCATGTTTATGATCATCCAAGTATTCTCGATGGAACCGTTGAAGATATCGTCGCACATGCAAGGTTTCTGGAGAGCAAAGGCGTTCAGGGCATGGACCTGCTGAGCTACCGCTATGTAGGGGATGCCCCTCTATTATTGCAGGAGGTCGTCAAAGCAACCAGTGTACCCATCGTATCTGCTGGATCTATTGAATCGTACAAACAATTGGCTGAGGTTTGGCACGCAGGTGCATGGGGATTTACTATTGGCAGTGCTTTGTTTAATAAGAAATTCATTCCCAATGGCTCCTTCCTGAAGAATGCGCTGGCCATTTGTGATTGGCTCGAAAAAACCGATCCTTCAGAACTCCATAGGTATCTGGAATACTAGGAACAAACTAAATAATCCTGATCGCTACGCTTCCGCTGGATTGGCACTAACTCAGCTTTGACTTTGGGTGAGATCAACGAATCCAATCGGTGGAACTCCTTCCAGGCTCATTTACCGGCTTTGCAGGCCTAGCGCAGGTATCAGCGGATTTCTAATCTGTAATTGGGGGAGTAATGTAGAAGTAAGTAGAAGCGCAATCATTAGGAACGAATATCCATTATTTGATCGATAAAGCATTGCGAAAAAGGGGTGCGTTTTGTAGCTCACCTTACCGACATATTCTCTGGGCACTGAGAGACTCGAACTCCTGACCTCTACTATGAACCCTTGCGTCCTATCTATCCTGATTGCAACACTTTTTTGCAACACCTAAGAGATTAAACAAAAAATCGCCTCCCAACTTCGAGGGAGGCGTTTGAGGATTTCGGCAACGCGCCGTGATGTTGGCATTTTTGCCTTATTTTCAAGCAAAATCGCCTGTTTTTTGTGGTCTTGACAGCACTCGAACCTGTGACCTCGCCTATGTGAACGGGGCGTTCTAACCAACTGAACTACAAGACCGAAATACTACAAAACAGTAGCGTCTACTGTGTGATAGTAGAGTTCATCACATAGAAATAATGATGTGCTTCTATCGGATATAGGGTAAGACAAACCAGTCATCGAACGAGATTGAGATTGAAATAATCTATGATCGATAGATTTGATATTTCAGTTGGATGTATCAACTGGAGCCAGGAAAAAGATCGTAGCAATATAGCTAGGCACAAAACGAGAACAACTTGATGAGTTCTCATCAAGTTGTCTATACAGGCGGTCCTGACGGGGTTAGGGTTCGCGACGCGTAACTACTTGGGCGCCAAGCGATTTAGTTAGTTACTATATTTTATTATGGAGTCTCGCTACGCAAATCAGAAGACCAGGTTTCAATACATGGTTTTCTCAGCGTCGAGAAAAGAGGGACTTAGTAATGAAAAAGCCTTGGAGATATGAGCGGCGAAATATCTTCTTACCATTCCCACGCAATTTCGCCATCACAATGATCATCAGCACTGTTTCCAACCTCAACAACTTCTCCCGTGCTTTGCGCATATCTGACAATTGGCCCAAGCCTTGATACACACTTCTCATATCGTACAGAATTCCCGTCACTGCATCATCCTGCTTTGGGCACATTGTGCCCAAATGCATTTCAGATCCTCCTCGATGAGAAAGCGATAAAAGCACGGTGGTTGGGGAGAATTTTACTGTGAGAACCAGCGAAAACATATGTATATCAGTTTCTTTCCAATGAATTCATATCAATTTATTCAATGGAAGCTATGAAGGAAGGACCTTGTCGAAGGGCACTTCTCTAATTAATCCAACTTTTGATTGATTAATAAATCCACCTTTCTCTTGATGACACCGGAATAAATGTGTTCTACACTTCCTTTATCAAAATCAATTTATCAAGGAGAAAGGAAGAAAATGAACACAACAAATAATGAAAAAAGTACTGTCTGGCGACGGATCTCAATTAATGAAAAAAGCACCGTCTGGCGAAGGATCGCAATTGTTACGCTTCTATTGCTGGTGCTGGTTCGGCCCAACTTCGGCCCGCTTCCACACTTGCTTAGGGAGAGCTTATCCCTTGAAGGTTCCATCACTGGCGTCCTAATTTGGTTCTGGGTAGCTTTTCTGATCATCCTGGCAGTCATATATAGAATGAATAAGAGCACGTCTATTGGAGAATTTCTTACCTCCCATGGACTCGGTGCACCTTCTGGAATCGGCGCGAACATCGCAGGACTAATACTAGGAAGAGTATGGGCGCTTCTATTCCTGTCCAACATCCTTCAATTTGACCCGGATGCCAACCTAACTCAGATCAATGGCTTCCGTATTCTAACTGCATTATTGGCGGCGGGCGGCGCACTACTGGAAGATTTAATTACACGCAACTTCATGATGAATCAGTTGCATAAAATTGGCTCTTCAAAATGGGTACAGTTAGTTGTTCCCGCCTTGATCTTTGCACTTTATCGTACGATCTGGGGTTTCAATCCCTTTTCATTTGTCTTTAGTGTGGTTTATGGATTATTGCTGGGTGGCTTGTTCTTATGGGGCAAGCGCAGTCTTACTCCGGTTATTCTTGGGCACAGCCTTGTTGTCCTCATTTCCGAACCCTTCGCAACGATGCTTATCTTCCTTGCACCTGGAGCTTAATATTAAGTTCAAAACGATACCCTGCGGTATCCTTACAAAGGATCGTTGATATCGCAGGGTATAATGCCGCGATGACGAAAATGCAAAAAAGCATAAATCCCGAGGCATGGGAACAATGGGATTGGGTATGGCGCTTTTCTGCCTATGGCCTGCTTATCTTGAACATCATATTTGTATACAGCAGTGAACCAAGAATCACTAACTTTTCGTTCTTTCTCATTCTTTGTGTGTTATTGGGTTTGTGGTATATCCCGGTTGTAAACATTTCGACCTTACGCATTTGGGATAACCCTAAACGCGGCGCGCTTTATCTGGTTCCAGGATGGGCGATCTGGGCCGGCTTGATCTCGCTGACCGCTGATTCGCTTTTGTTGATAGGGATATTCTTTCCATTGGTATTTAGCCGCTTCCCCATTCTCTGGGCAACTGGAATAACAATTTTTCAAACCCTGGGCCTTTATTTCCTATATATCATGCTTTATCCAACCGAGCACTGGTTTCTTATCCTGATGATCATTTTGGGTCTGCTGACTATCTCGACGATGATTGGTGCTTTTATTTCATCCATCATAAAACAAAGTACAGACCGCCAACGTCTTATTGATGAATTAACACAGTCCCGGGCAAATTTAATGAGAGTTGAACGGGAAGCGGGTGATACCAGAGAATTTGATCGATGTCATGCACGCCGATATACGTCAATGGACTGACGCGTCCATGCAACCTGCGCGCCTCGGAGATGGTCGCCATCCGCCGTGCATAAGCAGACAGGAATTTTCCAATACTTCCATCCGCAACCGCGGATTGAATCATCGCGTAAGAGACTTCAAAGCGCAGGATGTAACCGATCATTAACTTGACACACGCCTCTTCGCAGGCTTTGTTAATCGCATCCGCATCTTCCAGAGAGGTTGCCGTCGGCTTTTCCAAAAAGATATGGGCACCATGTTTTGCGGCTGCAATCGCTGGCTCCCGGTGGATCTGTTCCGGGGTGGCAACGAACACTACGGCTGGATTCTCTTTATCCAGCATTTCATGAAAGTCTTCATAAGCTTTGCCACCAAGCCGGCTTGTCAGTTCCTGTGCCCGGGGCAGGAGGATATCGGCGGCACCTACACACTGCGCGCCGTTCACTTCACTGGCTGTCTTAGCCAGGATAGTGCCCATGAATCCAGAACCGATCACGGCGAATGTGATATCTTTCATTTCCAATCCCGTCGAAGTTACATGGCTGCGGAATTAAATTTCTTTGGCTAACCACTGGATTGTTTGGCGCCAGAACTGGCCGTAACACTCCCAGGGCTGGAAGTATTGCGCCCAATGCGGGCTGCAGTCGCTGGCAAATGCCATTGCCCGGCCCTGGCCGAACTCCCATGTCACGATCAAAGGATTTTCGTCTTCCCCTTCTCCAATCGTTGCGAGAACGTCTGCGCCCTGCTTGGGGAATATCCGGTTGAAGCCTTCAAATACCGGACATTCCTCCCATGGAATTCCTTTTACAATAGGATGCTCACTCTTCAGAATTTTGACTTTTACACCTTCAGGAGTCTCGATGCGGTCATCCAAACCCTTCATGCATGTCACCGGCAACGCTTCTTCAATGGGAGTATCGTAGTAGCCACCATGCCCAAAGCGGCCGCTGAAGGATGTCCAGCCGCCGACCATCAATAAGCCGCCACCGTTCCGTGTATATTCTCGAATTGCCTTGACCCGGTTGGTGCGAGGCAGGGGTGTCCCTGGGATCCAGAACGGATAGAGAGCCAAAACTTCAAACTCACAGTCTGAGAGGATCACGGCATCAAATTCAGACAATTCCTCCACGGTGCGCGGAAAATCGGCAATTGCCTGTTCGCAGGTCATGTGAAGAACCTCAATATTGCCCTCCTTTAATGCATCGATCAATGGCTGTCCCCAGATGTGATGCGAGAACCCTTTGACCTCGAAATTGAAGGGCGAGGCAACGAAAATTGGACCAATTTTTGATGCAGCGTCACCGGCGTATAAGACTTTCATGTTCTTCTCCTTTTTTGTTTTTGCGGTATCGTTCTTTTGCAGGTACCGCTCTATTTTCTATTTACTCTTCAAGACCCAATTCACTATAGCGACACAATTTATCGAGTGCCATCTGAACATAGGGAAATAATTTTGTCCCATGCGAATGATGCTCACTCGCTGATTCACGCCAGGCCCGGATTGCCCCGGAGTATCTGCCCAGCTTCTCATATGCAACGCCCAGTTCGTAGTAAATCTGCGCCTGAGCCCGGGTGGTTGGAGCGCCCACCCCATGATTTTCCGGATACTCCAGCATGTGGAGATAATCACAGATTGCCTCTTCAAGCCGTCCGGCATCCAGGTGATCCTTCGCTCGCAACTTGAGAGCCTGTACATAAACATCATGGAAACTCTGGTCCATTTCCAGGGGAATAAACTTCTCGGCTGTCAGCACTTCAAGCGCTTTCTGATAATGCCCAAGTTCGACCATCATTTTGATGCGATGTTTACGCACATCTTCGCGGACCACGGGCAGGCCATTGATTTTGTCGAGCAAGTTTGCCCGCTGATCGGTTAGGTGTAGGGAGGTATATAACTCATCAAGATGTAGATAAAGATCCTGGTTTTCGGGGCGGATAGCTAATGCCTTTTCGAACCACTGGATTGCCGCCAGGGGCTCGTTCTTTCGCTGCCAGGCCGCGATTCCCAGATTGCGCAAGAGCACATCATAAGTGTCCATCTTGTCCAGAGCTTCCCTCCATAGTTCGATGGCTTCGTCATACCGCTCATGGGCGTAGTAGAAATTCCCAAGGAAATACTTTGCCTTTGAATCTTGAGCATCTTTTTCCAGAGCAAACTGCAGCGCCAGGACTTCCTCCAGACGACTGGGGAAAACAAAATCAGGAGATGCCTCATGGGCTTTTTCAAGCCAGAGACCTTCTTCGTGGCGATCCCCTATCTGGTGGCTGAGGAACGCGGCAAGGTAAGCTACCATTGCATTTTGCTTGTGTTCCCAACCCATTTTCAGCACTCTAAGTGCATCCCCCGGCAGGCCAGCCTCCACATAAAAGCAAGCCAGATCCATAAAGTATTGATCATCGTCCGACAAGATTCGCTGCAACTTCTGCTGAATTGCCAGGCTTTCAGGATAACTCGCTGAAGCCATTTCATACAAAGCCAGGTGGTTGAGTGGATCATGCGCCACTATTTGTTGCAATTCAGTATGTGCTTCTTCCAGTCTTCCAGCGTGCCGCAAGGCAATCGCCAACAAGATCGCCGGTGAGGTCCTTTCGACGGCGTGCTGGCTTGCCTCATGGAACAACCTGATTGCAGGATCGTAATTTTTATTGCGCAGGGCGATTTTTCCGAGGCCCATGAATGCTGCGCTTGAATGAGATTGAGAGGCCTGTGCAGATGTGAAGTATTCTTCGGAGTCAGCTAAGCGGCCCTCGATCAATGCAATTTGCCCGCGATAATAGGAGCTTCCGCCGAGCCCGGCCTTCTCTGCATAGGCAAGCTGCCTGTCTGCTTCTTTAAACAGGGCGGACCGGAGTAACAGCAAACCCAGTCGTAGACGTGCTTCCGGGTGATCGCCTGCAAATTCCAGTGCCTTGCGATAGGCTTCTTTTGCTTCCTCCCGATTGTCAAAGTTTTCGTGCTTAATACCCTGCAAATAAAAATGATCTGCCGTATCATGCTCAGGCTGCGCATCTTCGGTTCTTTCAAATACATCGATCGGATCCGGTGCGCGGTTCTGCGTATTTTCCAGTATCACGCCGCCGAGCGCATCCCGAACGATCAGAGTAATCGGTTGGTCTGCAATTTCAATAGCTTGCAAGGTTGTTTCATGAATCCAGGGCGTTTCGGGTGAAGGCGAACAAGTCTCGTCTACCAGAACTTTGTTTGGCACCGTCACCATGACCGAGAGGTCGGTATACGATCTTGCAGGGCAAAGGGCTACAGTCAGTTTGACAGATTCAAGATTGGGAATGGCTGTCAGATTGATCCTGGCCCCCGTCATCTCTGAAGCACAGGTCAGGCCGCCTATTCCTCGCAGCGGAATCCACCATTCACGCCAGGCGCGCCTTGCCCCGGGCTGCAGAAAGTCAAAATCAAGCTGGGTTTCCATGGCACCGCACTGGGTCTCGGCATACAACGATCCATCATCCGTCAGGGCAGTCTGGTTGACCACGCCGACCGGTGCATTGCCCCATGACCAAAGTTTCATTCCAGCGACATCCCGACGATTGGCGACATGGGCAAAGCCATGATCGACCTTATGCTGCCAGGCACCAAAATAATCCCAGGCTACCTCTCTGCCAAAAATGGACACTTGAGCCAGCATGTTCTTCTGCCAGCGAAAATTCACAGGCGCCTGAAGTTGCCGGGCGGGCCACATGGGTACACCTTCCATGCCGGGTAGACCGGGGTCTTCCTGGATCAAATCGAGACGTGCAAATGGCCAGGAGGCGCTGCCTGCAAATTCGTAGGAACGCGCCCGATGGAGTGGATAGATAAACTCCGTGCCTTCATTGGCCTCCAGAGATGCATTCGTCCAATAGTGGTACCGGCCCGGGAGCGTGCCCGGGTTGCAAAGATAGACGTCCTGAGCTAGGGCGCAGTGGTCGGGGAAAAGTGTCAAAGTGATCATCCAGCGCAAACCCGAGAGGTGCTCCAGCCCGCCAATCGAAGCACTGGCTGACCCATCCTCATGTTTACGAGTATCCCAATTCACCTTATCCGTAGTCGTCGGGGCATGCGCAACAGGGAAGCTGAACTCCACACCACCTGAGAAGAAAGCCCCGCGGATTGCTAGCGGAGCAAAGCGCACGATGGGGTTTTTATAAAACACCTCCCGTTGGGAGATCTTGTCAAACACGGAATAGACGCGGCCCCCCAGGTCTGTAATGATTGTGACCCGCAGATACTGATTTTCTAATACCAGCGTATGGTATGTCTGATTACTGCTGGTGGAGTCGATATCATCCAGAAGTGTATAGGGATAAATATGCGCCACGCCATATTGAGAGCGAAAGACCGGATTTCGATTTTCAGCTTTGATCGCATAGGTGGGCAGGGTAAGTGTTCCCTCGTGTATCTGAACTTCTTCTTTCATAGTCAACCGATCCGTTGCAAAAGAATCTTCGAGCGTCGAATTTCAACGATATGTAATCGTAGAGGACAGACCCTCCGTGAGCCACTTGCGCATTGTGATGGCTAGAATAATAGGCGGAATCATAGCCAGCGTGAGGCAGACGGAAATCAGAGTATACGAGACATCGGGATTACCCGATATCGATGAGATGATCACGGGTCCTGTTTGAGACGCGATGGAGGTAGTCAGGAAACGAGCAAACAGGAACTCATTGTAGGAGGTCATGAAGGCGAAGGCCGAGGCTGCCACCAGACCGGGCAGGATCATTGGTACCACAATTTTTTGCAGAACCTGGAAATAGTTGCAGCCGTCCACCAGGCCCGCCTCTTCCATTTCACGCGGGATATTGGTGATATAGAGCGTCAGGAACCAGATGGAGAAGGGGATCGTCAATGCGCTATGTACCAGAATGAGCGATAGATGAGTATTCATCAACTTCAGGGATTGGATAATGACATAGTACGGGATCGCAACCGCCATGGCTGGCATCAACCGGCTGCCGAGGATAAAGTTATAAACGCCGGCTCGGAATCTCCAGCGCAGCCGTGCAAACGCATACGCCGCGGGGGTCGCGAATAAAAGGTTGATCGACAACACCGAAAAGGCGATGATGAAACTATTTTTCAGCGCGGGCGCGATCAAACGTGCTTCCTGCGAAATCCGGCTACGCAGCTGACCCGTGACTTCATAGGAGGTCGGCACCCTGCCGGTAAACACGTAACGATAGTTATCGGTAGTGGGGTTCTTTGGAATGATGGAAGGGGGCTTCTTTAGTAATTCATTCTCGCCCTGAAAGCTTGCGGAAATGATCCAGAGAAACGGTCCCGCGATGTAGATGACCAGGAGCACTACCAATAGGTTCAGCAAGACCGACTTTATGAGCGCGCGCGGATTCGTCTTCATCGTTTTACCATCCTCACGAAATTGTATCTTCGGTCCCGAGAGCCCGCATATAAAGAATGATCAATACCAGGGTTATTAACGCAATGACGATCGAGAGCGCAATCCCGGTCCCTAAATTCAGGGATTTATATATTTCGGCATAGGCAAACCAGCTGATCAGGGAAGTGGAATCAGCGGGACCACCCCCGGTCAACACATAGACGATGTCGAACGTCAGGATGGCTGTCATCGTCTCATACACCAGGACCACCAGCAATATCGGTCGGAGGAGCGGCAATGTAATATGGCGGAACACCGTGAGTCCACCGCCGCCATCGATTTTCGCTGCTTCATAGAATTCATTCGGGATCAGTTGCAGCCCGGCCAGGAAGAAAATGGCTGCCAGGGGACCTTCTTTCCATATGTGTGCCAGGATCAGGCTGAGCTTGGCAAGCGTAGGATCAGCCAGAAAAGGAATGTAGGATTTGATTGCCCCCAGAGAATACAAGATGCCATTCAGAATGCCAAAATCGGAATTCAAGATCCATTTCCACATCAGACCTGCCACAACGGCCGGGATGGCCCAGGGCAGCAAGATGATGATCTTGAGCGCGCCGACAGATCGCATCTTCGTGTTCAACAGCATAGCTACGACCAGCCCAAAAAGGATGACTCCGGTCACCGATGCGATGGTGTAGATGCCAGTATTGATCAGCGAATTTTTGAAGTAATAACTGGTGATTACATCCTCAAAATTCTTCAGGCCGATGAAAGGATGGGAGTTGGGTTTGGTGAGAAGGTATCGGTAGAAGCTGATCCGGACCGCGTAGAAAACCGGATAGATCGTGAATAGGACAATGACTAACAGCGCCGGCAGCACGGAGCCATACGGATAGAAGCCTCCCATAGATCGCCTGGGCTTTTGGGGCGGCGTTTCTTTCTGCGTGAGGGTAACAGCCATCTCTTGCCTCCGATCGATGGATCTTTCAATCCCGGAGGAGGACCGGGATGAATAGCCCGTCCTCCTCCGGAAAAAATCTTACTCTGCTGCTTTCAATTCCGACCACTTCTTAGCCATATTATTGAGCGCATCCAGCGAGGATTCCTGGCCGAGAATCGCCTTGTGAATCTCCGCGCGGGCGAAGACATCCCAACTGCCGTACCAGGAGGTTAAACCTTCTTTGGAACGGGCAAGGGTGGCTTGTTCTTTGATTGTGGGCACATCGCCCCATGTGCCGAATGCCGCGATGACGTCCTTGTCATCGAACAGCGGCAGTTGGGCGAAGCCCAGGCCGTTCTCCACAGCCCAGCGCTTCACGACCACGTACGAGCCGTCTGTCTTTCCGCCGAAGTAATCCATGAATTTGCAGGCTGCTGCAATGTATTCAGGACCCGCATCGACGACCTTCTTGGTCATCGCATAGAAGCGAACATAACCGACCGTGGAGTGGCTCGAGCCGGGCATCAAGGCGATCTTGAACTGGCCTGCGAAGTCACCGCTGGCTGGTTTATTCAATTCTGCCATATTGTATTGCGGGGCAATCGTGAAGGTATGCGCGCCCGCCTGCATGGATTTCACCTGGTCGATTTCAGCAGTGGAGAGGCTAGCTGGGTCGAGCAAGCCTTCGGCATAGACCTTGCGCAGCCATTCCATGAGCTGGAACGCGGCGCTGCCATCTTTATTGAAGACCGGGTTCAGATCTGTGTCGAACATGGCATTGGCGCCCGCATTCTGAGCAAATACCAATGACGTCCAGGCTTCAGGGAACGCCCCTTCCTTCTGAGACCACGCCATGACGATCGGGAACTCATTCACCCCTTTGGCTTTCAATTCTTTGGCTTGATTATAGACATCGTCAAGCGTTGCCGGGGGAGTAGTGATGCCAGCCTTCTTGAGCAGGGCATCGTTGTAGATGAAATCGGTCGTATCGGCATAGTACGAGACGCCGTAGACGTGGCCGTTATACGTCATGCCTTGAAGAGCATAGGGCGCGACTTCCTTGGAGTATTCTTTTACGTTCGGGCAGTATTGGTCCAAGGGGGCAAGCCAACCCGCGGAGGCCCATTCGTTCAGCCAGTGATCGGAACCATAGAGCAGGTAGGGCGGGTTATCCGCTGCAAAGGCGCCGACCATGGTATCGTGGTAATCCAGCCAGGAGTAATCCTTGAGGTTGATCGTAATATTGGGATTCAACGTCTCGAAATTCTTGATATTGTCGTTGATCGTATCGATGCCATAGGACCAGACGACAAAATCCATTGTCACCGGCTTGGTGACTTCCTGAGCGGCTGGGGGCTGCGCGGCGGGAGCCTGAGTTGCGGGGGCTGCTGGGGCAGCACAGCCACCGACCACCAGGGCTACAAGGAAGAAAATCGTGGTTAGTTGGGATATGCGGTTCATTATTCTCCTCTTTCGTATAGGGTTGAAGGGATCCATTTCGATCGGACAAGCAGATTTGATGATTCTTCTGATGTGCGCCTCCTTTCAGGGTTTGATGGTGAATTGAAACTATTGACCATACAGCACGGTGCTCTCGATCATTAATTGGATCGATCTGGTTTATTGAGTCGTGTAAAAAGGTAGGAATAATTATTGGCAAATACCGCTGCCGCCCCTAAAATGATTGCATCTTCGCCGAGTTGTCCGATCTCCACGTGGGTATTGTCCAGCGTTGGGTCTAATGAATAATTCACCATCACCTCCCGGATCTTATCGAGCCAGACCGTCCCGAAGCGGGTCATATCTCCCTCCAGAACAACCTTTTGGATATTCAGGATTCCAACCATGCTGGAAATTGCCCGGCCCATGTAATCTGCGGTCTTCAGCACCAGTTCACGCGTGAGGAGGTCCCCAGCCTGGAAGGCTTCTACGAGGGCATCCAGGCTGATTGCGTGCGCATTGCGGGCAAGTCGGCAATCCGGGTGCTCTTTGACTAGTTCTCTTGCCTGCTTGAGGAGGGCTTTTGCGCTGGCGACTGTTTCGAGGCATCCCTGTTTGCCGCAACGGCAAACTTCGCGGCTTTCGGGCGCGACGACCACATGTCCAATTTCTCCGGCAAAGCCGCCATCGCCCTGGAAGATTTCCCCATGTATGATGATCCCCGCACCGATGCCGTGATGGACATGCATCAAAACGAGGTTTTTATCCTGCTGATAAGCCTTCCCATACGTTTTTTCGCCGATCGCGGCGGCCTGACAATCGTTAAGGATGGAGACCGGCAGGTGATAGCGCTGCTCGAGCAGGCTCGTCAAGGGCAGGTTTTTCCAGTTCAGATTCACTGCGTTGACGACCAACCCTTCACAGGTATTGATCAATCCCGGCGCGCCGACCCCGATCCCCGATAGCTGCTGATTTGTGCTGCTGACCAACCGGTCAAGGATCTGATACACCAGCAACAGCGCCTCGCTACCATTGCAATCATTGACTGGGATAGCGACGACATCGCGGATTTTTCCGCGCAGATTTACCACGGCGCCGCGAAATCGCCCCTGGCCCAGGTCCAGACCGATCAGCCAGCGCGAATCTTCTATCAGACTCAAGAGAATGGGATTTTTACCGCCTTGGGCTTGCCTTACCCCGATTTCACGCACGAGGCCGCCGGTGATTAGATCAGATATGATATCTGACACCGTGCTCTTCGTGAGGTTGGTCATGCGCGCAATGTCGGCTCGACTGATATTTTCATGACCAAAAATGGTCTTTAGAACCAGATTGCGGTTGTGTTCCTTGGTATGTGTCCGGGTAGCTTTTTCCATGGCGAAAAGAGGTCAGGAGGCTTTGTAGGTGATGAGTGAGGTTTTGTAAGTTTACTGTACTTACTAAGCAGTATAGCAAAAAAGTTTAGCAAACAAGATGACATTCATCCGTTTTAAATATGCAGTTTGGCGGTATTTGATAATACCAAAAGTGATGAGGGAGATAACGAGAGCTTTTTGTTGGTCTCGATGTGGGAGCAATGGTCAAGTGTGTGAAGCCCGTATCGAGACCCACCGGCCAGCCAGATTGCTCTGGCTTGGCTATCTGTATTATCTAACCTGACGATGCCTTGCTGGTAGGTGCACAAATTACTATCGACTACGCTCACCTCCGCCAGACGGCCATGAAAGGTTTTGTGCTTCAGGTCTTTTGTTCAACCATTGTCGCGCATAACGCGTGACTCGCAATTTCCCCTCGTGCTTATCAACCAATCCTGCTGCTTTACAAAGTGCAATCCAAAATACCAGACCCGGCTGGAGCGCGATCTTCTGCCTCCGAAATTCTCGCCAGATGTTCTGGCGTTCGGGGATATGCTATCCAATCGCGTGAGCGTTGTTGGGTGCGTGCCGAGTCTCTGATGGCTACTTCGGTCATCCGCCAGCTTTTTTGGACTTCAGGCAGGGATTTTGAAGGCGAGAAGATTCTTCCAGGCTCGGAAGTGTCTCTGGCTGAATGCTCTTAATAAAGTTCATTGAAAACCACTCAATAAGTTACGCTCCGCGGTTTCTAATCCCGTTGGGACCGTGAGATAATCAAAGTATCACCACAATCACCCCAGTGCGGCATAAATCAAATATGAGGGTATAAATTTCGTACACGCGCAGGTGGCACGTAGGCGTCAGAAATTTAGCGTTTTTCAGATGGATTTCGACCAAAAACTGGTTGGCAATCAGGCTAAAACCAAAAGCGGCAGAGAGATTTACTCTGCCACTCTTGGTTCATATACTTCAGCAACTTTCAGCTTCTGATATTCTCATTGGAATACTAGGAGCGAATTGCGAAAAGCTCAGTTGCATCCTCGCACAATTGCGGATATAACACGGCGTGAAGAAATCCAGTCCACCACTGGAGGAGTCCCCATAGTGCAGATCAAAGGTGATGATGTAATAATTCAGACCTATCAAGAATAAATCTGGTCATCTCAATAATCCTTCAACAAAATGAGCATTTGCATTAGCTATCAATGAAGATGCCACGGTCTCAGTATTCTGCTACACCGGCGCAGGTCTCAAGTCCCGCATTAAGAGCAACGCAGTTAGTATTCCAAAGCTTGATTTAGTTGTTTTGCCGACAACCAATTGATTTATCATCATTCATTGCTTCCAACGCATGTTCACTGATTTATTTGCGATTATCGCTTAAGGCTTCCATCTGCGATAGTTTTTGATCAAACTCACCGATAGCCATTTGGGAAAGCGAGTTTTCCGCCATGTCGGCGATTACAACGAAAGGGACACTAATGTGGTGTGATCCTGCAAGTAACACTTCCGCCGCTTCAGCACTGCTTTTGATGCTGGCCGCAAGTATTTCACACTGGGTTCCAGACAGGATAATCCTTAGATTTCCTATCAGAGCGATACCATCGCCTGTGAAACGAGTGCTTCGATTAAATTGCGAACAGATCCCTTCTAGGGCTCGATGAAAGTCTGTATGACCTGCCTTGACCAGCAGAGTCGGGTTCGTTGTTGCTCCGCTAACAAAGCCTAAACTTGAGGCTCTTTCTACCTCCCTTATAACGGCTGAATCCAAGAAAAGTGCCATGATCACTCCTTTTCGAATCAAGGTAATTCCAGCTACACCTGACACAAAGCGGCTATGTCGTGTTTGACCACGCCAAACTGAACGCTTGAGTAACAATTTAAATAGCTCTTGCAAGCGATGTAATATTAACTCTCATTGGCTCAGCAAGATTGCATCCTTACGATTAACGTTAGAATTTCAGATTCAACCGATTATTACAGTCATCTCATCAGGATTTATTTTTTTCTTTCTTGGCGATGTTCACCTTTTCAATAAAACGCTTGGCTCTTTCGGAATCAATTGGGTTTTTTAGGGAACCATTTTTGATCCACTTAGCAACACAGACCCCATCGTAATATTTCAATAACTGAAGCACATTTTCTTCCGTTGCCCCTCCACCCAAAAAGATTGTTGAATTGGGCACCTTTGTCCTGGCACGCTCGATCAAGTCAATGCTTTCTTGCGCAGTTTTGCCGGATAGAAACAATCCATCGGCAAACGCTTCATGAATAGTTTCCCAGGCCGCGTCTTCAATCGGTTTTGCGCCAAGTGGAACTGCATGAGGCTCGTATACATCGGCAAATACGGAGAGGGTAGTATGCAATCTTTTCTTCATTTCCGTAATCTCACAGCATTGAGCGGTAAGCAAGCCTGTGCTCGTTACCTCCACACCAGTGTATACATGCTCCACGCGCACAAAATCAGCGTTGACCGCGTGTGCTACAGCTAGCGAAGCTACTCCGTCCCAATTAATTAATATGCCTAAGAGGAAATTGCTAAAGTTGCTTTTGATTTCTTTCGCGATGACGGAAAAATAGGCAATTACCTCAGGCCGTGCCTGTTGCTTTACCGGCATATCGCCCATATTTTGCAGAATCACAGCATCAAAACCACACTCAGATAATATTCTTGCTTCTTGGAGAACATAATCCTTGATTTCATTTAGGCATTGGCCTGAATGTTGAAAGCTACCCGGCAAAGGAGGCGTTTGAATCATTGAAATAGAAGCACATTGATGAATGCTAGGCATTTTTATGAAGCCCCCCAATCTCTTTGTAATAATTCATACTTAGCGGGAACATGGCTGAGGGTGGAACGATACCTGCCTCAGTAATCAGTGCCGTGATCAATCTTGGAGGGATCTCAACTACTTCAGGGCATGAGTAATCGATCTGATCCTTAATTTGATCATCAAGAGCGTCTAGCATTTTTTTTCGTAAATCCAACATAAGGCGTGGCTTTATAAACCCATAGATTGAACGCATATCAACCTTTATCAAAGTGGTCAGAACATAGAAAGGCACATCAAAGCTATTGCATAGTGATGCAACCATTTCCGCGCCGACTGTGTTGAAGACCGTTCCATCGGCATAGTAAGTCTCTGCACCAATGAAGACTCCATCGCACTGTTTGAGATAGAAATAGATGGCTACATCCGGGATGAAATGAACCTTGTGATGCCCTTTCAGAGCTGGTGATACATAGGGTTTGCCCCCATCAAAAGCGCGACTCTCAGCAACGAAGATTTCCAATGGATGATCACAGGTTTCAATCATCTTTCCAACTGTGCTGGAATAATCAAATAACAGGATGGAATTCATCTTCGAAAGGACGCACTGTGCATATTGATTGATCAATTCGAGGTTAGATTGGTTACTCTTTTCAAAATCGTCGAGTTTTTTGAGGACAAAATTCATATAAGCATCAATATCCTGACTTGTTTGCTGACTAGACCCATTGGTCATAATCAAGAGCGCATTGCTGATCGCCTGGCTAGCCTCGCCTCTCGTCTTCATGAAAAAATCAGCCAGCTGGCGAATTCTCACATTCAGATTTTCGGCAGATTCATTTTGTGCATGCGCGGATGAACACAAATCTCGTATCATCTGAGAAATCATCTTGATATGGGCGCTTGCCCCCAATACCTTTTGAGTAACGATGTCGTCAAATAATTGTTGAGCTGGCGGGGAAAGGTAAGCGCGAACTGAATCATCTACTTGGGTCATAATTAAATTTCCTTGACACTGACATCTGCATCGATATCGCCTGTAATCACTGATCTGTAAGCAGATGGGTCATATTCTACACCGTAGTCAATTTTGTCCCTCTTGATCCACCAGTTGGCAAATTCTGTCAGAGTGGTTCTCCAGAGATTCATAGGCGCGATATTTTCACGAATCCGTTGGAATACCTGGTTCGCAATTAATCCAAATTTTTCTGGATGACTGTACAGAATGATGGGATAGCATCGATGATAATTCTCTTCAATGATTTGGATATAGAATTCAGCGACATATTCTGCACTAATATCTTGATTTTCCGTTTCCTCTCTCCAAATAGATGCCCTTTCTGCAGAAAACGGGTTGACAGGAATCTGAAGGACACGTGACTTTACGCCATTTAGGTAGGGGAAGAACGGATATCCACCAATCGCCGCCCCGAAATCAGAAGTATAGAGATATCCAAGATCTTCAAGGGCCCTATGAAGCGAATCATTCCACATGCCCCTCGGGGCAGAAAACGATTTGCTGTTTTCGAGACCGAGACCTGCGAGCCAGTTTTGACATTCCTGGATATTTCTCAAATTTGACTCATAGTCATTTAATAGATTATGAACATCGGCATGGTTGCCGACCTCATGTTCAGGATCAAGCTTTCGAATAAACTGCTCATTATCCTTGCATAATGATTTATTTGCAAAAAAAGTGAGACGGAAGCCATTGTCTAAGGCACGCTTCGAAATATTGATTAAGTTGTCACCGAAAACGCCATCTATATCAATGCGGAACGCGATGGCAGATTGATAATTGTCTGGAAAATAAGATAGGTGGACATAGGGCAGCTCCCTGCGATGAAAAGCCATCAGCAGAATTTCTCGCATGGCTTTCAGCACGTGATGTTTGTCGACCGAGACGATCCTTTCACTGAAATTACTAAAGGAAGCAGTTGCTCTTAATATATCTCCCAGTGCTGTTACCAGTCTTGACATTGGAAGTCCAGTGAAGAAGCAGCCACCTCTCCCATAGTCAGTATATAGAAATACGGGAAACTCATCCTGAATGATGCCAGCTTTGCCAATCCGTTTCTCATGAATTCGAATCGTTCCATATCCGTTGCCACGATATAACCGCGTGATACATTGAACTCTAGCAAGAGTGCTGCCAAGTTCAGTTAGATCTGCATACTCAATAGAAGCGTCTCCGACATACTCAACTCCGAAAGGTAGGAGGTCTGGATGGCAGTCTGTCACAATGGCAATGCCGCCACTCCTCAGAAAATCAGCGAACCAATCTGGCGTCTTCCCATCAAACGCCATAACTGGACAATCAGGCTGATCGGTGACAATAAATGGCACTTTTTCCTGTTCAGCAAGTACTTTCCAGCCAATGTTATAGCTCGTCCTTCTTTGAGGCGGTTGGTAAATTCCTAGCCTGATCAGCATGCTAAGTCGCCTCGACTTTTTAGAAACAACTCGACTTCTTCGCAGGTTGGTAGTCCTTCGCGGGCCCCCACGCATTGAATGGAAATCGCGGCCGCGGCCGAAGCATACTTGGCTGCTTTTTCAATTGCCCAACCTTTGGAAAGGGATGCAATGAAGACTGCATTGAAACAATCCCCGGCCCCCGTGGTATCTTTTACATCTACCCGATAAATGGGATGCTCGAAATAATAATTATCTTTAAAAATTTTTACGCCTTGAACTCCGCAGGTCACAACAACTGTTTTGACACCTCGATCTAATAGGTAACAAGCACCTTTGTCGATATCATTGTGGCCTGTCAGCGCCTGCAAACCGGCCAAATTAGGGAAAGCAATATTGAGCTTTTGTAGCACTCTATTCCACACCTGGGGGGGTGCCTTGGACGCCGTGGCTTCAATATCTAAGGAAAGGACACACTCACCTTCAAGATGCCCAAAAACGTAATCAACCAAGTCAACATCTAAGGTAGTCATGTGCACATATCTGGCGCCCCGAACATACTCAAGGTTTATTTCTTCTTTTTGGGGCAAAAATCCGTTGGTTTGGATGATCGTTAAGGCTTTCTCGCCCGTGTGGTCGAGATGGATAACAGAGAAGTAGGTGTCTTCATTCTCTTTCTGGACCATACCAGCGATATTGATGCCACGCTTTATAAAGTCACTGAGACACAAATCTCCAAATTCATCTTTTCCCAGTTTCGCTACTACCCCGGTAGTGGCCCCAAATCTGGCAGCAGCAGCGCAAAAGTTGCCAATGATTCCTCCAGGAAATTTTCCCAGCAGTGTTCCTCGGACCTTTTCATCATGAGTAGGGATATGATCGACCTGAACGATCAGATCCACATCGGCATCGCCAATCCCAATGATATCTAGCACCTATGACCCCCGCTTCGTTGTGGTGGCGACCGCAATAATGATGACAATACCTCGGACAATCATCTGTTGATAAACATCCAGCCCATACATTACGAGTGCCGAATCAATCATACCAATCATGATCGCACCTGCGCCCGCACCTAAAACCGAGGCAATACCACCAAAAATACTAGTTCCTCCCAGTACAGAAGCAGCAATGGCAGCCAACTCCGAGCCATCGCCAATCGTATATCTACCGCCACCATAACGTCCTGCCCACAGAATGCCCACAATGGAGGCCATTAGGCCGCTAAAAATCATCACCGTAAAAATAGTTCTTTTTACATTAATACCTGAATACAAAGCGGATCTGCGATTGCCGCCGATTGCCAGTATTTTCCTGCCAAAGGGCAGCTTCCTCAGCAAGATATGACCAATGGCTAGGAATATGATCATCCAGATCACCAGAACGGGGATATTTCCTAGGTTCCCACCGCCAAAAATGTTGATAAACGTCTGATCTGTAATGGGGATGGATTTCAAGCTTGTCATCGTGCGCGCGACGCCCTGAAAAGCAATCATTGTACCCAAAGTGGCCAAAAAAGGAGGCATACCTATATACGCGATTAATAACCCATTTAATGCGCCGACTGCCAGCCCAACCCCTAACCCGGCGAAAATGGCAGGAACAATGCCAAAGCTTCTCAGCGCTAAGGCGGACGCCAATCCACTGACGGCGACAACGGCACCCATGGATAGATCGATTTGACCAGCAGCGAGAGCAAATGACATACCTACAGCTAATATTGCAATCAATGATGTTTGCCTAATGATATTCCAAAGATTATCGGGATTGGCGAATCCATTACCTACATGACCAAGGGTAATGGAAAAAACCATAAACAAAACCACCAAAGCAATGAATACCATCGAATTTTTGATTAGCTCGATGAGTAATCTTCTGTTTTCCTTACTGAGTAATCCTTTGTTTTCTTGTGTAACTGTACTCATTCCAAGCTCCTGTAGGCTGCTATTGAATCGCAGTCATTAACCCGTCTTCCGTGAATTGCGAAGCATCCTCATATTCTTCCGTGATGCGATTATCTTTAATAATCAGGATCCTGTTGCAATACTCGGTCAATTCTTCAATCTCTGAAGATACAAATAAAACCGCATTGCCTTCCTTCGTGAAGTTTTCCATAGCATCGGCAATTTCCAATTTTGCCTGTATATCTACGCCATACATTGGGTCATCCATCAGCATCACTCTTGAGTGACTAGATAAGGCCTTTCCAACCACCACTTTTTGTTGATTGCCACCCGATAACAAACTGATTTTGGTGTCCATACTTGGGGTCTTAATACTCAATGATCTGATCATATCCATAACCAATGTTTTCCCTCTTTGGTCATCCACAAGAATGCCTTTAGCTAATTTAGAAACGATTGGGAGCAGCATATTGTCGTATAAAGTATGCATTAGACTGAGCCCCTGCGTGTGGCGGTTTTCGGGGATTAGAAAGATCCCGGATTGAATAGCTTTCTCAGGTGAATTGATGTGCACTATTTTCCCATTCATGACAATCTCACCCTTTGCGACCGGGTCTATTCCAAATAGATTATTGAATATTTCTGTTCTGCCAGAGCCTTTGAGACCAGCGAAACCGACGATCTCTCCGGGAAATATATCAAATGAAACAGCCACATTTCGATTTTTGGAGCAGATATCTCTCACGCTTAAAATCGGTGCGCTGCGGTCAACCCTTTTTGTAGTTTTTTCCTTTTGGTGCCTATAAGCCGTTTCCCCTAACATGCTAGCGATCACCTGTTCAAGGGATGTCTCGCCAATGTTCTTGTTCAGGGTTACTTTCCCATCCCGGATGACAGTCACGCTATCGCACGTGGCCATGATATCCTTCAAATGATGAGAGCTAATGACGATCGAATAACCTTTGTCCCTTAACTTACTGATAAACTCAAAGAATTTTTTGGTTGCCTCTGCATCCAATGCAGCAGTAGGTTCATCCATCAAGATAACTGATGTATTCCTGATAATGGCTTTGGCGATCTCCACCAGTTGCATATCCCCCGTACTTAAATTCCTTACTTTTGTCGAAGGATCGATGGTAATTCCAAGATCGTTAAAGAATTCCTTCACTTTTTTCACGCATGCGGCGTCATCAATCAACCCGTTCTTAGTTGGCTCAAAATTCAGGAATATGTTCTGAGCGACAGTCAGTTCCTCGGCCAGACTATATTCTTGAAAGATCATACTGACCATTTTTTCGCGCTGCCGGATCGACATTGTATGGGGAATCTCATTGCCATCAAAAAACAATTTTCCGCTCGTCTGCGTATAGACGCCCTGAATGACCTTCATCAGGGTGCTTTTGCCAGCCCCATTCTTGCCTACCAGGCCACGAATTTCACCCTTTTTGAGATTGAAGTTGACCTTATCCAAAGCTCGGACACCGTCGAACTCCATCACAATATCTCCCAGTTCAATCGCGTATTCAGCCATAAATTACCTTTACTTTGGTCAATATTTTAGCAATGGGTAAGGCGCGTACTGATACGTCTTACCCATTCCTTCTATGTTGGCGCTTAGTATGCCATCAAGGAATTACTATTTGCCTAATGCAGTTAGTACTTCCTTCGGGGCTGGCACGCCAAAAGAAAGTAAATATGCATCGGCGAGATTCTCGCGTGTAGCCTTGAAAGAGGGCGAGGTAAAGTAGCACTGATCCGGGCAGGGTTTGCCAAGAAGGCCGTAAGCAGCAATCAAGGCGCGACCATAACCCATCAAGTATGGCAGGTCAACGGCGATTCCAGCAATGTTGCCGCCTTGAGCCATGTCAAGACTCGCGGTTGTATCAAGATCCATAGTAATGATCTTAATATCTTTACGGTTCATAGACTTCACTGCTTCCAAGACGCTGATGGCTGGAGTTGAGTAGGAAACATAGATGCCCTTTACGTCTGGGTATTTGGTCAGCAGCGCTGACGTAATTGTGCCGGCCTCATCTGGTTTCTGGAAACCACCTACATCAACTATCTGGATTTTTGGATATTTGGCCTTAATCGTATCCTTGAAGGCACCATCCCGAGTGTTAGTTACATAGTTTACACCTGCAACTTCGATGGAAAGGATCTTTCCTTCGCCACCGATCGCATCCGCCATCATATCTGCAGAATCTACACCCATGTCATACAAGGAGTCTGTGATCGCGCCAACATACTCTCTGCCGGGTGTATATCCCTTCGGGACATTGCTCATGAACACTAATTTGACGCCTTTCTTGGCCAAAGGATCAAACCATTGCGAAGCATTGTCAAGATCCCAGGCCTGTGCACTGACAACATCCAGCTTCATGGATCCGAAATTTTCCATGTCGCCTTGCTGTTTCACGGGATCAAGGTCGCCATTTGCGGTAGCGACAATATCCATGTTCAGATCTTTCGCTGCATCCTTGAATCCTGTGAGGTTGGCATTGTCCCATTCGCTGGTGTTAATCAATTCCCAGCCGACTCGCGGTTTCATGGCACGAACTTTTGCAACTTCTTCTGGTGTCAGAGAAAGCTTGGTGTACCAAGTAGCAGTGTTGCCATCTGGACCTTTGGTGGTAATTTGTGCAGGGGGGTCAATCAGTTTTGGGAAAGTCAGTCCATTCTTTAAGTTGTCAGGAAGTGTACTGACATCCCCGGCGGGAGCGCTTTTTTCAGTAGGGGTCGCGGCTGGGGCACAACCTACGATCATTACCATAATGAGCACAATAGGTAGCAGTACATTGAATTTCTTTAACATCTTTGGTTCTCCTTGGCCTTTCTATTTAGCTTGAAACTTGATATCCTTTTCGACCAATCAGCTCGACTATCGTTGTAGTGTACGAATCACCTCCTTCTTATGCCGTCATTGTCGTTGCGATCGGAATAGCTCAACTTTGTAACGGTAGCGACTAGCGCTGTAAAGTTGATGCACATATTCAATAGGATCTGGCTCGGTAGTTGAATAAGTCACCCGGTCAATGATTAATACCGAGTCATCTTTTTTGATTTGCAGCAAGCCTGCCTCTTCTTGGGTAGCTTTAGAAGCATCTACCCATTCATCGGCCCGGAATAAAGAAAGGCCCAGTTGCAAATCAAAGAGCTTATATAAGGAGATTCGATTTAATATCTCAGGAATAAAAAGGGAACGATTGCGGCAATATACTCTCTCCGCCAGGTACACATTCTGAATGGCCATGGGAACACCGTCAGCAAGCATCATGCGGTGGATATGGAGAACTTGCTCTTTTTCTGAAACCTTCAAATGGTCTTGGATTTGCTTGGTGGGGCTGATAATGTTGACTTGTGTATCTTGATACGAGGGCTCGTATCCCTGGGCCCGCATATTTTCGCTAAAGCTTGTTAAGGCGGTTAGCGGCTCGATCTTTGGTTGAAGTACGAAGGATCCTTTGCCAGGAACAGAGACAATTTTTTCATGATGTGCCAGTTCCTGTAGAGCGCGCCGGATAGTGACGCGGCTGATATTGAACTCCTGAGCGAGCTCACTCTCAGAGGGAAGGCGGTCACCTGGTTTGAAGTGGTGGTTTTCAATCGCTGAATTTAAGTAATTAAATAATTGTTTATAAAGGGGAACAATACTTTCGGAGTCAATGATTTTTGAGGTAAACGCCATCCGAATTCTCCAACGCGACAAGCGTTAATATCATGTAGATACTTGTTATTACAGGTTAGTATAGCCTGGTTATATCACGGATTGCGACGATGAATGTCATGTACAACACATGACATTCATCCTATTCGAAATTAACTATTCAAAGTTTTGCGGAAATCTTGAACTTTATTCATGAATGCCCTTACCCGCGCGGCATCAACGGGATTTTCAAAGACTCCATCTACCTTGAAGGTTGTCCCCACTACTCCGCCATCCGCGATGGCTAGCTGGGCTTCCACATTATCAAGACGAAGACCAGTATTAGCGAAAACAGGTGTGCCGGGAACGGCTTGCTTGACCGCATTAAGCACTGAACTATCCGTCTGGACACCGGCCGTGAGTCCAGATACGCATAAGCCATCCGGACGATGGTTGAAGACAGTAGATTTAGCTATGGATACAATGTCGCGTCCGGCAAGGTAAGCAGCAGCTTCAGGAACGATATTGAAAAGCAAGCGTATATTTTGTCCTCCAACTCGGTGTTGGTGGCGAACAACCTCACCAAAGTTGGTATTCCACAGACCAAAGTCACTGGCGTACACCCCGCTGAAGATCTCCCTTACAAAGCTGGCCCCCACTGCCACAGCGAGGTCAATTGAGCCCATTGAATCCCAAAGAACGTTCACCCCGTAGGGAATATGAATATCGTCCATTAGAGCAGTAATTACACGCGCCATGGCCGCCAGAGTAATCGGCTCAACTTTTAGGAGATAGGGCAAGCTGAATTCATTAGAAAACATGACTGCATCTACACCGCCTTTCTGGAGAGCAAGCAGATCCTTTCGAGCACTTTCAATCACAAACTGCATCCCGTGATTCTGGTCGTAACTTGGATCTCCTGGCAAAGCTTTAAAGTGGCACATTGCAATAATTGGCTTAGAGGTTCCAAATAGGTCATTCGTCCAAGAGTTCTTCATAGTTTTGCTTCCTTTTCACTTTGATTTGAGTTCTCTGTTAAGATTTCTCATATTAGGCCATTATGCTATAGGTTAGCG
>Ga0065707_10082008_pt1 | contig 24991 bp, 19 predicted proteins | sample SwiRhicommuniRL3_FD_59094 | JGI IMG/M metagenome (GOLD analysis project Ga0065707, IMG submission 59094) | Switchgrass rhizosphere bacterial communities from Rose Lake, Michigan, USA - RL3 v2 (version 2) | ecosystem: Host-associated > Plants > Roots > Rhizosphere > Soil | place: East Lansing...
TCGCCGTGTCAGCTTCTTCGGTGTCGTCTTCATCGTGCTCTCCCTCAACGGCCAATCGCCGTGGGTCGAGAGCATCCGCCGCTCAGATCAGCGCGGGAAGTCTGTGGTTGCCTGAGCGCTTACGTTCGTTAAACTCTCTCCGTCCTATGTCTCAAAGTCATTGACACGTTCCGCCAGCGTTGAACCAAGGCAAGCGACGGGACCCGAAAGTAAGGAATCTTCAAGAGGAAAATGATTAGAAAATTACGTGAGGCGACACGGATAGAGTGCGCTGCTCACACGTGCGCACTCAATTGTCTCTTGCCGGCGCGTCACGAAGCTGCTTCGCACACTTTGGAAACATTGTGGAGCGTGCGTCGTATGGTGACTTTGGCGCTCCAGACATGAATGAGTAGAGTGCATAGAAGTACCGTGCCAACTTGGGCGTTAAAAAAAGAATCATGATTGGAATAGCGGACTCTCTCACCGATCGCAGCCGCGGTCGCACGGATTTGTGGTACTCGGCTAACGAGTACACGCCCATTGCTCGAAGCGCCAACAGATACCTTAGTCGTCTCCAAGGCTCAGCGAGGGAGAATCGGCGTTTTGTGGCCGCGGACAGCGGGGATGACCACACGAGCGAGGGCCAGTTGATCATCTCGATTTGAAACCGCTCGGTAGCCCATGTTCGCTTATTGTCCAGGCGTAGACTCACGAGAGGCTCTGCCATTACCAGCGTGTTGCCTGGAACGGATGTTTGGAAGATCACGCCAACGTGGATTAACCACGACCCATAGAATCGCTGGCGTTCGCGCCCGAGCCAAAACGATCGCTTAATGACGATAGAACAAATGCAAACTGCGCATGCGCCTACGTCAGTGAACAGACGATCCATCTCGTTCGAAGCATATACGCGATCGCAATCGACGCCGAAGAAACTATCCAATCGAATGTTCGCCATGTTCGCGTCTCGAACTTCGCCATTGACAAGCACAAGACCGTAGTCTGTCCTCAGTGCTTTCAGGACGGTGAGAACGGCTCCTGGCTTCATCAGGTCATCGTCTGCAAAGAGCCAGCAGTACTCGCCTCTTGCAACTTCGACCATGAAATCAAAGTTGCGATCGAAGCCCAGATTCGTCTCCTGTTTCATGTAGCGCAAGCGATTGCATTGGCTTGCATACTTGGTGACGATCTCCTCAGTGTTGTCAGTCGATGCGTTGTCTGAGATCACGATCTCACAGTCACTATTGAGTTGTGAAAGAATGCTATCCAACGTAATAGCGAGGAAGTTCGCGCGGTTGAAAGTTGCGAGGCAGATAGAAAGCTTGAGGTTAGGTGTGTTCGCCATGGTAGTGTCACATACAGAGGTGGTGTGAAATGCTCTCATTAGGGACGAAGGAGCGCGGTCGTCTGAATTATTCTTCGAGGTCTGGTGAGTCAGGTTGTAGGCATTCCTCCAGGCGAAGCCGTTCTCTCTTGAATGATGTCCAACGCATGTGTATTTCATTGTGCTCACGTACGTAGTGCGTAAGCCTTGGGTGGTCTAGAGACAATATTGGCAGGCAGCCTGGGAGTCTCAGAAGGTCCGTGCGGCGAGAGAGCGCGAGAACACGCGACCGCGGCTCCCTACCTTTCAAGGCTCACGCCACGCACGTCATAGGGGATAGAAACAGGTATGCGAGGAAGAAGCTAGCCAGAATTGGCAGCGCTGCGGCGTTCTAGCTCGGACACGCGTGCGAGCCGAATCCGACACAGCAACGCTGTCGCCATCCGCGCTGCACAGATCGGGATTGTTGAACAAAACGCACGCTTTGAGGCGTCTGGTGCTTTCTATTGTGCGCCGGACAACTTGATCATTGGTGGTTATTCGTGGTCCTCTTGCATAACCCCGTTGATGTGTTGCAGCAGCATGGCGAGGAGCGCTTTGCGTATGTCTGCGGGCGGGGAACTATACCGACTTCTACCATGTAAACCGGACCTTCCTTCGGAGCTTGTTGCTCATGGCGGCACAACTACGTGAAGTTACTTCAATCATTGATTGCGATAGTGCCGCTAGCACTCTTGGCTTCCTCAGATTCCCTCGCGTCTGCAGCGGCGGACCTTCGCGAAGCATGGACCGCCGACGCGGCCTATCAACCAAGGGCAATGCGCGCTGGTGCGGGCTTTTCGTTTCTGTATAACAGGCGTGTCGTCGGCCCCGAGTTTGGCCTAGGTTGGGAGCAGGGCGTTACAGGTGGAGCATCCGGCGCCAGAGTATTGGTGTTGAAGCACGATACGGGTCTCGTGATCACCAGAGAGATGCGCGTACTGCCGGAGTTTGGGGCCGTGGAATACAGGCTCCGATTCAAAAATGCAGCCGCTCATAGGCTTCCTCCTATATCCGGGATACAAGCGCTAGATCTCTCATTGGACGTACCGGCGTCCGATGATCTTTGCGTGGTCTCCGGTGGTGGGGGCAGAGCGGACGGCTTCTTACCTCCGAGAAATTTCGCGATGCGAAAGAATTGCTTCGCCCCCACCGCGCCAACTGGGGGAATTGTTCAATTGGGGACGGAAGGAGGCAGATCCTCCGACAAAGATCTGCCATTTTTCTTCGTGCAGAATGAGACCATGCGGGACGGCCTATTTGTGGCCTTTGGTTGGTCTGGACAATGGGAAGTTTTCATTTCCTTAGCCGCTGCCCCCCGAATGCTAAGCCTGAAGGGCAGGATTCCCGGCCTCGATATCGCACTCGAGCCCGGCGAGGAGATCGACGGGCCGACCGTACTCATTGGGGCCTATAAAGGGACGGCAGATGAGGGATCCAACGCCCTGAGACGCCTTGTACGAGATACGTACACGCCGAAGATTGGCGGCCAAAAGGTGCTTCCGATGGCGACCTATGATCACTTCTTCAATATCGAGGAAGAGTTCGACGAGCCGATGTTGAGGAGATTGGTGGATGGTGCTGCTGCGATCAACCAGGAGTACTTTCTGCTGGACGCCGGTTGGTATGCACACCCTAATAAAAAAGAAGGAGGTTGGGTCGCTGGAGCGGGTAATTGGGATGAGGTAAACAAGACCAAGTTCCCGAACGGCCTCAAGCCATTTGCCGACAGCGTGCGATCCAAGGGATTGAAGTTCGGGCTCTGGTTCGAACCGGAACGAGTGGCTCGTGGATCACGTTTGGCGAAGGAGCACCCTGAGTGGGTCCTATGGGACCATGGAAACGATCCTGACGCTCCGGCACTGGGGTTTATCAGATACCTTCCCCCGGACCATCCATATTCGAAAGTGGCTTCTGGGCTGCTCGACTTTGGTCGGCCGGAGGTGCAGGAGTGGGTCAAGAACCTCATGGACCGCTACATCCGTGAATTCGGCGTAAGGTACATTCGCTACGACTTTAATCTCGAACCCCTAGCGTTCTGGACTGCGAACGACACGCCCGGACGCCGTGGCATGACGCAGCTTCGCCATATTCATGGCTTCTATTCGATCATGGATTGGTTACTTCAGCATCATCCAGATGTGGTCTTCGAGGGATGTGCAACAGGCGGGCGGCGAATCGATCTCGAAACTGCCCGACGGTTTCATACATTTTGGATCAGTGATCACACATTCGATCCGGCGATCATTCGGTTTCATCTGTTCGGGATCAATCATTTTTTGCCGGGCAACTATCATTACGTTGCTTATACCCTCCCGGTGCCAGCTCATGTGAATTACGAGCCGGACGATCTTGGATTCCAAAGTTTGTTCGGCGGTGCGTTCGGTACCAGCGGCCATGTTGATCTGTGGTCGGAGCAGATGAAGCGCCAAGCGCGCCTACATGTGGAGTCGTGGAAGAAGCTTCGTCGCTATCTGGTGGAGGATTATTACTCGCTTAGCGACCAACCTGGAGATCTTCAGTCGTGGAGCGGTTGGCAATTTCAGGACCCGAAAGATCACTCAGGTTTTATACAGACCTTCAGAACCAGAGCATCCGACTCAACACATCGCTTTATGTTGCGCAACCTGGACAAGGACGCCAGGTATCGTTTCACTGATGTGTATGGCACGGATTCGTTCGAGCTAGCAGGGTCGAAGGCAATGATGGAAGGAATTGATATTACCCAAGCGCCGATGTCATCTAGAGTGCTTACATATAGAAGAGTATCTACTGCTGTAGATAGTGGGTTTTGACAAGGCTCTGCTCAAGGATGGAGAACGAGGTGATCAAAACCATTGGATTGCATATCATCCGCCTAGCAGCGCCGACATTTACCGCTACTGCTGTCGCGGGTCTCTGCGGCGCGTGCTTAATCGGCGTGTGCGTTTCGAGTGAAACGCGCGACGTGGCCGACGTCGGCAATGGCTTCGTTTCGACGCCAGTCTCTAATGACGGCGAGTGGCGGACCGGCGGCCATGATGCCGCAGAGACGTATTACTCACCACTGAACCGCATTAACGATAGTAACGTAGCCAAGCTAGGGTATGCGTGGAGTTACGATCTTCGTACCACTTTGGGTATGGAGGCGACGCCTGTCGTGGTGGACGAGGTCATGTATGCAAGCGCACCTTGGGGATTCGTGCATGCAATCGATGCACGCACTGGCACGGGCCTGTGGTCGTTTGATCCAACGAGTGATCCGGGCGTGACGCGAAAAGTGTGCTGTGGGATTGTTAATCGAGGATTGGCGCTCTCAAAGGGGCGGGTCTTTATAGGGTCACTCGATGGGCGTTTGTTCGCGCTCGACGCGAAAAGTGGAAGGATTGTGTGGCAGACGGACACAATTATCGATCATGACCGAGGCTATACCGTCACGGGCTCCCCTTACGTTGCGGGTGATGTCGTTGTCATCGGAAATTCCGGTGGTGAACTTGATGCCCGAGGCTATGTAAGTGCCTACCAAATAGCAGACGGTACGTTGGCATGGCGATTCTTCACTGTACCCGCCAGCACCAATGGTCCCTTCGAGCACAAAGAACTGGAGGCTGCGGCGAGAACGTGGGATCCAAACTCGCGCTGGGACGTTGGCTTAGGCGGCACCGTATGGGACGGGATGGCCTATGATGCGGATCTCGATTTGCTGTACGTTGGCGTGGGGAATGCTGCGCTGTATCCGCGAAGGCTGCGTAGCCCCGCCGGAGGCGATAATCTGTATGTCTCGTCCATTCTCGCCCTGCATTCGCGCACGGGCCGCATGGCTTGGCATTACCAGACAACGCCAGGTGATCAGTGGGACTACACTGCCACCCAGAAGATGGTGTTAGCGGATCTCATCATTGACGGCCGCCGCCGCCACGTTCTGATGCAAGCACCAAAGAACGGCTTCTTCTATGTATTGGACCGAGTCAATGGAAAGATAATCTCGGCGAAAGCCTACGTTCCAGTTACCTGGGCTTCGAGCGTCGACGAGGTTACAGGACGTCCGATGGAGACGGGGCGGGGCGATTATTCGACATCACCGCGCTTGGTCTTTCCGTCCCCAGCAGGTGGGCACAATTGGCACCCCATGGCTTTCAATCCACATACAGGCCTTGTCTATATCCCTACGTTGGAGGCGGGCGCGGTATTCTGGATTCCCAACTCTGCCTTTGTCTATAAGAAAGGTGGTATGAATACAGGTGCCCTGTACGCATTCCCTGCTGAGAACGCTGGGAGTTGGGGGCTCGGGTCGGAAGCCGCTCAACAACTTCCGCCGCTGTCCGAACTCGCTCGTGGCCAGCCTGACACGAAAATTCGCGGTTTTTTGCGTGCATGGGACCCGGTGGCCCAACGTACAGTTTGGGAGGTAGAGACTTCGGACCAGTGGGAGGGCCAAATGAATGCCCTCTGGAACGGCGGCGGTGTGATGGCGACTGCAGGTGGTCTCGTCTTCCAAGGGCGGTCGACAGGCTATCTGCATGTGTATCGCGCAACGGATGGGCGACAGCTCGCCACGATAAAGGTTGGGACGAGCATGATGGCTGCGCCCATGACTTATGAGATCGACGGTGTGCAGTACGTGGCGATCCAGGCCGGCTTTGGGGGAGCATTGGGTGGCACGTATCCCGCTGGGACGGCCGCGGAGAGGTACGGGAATGCAAGCAGAATCGTAGCGTTCAAAGTCGGCGGCGATGCCGTCCCACTGCCCGCGGAAGTGCATCGGAGCAAGAACTTTCCGCGTCCGTCGGTTGACCGCTTCGGCACAGCCGATGATATAGCGCTTGGGAACGAGCTGTTCAAACGCCACTGCGCCCGCTGCCATTTGAATATAGCACCCGGCGCGATTCCTGATTTGCGCCGCATGAGTCGGGAAACCCAAGAGCGTTTTGAGGAGATAGTATTGCAAGGCACTCTGGCTACGAAGGGGATGGGCTCGTTTCAAGGTGTCTTGTCGCCATCGGACGCGCAGAATATTCGCTCGGCGATCGTCGACTCAGCCTGGCGTGCGTACGCGCAGTCGCAGGTCGTGCCTCAGTTGTTGCCTCCACATGCTCCGCCCGAACATGCGTCGATCAAATCTCAAGACTTCAAACGCCAATAATGGCGCAAGCTTCGTACAGCAGGAGCTGGACTATTGCCTGCGGCTGGTGACCTTTAGCCCGCCAAACATAGTTCCCCGACTTGCGAGCCTTATAAGGTAGTCATGAGGGAATCCTAACTCAATTGCACTGACCTCGGACAGTCTGCAGTGCTGCGCCTCCGTCAGTCGCACATCTAGTGCGGAAAGATTATCTGTAAGCTGCTTAGACGTGCGCGCGCCAATGATCGTAGAGGTGACCGAAGGGTTCAGAAGCGTCCACGCTAAGGCAATTTGTGATGGAGACCTGCCGCTTTCATCCGCAATGCTTTTCAAGGTGTCGACTATAAAGAAAATCCGTTCCGAAAGCCGCCCGCTGGCGGTGACAACCTTTCTACGTGAGCCTTCCGGGGTGCTCTCGTCAGTAACAACCAAGTCCGATCGTTGGTATTTTCCTGTCAGCGCGCCCGCTGCAAGTGGCGCCCAAGGGACGACTCCCAAGCCCATTTCGCGGGCCATGGGAATTAAGTCCCTTTCCACAGTCCGTTCTGCCAGGCTGTATTCAATCTGTAGTGCAATCAAGGGTGACCATCCGCGAAGATCTGCAATCGCTTGCATGCGAGCCACTTGCCAGGAAACGATGTCTGAAACACCTAGATAGAGTACTTTTCCGGCATGAACTAGGTCGTCCATCGCACGTAGAATTTCGTCTGGGGAGGTCGTCGCGTCCCAGAAATGCAGATATAGGAGATCGATATAATCAGTCTGCAGACGTCGGAGGCTCATTTCGACCGAGCGCACCATGCTTTTTCGATGATTCCCTCCAGAATTTGGATCACCGGACTGGATTGGGAGTGTGTACTTGGTGGCGATGACCAGGCGATCGCGTATGTGGGCTGCGAACTGTCCGATCATGCGCTCCGCCGTTCCATCGGTGTACTGGTTAGCGGTGTCAATAAAATTACCGCCGCGTTCCACATATATGTCGAATATGCGCTGAGCCTCTTCTTGCTCGGCACCCCAGCCCCAATCAGTGCCGAAAGTCATGGTCCCAAGCGAGAACGGAGAGACACGCAGCCCGGAGCGGCCGAGCAATCGATAGTGGTCGAGAGAGAGCGTTGAGTTCAAGATGAACCTCCTTGTCTTGCGAGAATCGGATCTCTCGCCCAATGCAGTGCAAGTACCCACGATCGTATCTATCCGTCATGCGACGCGAGGATTCGCTTGAACGGCCGCCGGTTCCATATATGAAAGCGGCTTTGCTTCATGGCGTGAAGCCATCGTCCGCGATCCTTTCGGATAGAGTAATAAAGAGCCAAGACGGAGTTTGCAACTACGCCGGGTACCAGAGCAATCAATAGCGGAGCGGCAATCTGGCGAGTCGAACTTAATCGCGGGCGAATCCATGTACGGTACTCGGCTAACGAGTAGATTCCCCATCCGCGAAGTAGCAACAACCATTTCGGATGTTTCCAAGGCTGTGCGCTTCGTACTTTGCTTCTTGCGGAGTCAGAAACTGCCAGTGACTCAACAAGCGACGGCCACTTATCGAATAGGATCTCTGCGACCTTGGGCCAGTATGAATGAGAGTTTCCCATGCGATAGCTAATCAGCGGCTTCGATATGACCAGTGCCTCCCCTGGAAGAATATCTTGGAAGACCATTCCGACATGTATAAACAGGCATCCAAAGTATGACTGTCTATCGCGCTCAATCCAGATAGAGCGCTTTACAACTACGCCTCCGATGTACCAAAGATTGTCGTCCAAATCGGTGAAGAGACGGTCCATCTCGTGCCGTCCATAAGAACGGTCGGATTCTAGGTTGACCCAACGGCATTGCAGAAGCATAGACATGTCGAAATTTCTGAACTCAACATTAACTATGACGAGACTAGGATTTCTGTGAAGAGCGTTGAGTACGTGGTCCACAGCACCGTCTTTCAGTAGATCATCGTCTGTCATCAACCAGCAGTACTCTCCGCGTGCATTCTCCACCGCGCTATTGAAATTCCTGTCCAAGCCATTGTTGGTCGGTTGCCTAATATAGCGAAGGCGATCGAACGTTCGTGCGTGCTCGGTAACAATCTGCTCAGTATTATCGGTTGATGCGTTATCGGACACTACGATTTCACAGATACTCGTCATCTGCGAGATCATGCTTTCAAGCGTCGCTCCAATGAATGACGCTCGGTTGAAAGTGGCAATACATATTGATAGCTTAATCGTCTCTGATGAATTCACTTGCATTTCATTCATCCCTTTGTTCACGATGGCAATGCGGGAGTTACATGCAACTGACAGTCGCGCAATGTGTGGTAAACGATGACATTTACAATGGTACGAACGGGGTGCCACAGATCTATTGCGGGAGTATCGCTCCAATAGTCAGTGACGTATCTGCATTTGTCTGATGCCTGTCGCTAATCTCCTGAGCTACTGTGGTAAAGCCCTTGACATGGTGGATAGGATCGGATGATCCACGTGCCAAGACAGTGTGGTAATTTTCTCGGTCGCGGCAATAGGCCAGTAAGTTATGGAGAGTTCGAGCTGAGGGGCGACCGCTGTCGCGAGGCCTTGAGTAGTTATCAGAGCATGGACGAGCCTATGCGGATTCGCAGTCTCAAGTTGAAGATTCTTGGTCGGACTGTACAGACTTTGGTTTATTGATAATTCCTCGATATTGACCCGATTTCGCTCCGTTAGCGCCGCAGACAAGTCGCCTTTACGAACGACACGTTAAACATGACCGCATACTTGCACGCAGCGCGAACTTGAAACGGCTGGTATCTTCGTGTGCTCCCGTTTGTTTCTAGTCCATTTTGTCAGCTTGACTACCAATGGCGTCTCTGTGACGTTGCGAGCCTTCAACGTCGAGCCGGATATGAACACCAGATCTTCCTCACGACGCCATGACAAAGGATGCAGCTCATGAGCCCAACTGCACCCATTCTTGTCACGGGCGCAAACGGATTTGTTGGGTCTCACATCGTTGCGCAAGCATTGTCTGGGGCCCTGAGTGTCGTGGCCGCGGCTCGGCGCACATCTGGGAGTGGGGCGATAGCTTTGGACGTGTGCGACTCAGCCAGCGTGGATGCGGCGTTTCGCGCCGCATCGCCGTCCGTCGTTATTCATTGCGCGGCGTACGGTGTCAACTATTCAGACCAGGATCCTGGCCGCGCCCTGGAGGTAAATGTGCATGGTTCCCTGTCCGTGTTGACAGCGGCTGCTCGCCACGATGTGCAAAGATTTATTCATGTGGGAAGCTGCTTCGAGTACGGAGTTAGGGCAGATCCTATTTCCGAGGACGCAGCACTGAATCCGACGGCGATCTATGGGGCCACCAAGGCGGCGGCAACGACGCTCATGAGGGAACGCGCTCAGTCGCTTGGAATCCCGATTGTCGTCGTGCGCCCTTTCGGAATTTGGGGGCCGGGTGAGGCGCCATATCGCTTAGTACCGCAGGTGATAAGAGCTTGCCTGAACCGCTCTCCGCTGAAGCTCACGCCCTGCGAGGTGCTCCGAGACCTTTCGTACGTAGAGGATATAGCCGCTGGAATACTTGCGTTGTCAGTCGCTCGAGAGGTGGAGTCGGGAACCATAGTCAATATAGGAACAGGAAGCGGTGTGCTGTTGCGTGATTTCGTGCGGTCCGTCGCCGCGCAGTTAGGAGGAGAAGACCTGATGCTGTTCGGGGCCCTGCCGTATCGGCCGACCGAAATGCCCTCTCTGGTCGCAGATGTGACGCGTCTGCGCCGACTCTTGGGCGACCGTCCGGAGACGGCACTCGCCGTGGGAGTGCAACGGATGTTGCCGCGTTTTGCGGACGCGCCGTTCGTCCTATGAGAATTCTCGATACGCCGATCGACGGCGTGAACGTCATCGAGTTCGCGCAGATCTCTGATGATCGTGGCTATTTCGCCCGAACGTTCTGTGCCCGGGAATTCGAGCGCCGGGGTCTGAAGGCGACAGTCTCGCAGGCGAACCTGTCATTCAGCAATCGCAAGGGAACGATACGCGGCATGCACTTCCAGGCTCCACCGGTCGCGGAAGCCAAGCTGATGCGCTGCACTCGCGGCGCAATCGTGGAAATGGTCGTCGATCTGCGCCCTGAGAGTTCGACATTCCTGCAGCACTTTGCAGTGGAGCTAACCGCGGACAACTGCAAGGCACTCTATGTGCCGGAGCGGTTCGCCAATGGATACCAGGCATTGACGGATGCTGCCGAGGCGGCTTATCACGTCAGCGAGTTCTACACGCCGGGGTACGAAGGGGGTGTGCGTTTCGATGATCCGTTGCTGGCGCTACCCTGGCCGACGCAAGCGACGATGGTGAGCGACAAGGATCGAAGTTGGCCGTTGCTGGATGATACTCGGATCGCGACCATCCGCCGCGAGTTACGAGTCTGAGTCAATGATCTGCTTGAGTCGCCCGGAGCGTAGCGCGCAACCACGTTCTCAGTGATTTTCGGCCATCAAGCGCAAGGGCGTCACCCGTTTCGATTGCCGCTACGAGATTCGACTGCGATGCCCAAGGCTCGATGGCCATTCCGTAGATACCCTCGAGCGGTGGTTGGTGCGAGCCGCCGAAGGGGCGCCAGTTGATAAGCCAGCGGAACACCCCTGGGTCCCATTCAAGGGCGAAGGCGAGACGCAGCCGGGGATTTTCGACTTCGATCCAGCCGCGTTCCAGGTCGGTGAGGTATGCGTGATCGTGGGTTCCGGCATTGGCGTCCGCGATCATTCTCAAATCGATATTCCCGCCGTCGACATGTTTCACATAGGGCCAGTGTGAGCGTTGGCCGGGTGCAAATGTGGCTGTCGCCAGTTCCGCAGGGGCTAGCGTGTGCACCGTGCAGGCATTTGAGTCGATGCGGCATCCGGCGTCGAGAAATGGCGGCCCAAGCAGCGGGTGATGGCCCCACACAAACGCGACGCGATCGTCGGAGGTGTTCCTCACCTCTTCGTCGATCAGGAGCGTGCTGGAGTGTGCGCTGAGACTCATGGAGCGAGTCAGTGTGAGCGGCAACTGACGACATCGCACGCTTAGAACTATCCGTACTTCCTCGGCACTTTCGCGCTCTAGCTGCACGGTCCACGGCAGAGTCGCGACTTCACCATGCATCGGTATGGTTCGACCGAGATTGGTGCAGGGCATTAGTGTGTTCGGAAACAGTTCCTGCCAGGCACCTTCGTAGTTGTCGAGAAACTCGAAGCCAACCCGTCCGTCCCGCGGCGGGCTGTGCGGGGGCAGCAATCCCGATGGGGTCTTGCCGAGAACGTCGATACGACTCGCCACGTCGATGAAGCGATAGATGTCGGCTCCCTTCTCAGGAAGCACCGTCACTTCGATGAGGGAGTTGCCGAGCGTCACGGCCGTCCAGCCGTTGAGCGTGCTGCTCGTGATGGAGCACGAAGATTCGGTCATGCTTCGCTCCGCCCCGCCACAAGAGCAGTCGCCGGAACTTCCGCCGTAAACATGCGGCGTTGCAAGCGGGCCAAGGTACTCAGCCGCAGGCTGTCCAGCAACGCAGCCAGCAGGATGACTCCGCCGGTGATCACTGGGTAGACATAGGGATTGGCATTGATTGTGACGAGGCCGTTCTGCACGGTCGTGATGAGGATGCCTCCCGCAACTGGGGCCCACAGTGTGCCGCGGCCGCCGAACAGACTCGTCCCGCCGAGAACGGCGGCAGCAATGGCGAGGAACTCGGCATTCTGGCCAAAGCTACCGGAGGCGGCGGAGGATTGACTGAGTGCGACGAACCCCCCGAATCCCGCGAAAGCGCCGCTGAGGCAGTAGACGCTCCAAGTTATCGCCTGGGCTGGCACGCCGGCACGTCGAGCGCCTTCGCGATCAGCGCCGACGCTGCGGACATACGGCCCGAACGGAGTTGCGCGATACAGCACTCCCGCCAAAAGAAATGCGGCGCAAGCAAGCACAAGGGGTACCGGTACTCCGGCCAGTTCTGCGCGTCCGAAGTCGGCTAATGCTCGTCCAGCAACGATCACTTTGGTCGACGACAGGTGAAGGGCGAGACCGCGCCCGATGAAAATGGTTGCCAACGTAACGATGAAAGCGGGCAGCTGCAGTTTCACGATGAGGAGGCCGTTCATCGCGCCAAATGCGGCCCCGATCAGGATCGCCACGGACAGGCTGATCCACACGGGCGACATTGCAAATGCGAGGCCGGTCACGACTGCGGCAAGGTACATGGCGGCACCGACCGAGAGGTCGACACCCGCGGTCAAGAGAACGAGGTTCACCCCGAGAGCGACGATCACCAGCCAGCTGGATTGAGTGAGGATCGCTGCCAGGTTGTCCACAGTGAGGAACCGTGGTGAGAGTGTTCCAAAGCCGACCAGAATGGCCACGAGGAAAATCACTGGCACACATTTGAGCGCGACATCAACCGTTATGAGCAATGCTCCGCGGCTCACGCGACGTCTCCTTGGCCGAAAGCGGCTTGTAGTATGCGTTCGTGATCGAACTCGGTGCGATCGAATTTCGCACCGAGCCGACCGCGGCGCATTACCAGAATGCGGTCGCACATGCCGATCAGTTCTTCGAGTTCCGATGAGATGACCAGGATTCCCATGCCGTTGCTTGCCAGCTGATCGAGGACGCGATAGATCTCTTCCTTGGCGCCGACATCGACACCTCGAGTTGGTTCATCGAGGATGAACAGCCGTGGTCGTCGCAACAGCCAACGGGCAAGCACGACCTTTTGTTGATTGCCACCAGAAAGGGTGCGCACCTGTGCCGTGCGAAGGTTGCCGCTTTTTAGATTGAGCTGCTGCGCCAGGCTCTGCATGGCGGCCTTGAGAGGCTCGTCCTGCACGCGACGGTCTATACCCTTGGAGAACATGGGTAGCGCTGCAAGCGCCATGTTGTCCGCTACGCTTGCTTCCATCATGAGCGCTTCATGCCGCCGGTCTTCCGTCAGAAATGCGACTCCCGCGGCGAGCCTTGCAGCGATGTCACCTGACACGAGATTCGCTCCTGCCATGCGCACATTGCCGACGGTGTGCGGGTCTAGACCGAACAGTACGCGCGCCAGCTCGGTCCGCCCCGAGCCCATGAGACCGGCGATGCCAACGATCTCTCCCTGGTGGACGTTGAACGTGATCGCATCCAACATGCCCGGTTCCCCGACCTGGTCGACTTCCAGGACGCGAGCGGCCCCAGGCGGGCGGGCTGCCCTCTCTGGGAATAGAGCCTCGATTGAGCGGCCCACCATTGCTACGACCAGGTCGTTCGCCGTCTTTCCCGCAGTTGCGGCCCGCATAGTAACGCGTCCGTCGCGCATCACCACGATTCGATCTGAGAGTCGGATGACATCCTGCAGGGCATGGCTGATGTAGATAACCGCCACGCCGCGCATTCGCAGTCGACCTATGATGTCGAAGAGGCGGGCGCATTCTTTCTGTGTCAGTGAGGTGGTGGGCTCGTCGAAGATCATGATCCGGGCATCGCCCGACAGTCCGCGTGCGATTTCCAGCAGTTGTCTCTCGCCTGCCGAGAGTGAGCCGGCCGCGGCGTGTGAGTCGACATCCAGATCGACACTCTCGAGAAGCTCGCGTGCACGAGCATGCATTTTTCGCGACGACAGCAGGGGGACCTGGTCGAGCAGTCGTGGAAAGCGATTCAGAAACAGGTTCTCTGCAACGGTCAGGTTGGGAAATACGTTGAGCTCTTGCTGAATGAAAGCTACGCCTGCTGCGTCGGCGTCGCGTCGACTACGTGGCGCATAAGCGGCCCCATCCAGCAAGACTCTCCCATGGTCGCGTTGGAGTATGCCGGCCAGAATATTCATCGTTGTCGACTTGCCCGAGCCGTTCTCTCCGACGATTCCCAATACCTCGCCAGGGTACGAGTCGAAACTGACGTCATGCAGCACGCGCACACCGAAGAAGGACTTCGCCATTCCTTCGATTACAAGGCGCGGAGCGGTAGAGTTGGTCAAGCGCTACTCCGCAGCCCTAGCCGATGCGCGCGAGCGGCGGCGCTGCCGTGCGACGTCGGCGATCACGGCGATGAGGATGGCGCTTCCCTTGATGGCGAGCACGAGGGAGAGAGTCAGGCCGAGGAGCTGTAGCGACTTATCGAGGAACGACAGGAACAGAGCTCCGGAGAGCGCCATGAGCACGTTTCCGCGCCCACCGAAAAGACTCACACCTCCAATGACAGCCGCGCCCACGACGTCGAGTAGCATGTTTTGGCCGAGCGTCGGCAGGCCGGTTTCAATCCGGCTCGTGTAGATAATCGACGCTACCGCCGCGCAGATTCCCGACGCGGCGAATACGGCTATCGTGACCGCATGGATTGGAACGCCTGAAATGCGTGCTGCCTGGGTATTGTGGCCGACTGCGTAGATCCATCTGCCCCTCACGGTACGAGTGAGCACATACCAGGCACTCGCCAGAATGACGAGGCATGGAATCAAGGCGACAGGGATGCCCGCCAGAGATCCATAGCCGATGGTGCGAAACGTCTCCGGCAGTCCACCGATACTCACCGAATCGGATACTGACGAGACGTACCAGACCGCGGCCCCGCCCCCGAGCATCATCACTGCCAGGGTGACGACGAATGAGGGTATTCGCAGTATTGCGGTACAGACACCGTTGAAAACGCCCACCGCCAGTCCGAACAAGAGGCCGACTGCGATACCGGCAGCGCTCGCCCATGGATCGCCCAGAGCGTCCGCATGACGCGTCATCAAGGACGCGCTTGCTACGCTGCCCATCGCCATGACTGCGGTCATCGACAGATCGATGTGTCCGATCAGTAGCACCAGTGTTTGCCCTACCACCAGAATTGCGAGCGGCAGCATCGCAAGCAATGTTTCGTGGAGCGTCGTGACCGAGAACATCGCATGAGCAAACAGGCCAAGCGCAACCAGCAAGGCTCCCCAGGTCCAGGGCTCGATGGCTGTGGTGCCCTGAACGATGGCTGGCGATCCGCTTACATTGGATGTCATCCCATCTGAACTGCCGGGAACCGCCGCTGCAGTCACCTTGGATTTCCAGACCGAATACCCCCACATCTGCTCGCGCTTCGAGCCCAGCGTTTCGCGTGTGATCACAAAGCCGGGATCGAGGAGCAGCTTGGGGGGGCGGTCGCCCGCCCACATCTGCACCAACGCGTCGAATGCCAGTCGCACTTCATAGTTCAGATTCTGTACGCCATCGACATCGAAGTAGCCGGCAGCCAGTTGCTCGTAGCCTTTTTCGTCGCCGTCGAAGCCGGCGATCAACACATGACCGGGCTCGCCAGCCTTGTGCCACTTGCCGGCCACTCGCAGCGCCTGCTCGATCTGAGGTGTCAGAAAGTCCGACGAAGTCACCAGCATATTGATGTCTGGATTGGCGCGCAGCGCGTTGGACAGACCCGCAAACGCCTTGTCCGCATTCCACTCGGTGGCAATGCGTGACACGACCTCGACGATGTCACGGTTGCCGTCGATGACTTCCTGAAAGCCTTCTCGTCGATGAACGGCGTTGGCATCGCCCAAGTCGCCGATGAGGATGGCGGCGCGGTAGTGGCCGCCCTGACGCCGCGCTATGGCCATGAGTTCAGTCACCGTGTCGCGCATGAGCTTACGATTGTCGGCGACGACTGCGACCGAGTACGCGTCGCTGGGCGCCGGCGGCCGATTGAAATGTACCAGCGGTACGGCGGCCGCATTTGCCGCTCGTATCGCGGGAATGACCGCCTTGTCATCCGTGTGGATGATGACGATGCCATCGACGCCGCGTTGGATCATCGACTGCAGCTGCTGGTACTGCTTGTTATCGTCCATGTTGGAAACTGCTTCCAGGACGGACCAGCCGCGTCTCGCCGCTTCGCGGCGCAAGCCTTCGAGACTTGCCGCCCAGAAGGGGGAGATCAGGCTATCGAGGAGCAGCGCAACGGTTCGTTTGCCCGGAACCTGGGCTAGCGCGGGCGCAGCAATTGCCGCCGCGATGAGCGCACTGGCCGCGCGCCGGTGCAGATTCACTGCAGTACTCTTGTCGTTGATGGCCGCGCGAGACGACCATGTTCCTTCGTATTCATTGGCGGCAAGCCTCTCAATAGACGGCACGTCCGCCGGAGATATCGAAGACGGCGCCGGTGGAGAAGGAGCACTCATCGGAGCACAGCCACATGCAGATCGAAGCGATCTCATCGACGGTGCCGAAGCGGCCCAACGGTATCTTCGAGAGCATCATTTGGATGTGTTCCTCCTTCATCTGATCGAAGATAGCCGTGCGCACCGCTGTAGGAGTGATGGCATTCACACGGATTGCGGTGCCGGCGAGTTCCTTGCCCAACGATTTGGTCATGCCGATAACGCCAGCCTTTGCAGCGGAATATGCGGATGCGTTTGGGTTACCTTCCTTGCCCGCAATCGACGCTATGTTCACGATGCGCCCCCAACCACCCTTCATCATTTCCGGCACGCAAGCACGACAGGTGAGAAAGGTTCCGATCAGATCGATCTCGACCACGCGCCGCCAGTCATCGATGTTGTATTGCCACAGCGGCGCGTTCGGTCCTGCGATGCCAGCGCTGTTGACCAACATATCGACGCGACCGAATCGCTCAGCGATCCGTTTCACCGCAGCTTCGACTTCGGTTGCGTGAGTGATATCGACTTCGATGGTTTCGAGCTGCTCGCAGTCGACTGGCTGGGTTGCATGCATCGGCACCCGATCTAGCACCGCGATGCGCGCTCCCGCTGCAGCCATGCGGTGCACGACTGCCAGTCCAATGCCTTGTGATCCACCGGCGATGACCGCTGTGCGGCCGCGAAAGTCGTAGCTGGTTACACCCATTTTAGCTGCTCCCTGTGGTCCTGCGTGTTCAGCGTAATACCCGGAACTCGGACGGCCGGGGAGTCCGCAATGTCAGGCCCAGGCCGAACTGGTCATCGCGCAAATCCACGCAGCCGTGCTCGGCCACGGGCTCTCCATCGAAGATGTACCAGAACAATTCATTGCCGACTTCGACGGGGCCGTTGGGAAAGTATTCCGCGAACGGCGCGGCGTAGCTCGACATGACGATGTGATAGTTGTGCATCTGGCCGGCGTGAGGCACAACGAAGACCCCGTGCGCCTCGCAGAGGGATGTGATCTTGTGCGCAGCAGTGATTCCGCCGACACGGTTGGTGTCGAATTGCGCGAAGTCGATGGCTCGCGCATCGATCAACTGGCGAAATCCCGCAAGCGAAAATTCATGCTCACCGCCGGCGATCGCGACGTGCCCCATCGCCTTGAGTTGTGCGTACCCGGCGATGTCATCCGCCGGGAGCGGCTCTTCGAGCCAACGCAGATTGTAAGGCACGAGCTTCGGCAGCATCCGCTTCGCGTATTCCAGATCCCAACCCATGTAGACGTCGGCCATGATCTCGATACCGTCGCCCACCGTCTCTCGCAGTATTCTGACGAGCTCGACATTGCGCCGCATGCCATCGAGGCCGTGCCGCGGTCCCCATCCCAATCGGAGCTTCATCATCTTGAAGCCTTGTTCCAGATAGGTCTGCGCTTCTCTCGCCAGCTCTCGCTCCGGCTGGCTGTAGAGCTTGCTTGCATACACCGGCAAGGGCGACTTCGTGCGGCCACCTAGCAGACGGAACACCGGCTGGCGAAGCAGCTTGCCCTTCAGATCCCATATGGCGAGATCCACCGCGCTGATGGCTGCCATGCCGATGCCCTTGCGACCGAACGCCATGGTGCGGCGGTACATCGACTGCCACAGGAACTCGCTATCGAGCGGATCGTGGCCCACGAGTAGCGGCTTCAGATAGCTATCGATGACGACCTTCGTCGCGTGCGGCGCGAGTGCAGCATTGCCGATGCCGATAGTGCCGTCGGCGCATTCTACTTCGACGACGAGCCAGCCCAAGAAGGTGAATGGGCTGAGATCCCCGGGGCGATCGCCTACGAGGTCGTTAGGGGTGGTGCACGAGTTTGGCGGGAGCGACGTCGTAGGGCCCACCCATTCCCATATGCTCGTGCGCACCTGAGTGATTCGTGTCATGCATCCGCCCCTCAATCGAGCCGTTCGTGCGTCAGCGAGCCCATCGCTCACTGGTTGTTTTCATGGAGCGGCGACACGCAGGCTCCACTCTGTGCGCGGTAATGTTGTCAGACAAGTTTACAGATTGCAAGTCGCCGTTTAGTCTCCTTGACCTTGACACTTCTCTGACAGGTGAACGAACATCGACCGCAATGGCGTGAGGGGTAACTGAGTCGATGAGTGCAGGCGGGCAGGCAACGATTTCTGCGACGGCGGCACCGAACCGCACGCGGTTGCAACGTGTCGCGATCATTGGCTGTGGATTTTTCGCGCCCAATCATGCGCGTGCATGGAAGTCGTTGGAGGGAGCCGAACTCGTTTCGGTCTGCGATCTCGATATTCATCGAGCTAAGGCCTTGGCAGCTCTGGCCGGAGGCGTGCCGGTATATGACGACCCCTCCACGATGCTGGACGAATGCCGGCCCGACGTTGCCGACATTGTCACGACCGCGCCTTCTCATCGGACGCTGGCGCAGCTTTGTGTGTCGCGGACGATCAGTGCCATCATCCAGAAGCCACTGTCGCTGGACTTCCGCGAAGCGCTCGACATCGCGAGATTGGGCACTACGCACGACGTGCCCCTTATGGTGCACGAGAATTTTCGCTTCCAGAAACCGATCCGGGAACTGCGGTCTGTGATTGCCTCCGGAGCTATCGGTACGCTGCACTATTGCAGGATCGGGTTCCGTTCCGGCTACGACATCTTCCAGGGCCAGCCGTACCTGCGTGACACCGAGCGCCTCGTGCTGATGGACAATGGCGTGCATGTCTTCGACGTGGCGCGCTTTCTCATGGGCGAGATCGACAGCTTGTCGTGCCGGACTCAGCGCGTGCGGCCCGATGTTCGAGGAGAGGATATGGCAACCGCGCTGGTCTCATTCGCCAGCGGCGCCATGGGCGTGGTCGAAGCATCATGGGGCTCATTTCTTCCGGATGATCCGTTTCCGGAGACCCTGATTGCAGTTGAAGGTACGCACGGCAGCGTCGTGCTGGACCGTCACTATCAATTATCGATTCGTTCGCGTGACGCGTTGCGATCGTATTCCGTGGAGCCGGCTGGTCCGCCATGGGCCGAAAAGCCGTGGCACGTGGTGCAGGACAGTGTAGTTGCGGCCTGCCGGCATTGGCTCGACGCGGCGGCTGGGAACGTTCAGCTAGAAACGTCGGCGCTGGACAACGTGAATACGCTGGCAGCAGTGGAAGCGTGCTATCTGTCGGCGGCGAGGAATGGCGCGGCGGTCTCGATTGACGAAGTCTTCGCGGTCGCGAACGCGTAGTCATCGCTCCGGATCTGCTTTCTTCTCGAGTCAGGGGCGTGTCAATGAAGACGAACGTGGTCACCATCCAGCTATTTTCGGAGCAGCAGGACAATACCGGCGAAGGTCCAGTGTGGTCGCAGACCGGCCAGGTGCTGTACTGGATCGACATCGGAAGCAAACGTCTCTATCGCAGGGGCCTGTCGGACCCGAACGCCCAATCCTGGGATCTGAAGGGCTATCCGGGCTCTCTTGCTGAAATTTCCCTAGATGTCGTGGGTATCGCGCTTGGCGATGGCATACAGCTCCTCGATCTGCAGACAGGAGAGCTCAGCGAGCTTTGGGCAGGACCGCCGCGGCGTAACGCTACGCGGTTCAACGACGGCAAGGTCGATCCTTTGGGTCGATTCTGGGTAGGGACAATGCAGAACAATTTCGGACCCGACGGCGAGCCAATATCTATCGGGCGTTGGGACGGTGCGTTGTATCGCTTCGATCGCACTGGAAGCGTGGAAACGGTCGAAGAAGGTATCGGGATATCGAATACGCTCGCTTGGTCCCCTGACCTGCGGCGCTTCTACTTCGCGGACAGCCTACGGGGGCAGATCTATGCGTACGACTTCGACGCGGAGTCAGGGAGCGTGAGCAACAAGAGGCTATTCTTCGAGAACGAGCTCGGGATTCCGGACGGATCGGCCATCGATGTAGATGGCTGCTTGTGGAACGCACGCTGGGATGGGGGCGCCGTCGTGCGCGTCACGCCAAGCGGTGTACTTGACAGGGTGATCAAGTTACCGGTCCCGCGGCCGACGAGCTGCATTTTTGGCGGGCCAGACATGGACACGCTGTTCGTCACGTCGGCGCGAAATGGCCTGAAGCGCGAGGAGCTGGAGGAGTTTCCGTTGTCGGGTTCGGTCTTCGCCATCGGCGGCGTGGGGCAGGGGTCTCCGGTCCCACCGTTGTCTTGCACGCCTCGCCAAAAGCAAATTTGATCCTTCAATCCGGGAGATGACAGATGAGATTGATGCGCGTTGGTTCGCCGGGATCCGAACGTCCTGTGATCGTCGACCGCGACGGGCGCGCCCGCGACCTGTCAGGAGTCGTGAAGGACATCGGCCGCGATCTTCTGGCGAGCAACTTGGCTGCGCTGGCCAATGTGGATCCGCATTCGCTTCCACTGATCGAGCCGGGCGAGCGCATCGGCGTGCCCTTGGCGTCGATTGGGAAAATGATCTGTATCGGCCTGAATTACAGCGATCATGCGGCCGAATCAGGCATGCCGATTCCAAAAGAACCGATTCTGTTCACGAAGGCGACTTCTGCTATCTGCGGTCCCAATGACGACGTACTACTGCCGCCCGGCGCGCTCAAATGCGATTGGGAAGTCGAGTTGGGAATCGTCATCGGCCGGGAGTGTCGCTACGCCGTGCTCGAGGACGCCATGCAGCACGTCGCGGGGTTCTGCATAGTCAACGATGTGTCGGAGCGAGAATACCAGCTTGAGCGTGGAGGTCAGTGGGACAAGGGCAAAGGATGCGATACGTTTGGTCCAGTGGGTCCATGGCTAGTGAGCGTTGCGGAAGCCGGGGATTGGAGCAATCTCGACTTGTGGCTCGACGTCAACGGCCGGCGCATGCAGACGGGCAATACCCGGCACATGATCTTCAACGTGCCGTTTCTTGTTCACTATGTGAGCCAGTTTGTGAGCCTGCAGCCTGGAGACATCATCAGCACCGGAACACCGCCAGGTGTGGGCATGGGCGTGAAGCCACCCGTTTGGCTGAAGGAGGGTGATGTGATCACGCTTGGGATCAAAGGCCTGGGCGAACAGCGCCAGAATGTTCGGCGCTATCAGGCAAGATAACTACGAGTGGCGAGAAAGTGGGCGCGCTCGTGTGGCTAGATGGGGCACGGGCGACGCGAAGATCATTTCCTCTTCGCCCTGCGCGGTTTCTTCTTCGCTGCAGTGGCAGCTTGAGCGGGTGCGGCTTCGTTCCCATCCCGGGACAGGTGCTGTTGATTGCGGCGGTTTTCGAAGATCGATTGTGCCTGCACCGTGGTTTCCCTCACGTGATTCAGGTGCGAGCGAAACGCTTTCTCCGCTAGCTCGGGCTTGCGTGAGGTGATGGCCCTCACGATCACATCGTGGTCGGCCACGCTGGTCTTGATGACGTCGGGCTTCTCGGTCGCAATGCGGCGAAACTCGAACCCCAGTTCGTACAGGGATTGGGAAATGCTTGCTAGCACCGGGCTGCGGGCCGATTCATTGATCGTCTGGTGGAATTCGAAGTCAAGCAGCCGGAATCCCACCGGATCGGTAACGAATTTATGCCCAGTCTTCGCTAGGGTTTGCAGCTTTTGAACCGTCGCGGGAGTCGCGCGAGCGCAAGCCAGCCGTACCAATGCAAGGTCCACCGCAGTGCGGGCTGCCAGATGTGCCTCCACGTCATACTCCTGCAGGAGGACGATGAACTGGATGGGTTTGATGAGCCGGGTGGTCGAGAGATCCGTGATGTAGTAGCGGCCGCCCTGCTGACTCTCGGTGACGCCGAGAATCCGCAGCATCTTCAGTCCCTCCCGGACCGAAGGGCGGCTGATGTTGAACGCCGAGGCAAGCTCCGACTCGGAAGGAAGCCGGTCGCCGGCGCGAAGATTGCCCGACTTGACGAGCGCGATGATGCGTTGTGCAACCTGATCGGCGACCGTGCGGCGCTCCAGGGGAGGCTGATCCGGCAAGGTGAAGTTGCCGCCCGGATCCGCAACGTCGAGTGCTAGTCCCGCAAGAACGGTTTTGTCCGCTCTGTTCATATGGTGTTCCGTGACGAGGAATCCATATCTTAGCAGTCGGGCAGTAGTTCGACACAGATCACGCGGGAGCGTGACTTGTGCCCCTCTGCGTATTTAAGCCGCTCGTTGGACCTCGTCCGGCGGGGCCTAGGCGGGTGGGCGAGGAGATCCTGCGGATCGCAGTAGGGCGGAAGCAGGTTGCATCGAGTGCAAAGCCATTGATTTTGACTGCGATGGATATGCACTCGGCGTGAGGTCAGAGGACATGGCAGCAGATGCTTCGTAGTGGGAGATCTGCTCCATGACCACGGAACGCAGAGGTTCGTTGCTCAAATAGGATTTGTGCCAATCCACCACTGCACGTAGCGCACGTTCGAGTGGCCAGCGCGGCTTCCAACCCAGCATTGCTCGTGCCTTCGCGCTGTCGAGCACCAGCAGATTAGCCTCGTGGGGCTGCGTGGAGCTGTCTATTTCCCACGATATGCTCTCACCATAGTACTTTGTCAATTCCTCGACAATCCATCGTACTGACCGGATGTCATCGGGAGCAGGTCCGAAATTCCAACCCTGTGCAAAGTCGTCGGGGTTCGTCCAGAGCTTCTCTGCCAGCAACAGGTAGCCGGAGAGAGGTTCTAGTACGTGTTGCCAGGGGCGCACGGCATTGGGATTGCGCACTTGAAGCGGTTTGCCGCGGCCAATGGCCGACATGAAGTCTGGAATCAACCTATCCTTTGCGAAATCTCCACCGCCAATCACATTCCCCGCCCGCGCGCTCGCGACTGCGACACGCCCGCTGTCTCGTGCGTCGAGAAAGGAGCGGCGATACGCGGCGGTGACGAGCTCAGCACACCCCTTGCTGCTCGAATACGGATCGTGTCCGCCCATCGGATCACATTCGCGATAGCCCCACGTCCATTCCTTGTTCTCATAGCATTTGTCGCTGGTGACATTGACGACGACACGACAGGACGATGTCTTGCGCACCTCCTCCAACAGATAGATCGTGCCCATGACGTTGACGTGATAGGTCTCCACGGGTTCGACGTAGGAGCTTCGCACCAGGGCCTGTGCTGCCAAGTGGAATACAATCTCGGGCTGAAAGTTGCTGAACAGCTCCTGCAGACGCTCGCGACTGCGAAGATCGGCATAGACCGAGAGCAGTTCCTGGCCAACCGCGGCCAGGTGAAACAGATTGTCGGGAGATGCGGGCGGCAAGGCATAGCCAGCGACATCGGCACCGAGCTTCCGTAACCATAGCGATAGCCAGCTGCCCTTGAAGCCAGTATGTCCGGTCAATAGCACTCGCTTACCGCGCCAGAATGCGGCGTTCACTCCCACACCTTCCATGGCGCGCGCTTGGATCCCCACAATTCTTCAAGATACGTCTTGTCTCGCAACGTATCCATGGCAGCCCAGAATCCTTTATGACGGTAGGCCACAAGCTCTCCCTCCTCTGCAAGCCTACGGAGTGGGTCCTGCTCCCAGATATCCTGATCGCTGCTCAAGTAGCTGAACACTTCTGGCTCCAGGATAAAGAACCCCCCACTGATCCAGCGACCATCGCCTTTGGGCTTCTCGACGAATTGACTGACGTAGTCTCCATCGAACTGCAAGGCTCCGAATCTCGCCGCAGGCTGAATGGCCGTGACGGTCGCACGCCGGTGATGGTTCTCGTGAAATCTGGACAGTTCGGCGATGTTGATATCGCTGACGCCGTCGCCGTATGTGAGGCAGAAGCGCTCGTCCTCAAGATATTTGCGGACGCGCAGCAGGCGCCCGCCAGTCATAGTGTCGACGCCGGTGTCTACCACCGTCACCTTCCAGGGTTCTGCGTAGTTCTGATGAACCTCCATCTTGTTGTGGCATACGTCGAATGTTGCGTCTGACATGTGCAGGAAATAGTTCGAGAAATACTCCTTGATCAGATAACCCTTGTAGCCACAGCAGATGATGAAGTCCTGCACTCCATACGCCGATAGAGTTTTCATGATGTGCCAAAGAATGGGCTTTCCGCCAATTTCTATCAGCGGTTTCGGACGCAGGTGGCTCTCCTCGCTGATTCGGGTTCCAAGTCCGCCGGCCAGTATGACTGCCTTCATGCCGCACTCCGTTTCGAAGGACGCAGCGACCGTCGCAGACGTACCGCTTAGCGTCAACAGGGCGAAATGGACTAGGGCGTCGTTGCGCACGCTGTGTGCGCAGATTGGATGATTTGGCGTACTACCTTGTTGATAATAATCAAACACTCCTGAGCTGTGGACGATGCGGTCGTCTCTCTCTGTTTCGGAGTGAGGTCGAGCGCTGGAGTATTCGAAGGGAACGGGACTGTTTTGTGTAGCTTCAGCGACTTCTGGACAAAAGGCTAGCCGGAAAATGAGAGACTTCGGTCTGCTGCAGTCGACCTGCAGACGGAGCGAAGTAGATGAGCAAACGCGAGTATCGA
>Ga0065707_10082011_pt1 | contig 24891 bp, 28 predicted proteins | sample SwiRhicommuniRL3_FD_59094 | JGI IMG/M metagenome (GOLD analysis project Ga0065707, IMG submission 59094) | Switchgrass rhizosphere bacterial communities from Rose Lake, Michigan, USA - RL3 v2 (version 2) | ecosystem: Host-associated > Plants > Roots > Rhizosphere > Soil | place: East Lansing...
CCCGCGCTCCGCGGGGAGGCGCCGTTTATGCCGCGAAAGTCCATTGCGTCCGCCTTCACGCCGCGCATATGCCTACGCGCTTAGGCAATCCACCGACTACGAGGAGAGGACAAGCAATCTGCGCAGCTTCATGCGACCCATCACGCTTGCCGCGCCGATTCTATCTCGGATGATTTCCTCTTCGCGAACTGTGAGCACGACTCTTAATCTCATTGCGGGAAAAGATCGTGGGTCAATAATCCAAGATGCCAATTCCGTGCAGCGATGAAGTTGTAGTTGACCAGAACATAGTTCGGCTGAAATCAATGAAGAATGTACATTTGCTGTAGCGAGTGTCCATTGAGATTGCGCACCATCCTATGGCGGCTCAACGTGCTCCGTGCGCCATCGGGCGATGGCGCAATTTCACAAGCCTTGCTTGAGGGGTGTTTTATGGATACGACCAAATTAGTTGATCTTGGTGGCCTGCGGGAAGAAACGAAGGCTGTATCCGGTGTCGGTGATGGTCCCTTTGGCTTCATCGAGTAGTTGACTGCGTAGATGTGCCGCGGCTCCTACGCGGCACATCGAATACCCTCGATCAACCGATTTGAGCGGAGATGCCGTCAGCCATGCAAGACTACTTACTTCGAAACAACATCTTCTGGTGCGATGTGGGTGACGGCCTAATCTTTCTCGACCTGCATTCCGAGCGATACTTCTCACTTCCCCGCGCAGACTGCATCTCGCTGAGCAAATTTGTGAAGGGCTGGCCCGCCTGTAGCGAAGCGACCTTGGCCGCTGTGAATTCTCAGGTCGCAGAATCGCTCGTTAAGCGAGGCTTGCTTACGCAGGATCTTCAATTAGGGAAACCCATGGAGGAAGTTCGCGTGAAGGTCCTGGATGCTATCGAACCTGCTGGGCGCACGTTGGAAGGTGAATCGCGTATTCGATTTCAACATGCGGTGCGTTTTGCGATGAGCTATTGCATGGTGTCAGCCAGAATGAGAGTCCTGGGTTTCGAGTCGGTGATACTAGGACTTAAAAGGCGTAATACCTATCTGGCAAACAATCGCTACAGTGATCCCGTCAATCTTAAATCTGTACTGAATGCCTTCCAGAGGATAAGACCTCTCTTCTATACCGCACGGGATCGCTGCCTCGTCGATTGCCTAGTGCTTATCGAGTTCCTCCAACGAAGTGGGATCACAGCCAATCTCGTCATTGGCGTCGAAGTCAGACCCTTCACGGCGCACGCTTGGGTGCAACACGAGGGAACGGTACTCACTGATTGGCGGGCCAATGTGCAGGATCTCACTCCGATACTTGTTGTCTAGCACGGAGGGGGCATAGTGTTCCGCTACATCGCGTTCGTTTGGAATGAAGGAGATGCAGACCAGTCTCACGCGGTGTTGCATTTGTTGGCCAAGATGCACGCAACAGGAAGCGACTGGCGACACACGTTCAAGCGAGATGGGCTCCATGTCTTCTTTAGCACCAGCAAGAGGGAATCAAGAACGGCTTATCCATTGGCAGAAGGGCAAGGCGTAGTTCTCGGAACGGTCTTCGAACGCAGTAAATCTCCACTGGACGACAGCACTCCCCGTCAGCCGATCTTCAGGGAGAAAGAAAGCGCGCGGCTGATCGCAACCGGCGGCCGAGCCCTGATCGAAGAATATTGGGGATGGTACGTAGCGTTTCTCTTCGATGCTGAGACCGGAATTAGAAGCATCATTCGTGGGCCGATGGGGGATCTCCCATGCTTCTCGACCAGCTATCGTGGCGTAGCTCTATTCTTTTCAACTCTTGAGGATTGCCTAGCACTCAATGTCATCAAGTTCACCATCGACTGGAAGTTCATCACCCTACAAGCAGGGTTCGGCTACTCGAGTCGTATCGGCTCATCAGCGCTCAAAGAAGTCACCGCGGTTGAAGGGGGCGAATGCATTCAATTCAACCAGCAGCACACCTCTAATAAGATCGTCTACTGGAATCCCTGCGCGATAGCTCGATTGCAATCGATTGCTTGCCCCAATGAAGCAGCGAAAGGCTTTCGCGCCACCACTCGGGCGAGCGTGCACGCTTGGGCGTCACAGCATGATTCCGTTTTACACGGCTTATCGGGTGGCTTTGATTCGTCAGTCGTATTGTGTTGCCTGAGCGACGCGCCGAATCGCCCCAACATCACTGCGTTGAACTTTTTCTCTGAAGGCGCAAAGAGTGATGAGAGAAATTTCGCCCGGGCGGTTACGCAGCACACGAGTACCCGGTTGGTTGAGATGGATTTCGACACCGATGTGCACATGGACGTGATTCAAAATGTGGCCAGAACCCCGGCTCCTGTACACGATGTGCTCGACTGGTCCGTTCGTTCTGGAGAACGCCGCCTTGCACAAGAGTACGGGGCCACGGCGATGTTTAAGGGCTCGCAGGGTGATGTCATTTATCAGTACAACGCTCTGATGACGCCTGCGGCCGACTATCTCCATCTGAACGGGGTCGATGCAGGCTTCTTCAAAGCGTTATTTGATGTCGCCTGGCGCTACAGAGTATCGGTCTGGAAGGTCCTCAGATGGGCGGTGACAGATGGCGTTCTGCGTCGCCCGAAGGGCACTTGGAATTACTTCGGTTTTCTGTTGCGGGAAGGCGTGATCAAAGATCGCTCTTTTGTCACTCAGGCAAGAATGGCTGAGAGCATTGAGCAAAGCTTGCAGCAGCTCAGTCACCCCTGGCTGCGTGATGTGGATGATGTTCCGATCGGCAAGCTCTATACGATTGCAGTTCTGACTACCGAAGGATTCTTCGATGCTCATTTCAGGACGCCGGATGATCCGATCATTATCTCGCCTCTGATCAGCCAACCGTTGACAGAGTTCAGCCTTCGCGTACCAACGTACCTGAACGTGTTGAATGGTTGGGATCGCGCGATGGCGCGTCGAGCTTTCGCACAGGACTTGCCTCTTGCCATTACACAGCGAAGTTCAAAGGGCAGCCCAAAACCCTGGTTGAAAGTTGCCGTCGCACGGAACGCGACCTTTGTGCGCGAGTTTCTTATGGGTGGGGTTCTCGTCCAACGGGGCATCATAGATGCCCAAAAGCTTGAAGCTGCCTTGCCAGGCTCAACCACAACTGCTGCTACAGATGGTCACGGCATTATGAACCTCTTATATACCGAAGCTTGGCTTCGATCATGGGACTTAGGTTCTCAGAGTGCGGCAGCGTAATGCAGGTCGATTGAGACGGTCTGTGAGAGCCGTAACTTTTGCGCCGCCTACTGTTCCGGATCTGTTTCTGAGGCTTTACGCAGATCCTGCTGCAATTGCCGTAGGTGCTCCCACCGACTGTATTGCTCGGCTTTCCGTGGTTGGGGATCAACCTTGGAATTCAACCAGAAGTTGAACCAGTCGATATTCCGCTCATTAGTAGCGAGTCTGTGCCGTGGCTGCATTCGATTGTGTCCCTCTTCCGGAAAGACCACCACCTCAAGCGGGCGGCAATGCCTTTGCATGTTGGCATAGAACTGGATACCCGCTCGAAACTCGTTCTCGCTGGCCTGAATAAGAACTGGCGCCGTGATTTGTTCCACTCTGAGAGCTGGAGATACCCGCTCGTAGAAGCGGGTTTTATCGTCATCCGGATCGGGCATGTTTCTGGTTTTGAAGTGCGCTTGTGCAAGCTCGCCCTTGGTGGCGAATATGTAGAAGTTGAACGGATCCATAAAAGGCGGCCCGCCAGCACTCGCGGCAGCAAATGATTTTGAGTGACTGATCGCATGAAGAGTGGCTTCGGCCCCAAAGCTCAACCCACTCACTCCAACTCGCTGAGTGTCGATCAGGCCGCGACGCCCGAGCATCTGAATGGCTGCCTCCCAGATATCGAGTGTAGTTTGTAGATTGGCGTATTGGCCGGGCTCGATTGAGTTGTCTGGGTATGGTCCGAAGGCTTTGCCGAGGTCGAAGTTCGTGCACAGGGTAACGAATCCTGCTTGCGCCAACAGATGCTCAGGTACATCGGCACCGACACCACCGCGCAGAAATCCGCTACAGCGATAGCTCGTGATAACTAAGGGCAGCGGAGCTTTCTTACGCGTGCTTGTGGGAAGCAGCAGCACTCCAGTAGCTGCGCGCCCCCACTGATCCTTCCAGGTTATATATTCGGTGACTGCGTAGTGCTTAGCGCGCAGTCGCTGATTCGGATCAAACAGCGTTCGCCGACGTCCAGTATCGAGATTGATGCTTTCGACTTGGGGTGGTTGCGCTGCCGCTGCGGTGACACAGATTGCTTGATTGTCGATGGCCTGACACCCAATCGAATTAAAGCGATCCGAACCACTGCCGGCGCCGAGAAGACCGTCATAGTGCAATATGGTTCGGACACGATTGCCCTTCTCGCTCCAGGCTTGCAACGTGCTTCTCCCCGCAGCATCGGTTGAGACGAAGGGATGCTCCGAGCCGCTTAGTCGTCCGGAGACAGGGCTAAGCCGATTCTCCTTACAGAGGGACGCCGGACACGGAGCGAAATGATCGCTACGACTGGCCAATAGCTTCGTAAATTCTTGCTGCTCCGTTTCGGTGGTCTCACGGAGAATTCGCGTATCCAGATCGATGGTTCTTACTGACACTATGCCTGGCCCAGCTACTACGAATAGATCGTGACTGAGGTTGCGGCGTAAAGTCGTCATCCGACCGTGATATTGCCAATTGTTTAGCAGAGATTCATCGACGGCTACTGTTGGATCGATCACAATGCCATGTTCATACTGTTCTCGTTCGATCCGTTTGATCTCTTCTCGCGAAGCTCCTACGCTGTAGAACAGGCGCTCGCCTTTCTCATCGAGAAGATAGTCTTGAACGTCCGCTGAATCGCTGGTCACTTGTTCAGCTTTTGACCCGTCTCGTCTTGCCCGCCAGATTTGTACCTCTTCGCCGTGCAACGCTCGGTAGTACATCCAAGTGGAATCCGTCGACCACTGCACTTTCTCCGGTGTGACCAAGCTCGGCGCGTTCCAGATGGGTTGTCCGCCGTCAGCGATAACCATCGGCTTTGCATCAAGCTCAGATGGGAGGGGTATTGCGTACCAAGTCAATCTCACGACATTCGTGGCAACATCGGGTTGCTCCGCACGTACAACAAGCGTGCGTCCGTCAGGCGACAGCGACATGCCTGAAATGTCGCAGACCTCAATCAAGTCACGGGCAGTCATCGGCTGACCTGCAGCGTTCGCATTCGGTAGTAAGATCTGCGGGAGGAGACTGGCAATCACAACAGTAGACAGTGGCATGTTCATACCCATGCAGATACCCGTTTGTTTATGTTGTAGTGAATGAGTAAGGGTACACCGAGATCATGGTATCTGGGTTGCTCATGCGAACACCTAATCTATAGACATGTATTCTTTTCGTTTTTGTCGTTGGTAGACATGATGTTCTCCGGCGTAGGCGGGATTGCCCGCGACGGGCAGACCCGCCGCAGCGCAGCCCGCCCAGGCTCGCGCCCCAGCGCGACTCCGCCGAAGCGCATCTTCGCGCGCAGGACCTGGCCGGGCGAGAACGGCGGGTTAAAATCGCGAGTCCAGCAATCCCACATCCCACATCGATCTTTTTCTTCAAGTCCTATATAGATAAGGAGTCCATACTCGGCTTCTACGAGTCCCAGAAGCCGAATGCTTGCGCCATCGGTTGTGGTTAGGGGGATGCGCTCCGCACGCGCCATGCGCCTCGCCGGTGCGGGGATTCTTAGCGGGTCAGTGCGTCACGTTTGCGACTTTGATCGAGTCCTTCGGAAAGCACCGGATCAGGAATGAGCTTGGGCGGCAGCGGCTCTCCAATCTCGGCCGTTCGCGCCAGCGCCTCGCGGACCAAACCTACGGCGTGAATGCGATTCTCGTGCCGCCGATAATGCTTGTAGCTGAGCTGAATGACCCGAATGAGCACCGAATACGCGCCCTCGAGTTGTGGGTGGTCATTCACGGCTTTGTATGCCGGCACACGTGGATCGCGCAGCACCTTTGCCGCGGCCAGGCGCTCGTCAAACCACTCCTTTCGCTCGACGACCCAGTGTGGACGCGCGTGCTCCAAACGATGGTCGAGAACGGGCGATCCGGCGCCTTGCGACCGATAGTGTTCGACCACGACGGGGTGAGTCCCGTTCTGCTTCATGCCAATGGGCTCTCCGAGTTGCGGCTGCGTTTCGGACCGCCCAAAGGCACGCTGCAGTTCTTTGTCCCAGATTACGAGTCGACCTCGCGCCGTATGGACTTCGGTGAAATACGAAGGCACGCCTTCGTGAGTACCGGGACCGTGGGCGATCAGTTTGCCGACGATAAGCCGATCGGATTCGGGCCTTGGCTCCGGTGACTCGCTCATCAGCGCACCATCGGTTCTTGGATGTGAGGGGGCCGTGCAGGGTTGACGGAACTGCGAAGCGAGCGCTCCAACCCTTTTAGCGTGGGGACGGGCTCTCCGCGCTCCAGGTGCATCGCCAACTGCTCACGCATGGCGTTGAGAAACACGAACCGATCAGCACGTGTCCGCTCATCACTCACGGGGGCGCGTGCCACGACTTTCAGCATCGCGTAAGCACCATCGAGCTCCGGAAACTTTGCGCGAGCGAGATCTGAGGGAAAGTCTGGATCGCGAAGCACGGTGGCGGCGGCCGAACGCATCGCAAAGAACTGACGCTTCTCGACGATATAGAACGCGTCATCCCCGCGCTGCGCGGTGGGCGTATGCGCCGGTTCGGGTTTGACCAGGAGCTGATCGCGCGCCAGTGACCGCACGCCAATGGTATTGCCCACTTGCGGTTTGGTGCGAGAGACGGCAAACGCGCGTTCGAGATCCGCACCAAACAGCGTGCGTTCGCCCGACTTGGTGGCCAGGCGCACGTAATACGATGGCGCTCCATGAGGATCGAAATCTTCGGGCGCCCGTCCATGCTCAAGGAGATCGCCCACGATCAATTCCCCACTGGGCGCGGAGCGCCGGGCTTCGCGTGGCGCCGGTTTGTCGGCCGGTGAGGATTCGGCGCGGGCCGTCGACGCCGAACCGTTGAGAAACTTTGCGGTTTCAAAGGCCGTTGGCGTATAGCCCTCAAGAGACAAACCGGCCGATACCGCCGCACGCCAGGCGCGCTGCCGAAATTTCTGCGTTCCAGTCACGGCCACGGTCTTCGCACCAGTCGCCTGAAGGGTCGTCACGAAGTCTGCGAGCAGTTGAGCATCTTCGCTGCGCGTGCTGAGGTGAGTGCCGTGATTGGTAAAGGCGTGTTTGCCGTTGTGAAAGTGAAACTCACGCTCCGATACCTGCACGTACCTCGGCAGCACCGTCTGCGGCACGACAATTGCGCGCATTGCAGATTCGGCTGCGCTTCGTCGCTCGACGCGCTCCGGCGACGGTGTATCCACCGCACGTATGGTGTTCACCGCTGCACGGGGCTTCGGACGCCGCGAGCTTCGAGCCGTGCCGTTCGTGCTCTCGGCGAGCGCACCATCGGGCGCCCCATCCGCGTAGTGTGAGGGATCCACGGTTATCTCCTCGGCTCCGCAAATGACTGCAGGAAGGATTCAACAGCGGCCGTCAATTCGGGCTCCGTCCATGTCTCGCCACTAGGTTCCGGAATTGTGAGGTGCGCGGCAGCCTCGGCGATCAGCGCCTCATCATTCAGGGAGGGTTGCATCGGTGCAGAATCGACAGGGACATCTGGCTCACCCGGAGTTACGTAGGGTTCTCTCGGCTCTGGCCCAGGCTCAGACGAGATTGATGGCTGCGTGAGTGGCGGCCTCAGCCGCACCCGAAATGTTTGATCGCTGTAGTAACGAATCTTCTGCGCCAGGATGGGGTGCAACCCTTCCACGAAGATAAGTTCGTGCTGATTTCCCATCGTTCGTACTTCTTGTGGCAGCCGCAGGGCGCGGCGTTGCTCACTGGTGCTCACCGAGCCTGGTTCGCGAACTTTCTTAAATGCAAATCGCGGACGTGACATCGAACGGGACTGGACGGTCGTGTAGCCCAGAAGCTCGCTGATGTCCTTGGAATCGCGGGCATCCTTCGGCGCATACACGATTCGCACGGCGAGGCTTGAGAGCATGGTCTCCGCATTGTCCGCACCATAGACCTCACGCAACTGAGCCAGCGCTTGCACCACAATGATGGTTCGCACGCCGTAACCGGGTAGATACGAGATGGCCTCAGCGACAATCGGAATACGGCCGAGCGCGGCAGCCTCATCCAGCAGCATCAGCACTGGCAGTCGAAGCGTGGGATCATGTTCGGGCAACGCTTGCGTCTGAAGCCCGATGCACTGCTGAAAAAACAAACTCAGCAATGGTCGCAATCGATGTAGATCGTCGGGATTGACGCCGACGTAGAGGCTCATCGGCCGACGACGCAGTTCGCGCAGATCAAAGTCGTTTGCGGATGTCGCCGCATCGAGCAGCGGGTTTTGCCACAAATCCAATCGACTGGTGAATGTCTTCCTGACGCTTGACGCAGTCACCGGCGCCAGATCAATCACGTCATAGAGTGCGCGGACACATTCCGGCGAGAGTGGATAACGTCCGCTGGCACGTCCTTCGACCACCCTTTTCCAATGCGCTCCGAATCCCTCCGAATCTGAGGCCATGCCTTGGCGCAAGATTTCGCCAATCGTTTTGGGCAGCGCTGGCGTCTCGAAGATATACAGGCCAATCCCCACAAACAAAGATCGCGCCGATGCGGTCCAAAAAGGATCGGTGCCCGGCACCTCCAGGTACAGCATGTCCGCGATGCGCTGTAGATCATTGATGCGCAGTGCGCGCACCGGCGAGACATATCCCAGTGGATTCCAGCGACTGGTCGCGCCGCTCGGCGAGAGTGGATCGATGAGATGACACGCTTGGCCGCACTCGCGCCGGTACGCGGCGGTGAGCGTCCAGTTTTCGCGCTTAATATCGATGCAAACCACGGAGGCCGGCGCGTCACCGAGACCAAAGTGAAGCAAGTTGGGCAGCACTACCCCCGTGCCTTTTCCGGATCTTGGCGGCGCGGCCAAACACACGCCCTGTTGGCCTTCGAGCACTAAGTATCGGCGCCCGAATTTTCCAAGCAGGATCCCGTGTGATGCGAACAAACCTGCGCGTGCGATCTCACGGCGTGTCGCAAACCGCGCATCGCCATGCAGGCTTGGAGCCTTCGGCCACAGCACCGCGCCGGTAACTACACCGACGACGACAACCCCTGCCGCCGAACACAGACCTGCGCGCCGGCGAAGATCTGCACGATGACCGTAGTAATAAAGATAGCGTGCCACCGTCAGCGGTGTCGCGGAGTTGGGGCTCGCAGACACTGAGATCAACAACAGCACCGCCGCGAGGTACTGTGCGATGCCGATTACCAACACCGCACTCACGGTCAATGTCACCGTGCGCAGCACGGCTGAACTCAGAAGCGATAAGTTAGGCTTAGGCATCGCGAGCACGCCGTTTGCGAGCCGGATCGTAGAGGATTTCGGCGACGCGTCGATCCGGACCACACTGGACCACCACGTCGACCAAGAGATCGATCAGCCGTTCGATGTGCGGCGTGGGCACCTGCGCCCCAGCACTGCTCTGCTTGACGAGTAGAGTCAATTGCTCCAGGGCAAGGCGCGCGGTGCTGGCATGAATACTCGTGATGGCGCCGGGGTGGGAGGCAATCACGCGCAGATAATCGAACGCTTCGTCTGCACGCAACTCGGCGTGCAGCACCCGATGCGGATTCAGCCGCAGTGAGCACTCAAGCAACTGTCTCGGCGTGGCACGACTTAAGCCTTGGCCGTCTTTGCTATAGAGGAGTCGGACGTGGTTGGGGTGCCTGGGCAACGCCAGCTCTTGCGAGTCCTCAATGGTGACCAGCCGCTCTTGCGGTTCGATCTCCTGAATCAAACATTGCGTCAGCGTCGTCTTGCCCGAGCCGGTTGGGCCGGAGACCAGGATGTTGAGACGGGTGCGCGTTGCCAGCCGCAGGAATGCTTCGAAGTCGCGAGCCTTGAGAAGCGATTCAAGCTGGCGCTCGACATCGTCGGGTGCCTCCGACGCCAAGCGGGTGCGTTCAAATACGCCACGTGCGGCGAGATCGTTTAAGGTCCACTGCTCTTTCGAAGGAGAGCGAATGGACATCGCCACGATGCCCGCAGATGTGGCCGGCGGAATGACGATCTGGATGCGCTCACCCGAGGGCAGTGAGGCCGAGAGCAGCGGCGATTCTTCGGTGATGCGCTGACGCGTCGAATGCGCGATGAGCTTCGCGAGCCGCAGGCACCAGTCAAAGTTGGCACGCGGCAATGGCTCGACGCGCCATCCCTCCATCGTTTCGAGGAACGCCTCGTGCGGTCGATTGATGCAGACATCCATCAGTCCCGGCGTCGACAACAGCGGCTGCAACGTCGCTAAGGTGAGCGCCAGCGCTGAGCACGCCTCGGCCGGTCGTGAACGGCGTTCAGCGTGCGACATGGGTCAGCTCGTAGACCGAGGAGAAATCCACATCACGTGCGATCAACACGCTCACCCGCGAGCCCGGTTCGACGCCTACCGTGGGTTTGATGTCCGCCGTGCTGCGCAGGACTTCAGTCAGCAACTCACTGCTGTCGTCAGGATTGACGACCACGGACGCGTTTCGGTCGCGTGAGCGCGTGGCGGCGTCGATACCCCCTTCGATGACCGACACGAGAAATGCGGCGCTGAAGCGCTGGAAGAAGTGACGGTTGACCTGACCTGCCAATCCACCACGGCCTTGTGGATCGGCGGCCGGTGAGTCGATGCGGGCGACAACCTCTCCTGAGCGCACTTCCGTCCACACCACGGCGACGCGGGCCGCAGCGTTCACCTGTGCAGGACGCGTCTCACCAAAGAACTTCGCGCCTCGGTCGATCAACACCACCGTGCCATCTGCGCCGTACACGTCAGCGGCGCCAATGCAGGTGACGAGACTCGGCAGTGAAGTGTCGATCGCAGTTTCCAGCGTGCAGTCGATCGAATCACCCTTGCGCAGCAAGTATCGAAGGTTTGGCAAACGCTGAGCGCGTATCGTGGGCACCACTGTCGAGGTCAGCGACTTCGACAGCGAACCCTCTGGGGCGGCTTCGACTTCGGCTGACCCTTCAGGCCCACGCCCGGTGTCGTCCCTGGCCGCACGCTCGTTGAACGACACAAAGGCCGGACCTGCGCGATCACGGACACGCACTTCATCGCGTGGAGCCCGAGTGTTATCGACTGACGTGCGCGAGGATCGCACCGATGTTCGAGCGACGTTGCGGTCACGAGAGACGGCGGCGTGCGTTGGAACGGGAACCGGTTCCGGTGGCGCTGGCCCCAGCAAGGTTGCCAAGGCTGAGTTCTGAACGTCGGACTCCAGCACAGCCGGCTTCGCTGGCCGTGAACGATCGAGCGGCGGCAAAGATGAGTCACTGTTCTGCGTATGGCGTTTGCTGGTGTTGTTCGCCGGCGCCGTGCCTGGCCAATGGCTGACCATGTACCAGCCGATGAGCCCTACGACCAACAGCGCACCGACGGCGATGGCCAGCGCCGAAGCCACACGGGCCTGCGTGGAGCGCACTCGATTGACCTGCGGGACACCGCGATCCTGCGGTTCGACGGTCTGCTCACCCGATGCGTGGTCGTCGGACGTCATCGCCGTGTCGCCTTCATCACGCGAGACACATCGGGGGAGACTGTTCCCGTGCGAGCAGACTCTTGAGGTTGGGCAGCGGCGCGATTGAACACGCACCCGACTTGCTTGCCCCGTCGCAGGATCACACGCTCAAACAAACGATGGATGACCGCCGTGTCGTCGCGAACGGAGAAATTGAGCAGTGACTCGCTGCCATCCGCATTCAACAAATAGATCGCCGGCCACTCGGTGTGCGCCGAGAACGTGAGATGCGTGTGCAGTCCGTCGTCCCATGCATTCACCGGCTCAAGTGCAAGCGCCCCGCAGTACCAGTAGTTGGTATTGACGACCGGTCGCGGCTCCTCCAGCGCTCGATCGATTTGTTGTGCCGGCGTCGGCGCGGCCGAGGGCAGCGGCGCATAGGTGAACTGGACCGCAAAGATTTCCGGCTCGGTGCTGGCCTCATCGACGTGGTATTCGATGTGATACGCGCGAAGCGTCGTCAGTACCGTGAAGTTGGTGGCGACCGGCAGCTTGGGTTTGATGGTGAGTCGGTGACCGTTGGCCGCCAGGACCACGGCATCGAGATCGCCGCCCGAAATTCCGACGCAGTCCTCATCCGAGGCAAAGATCAAATCGATGGCATAGCCCACCACGCCTTGCAGGCGATAGACCTGATCCGCATCGAATGCGACGTTGCGAATCCTGGTATCGAGCCGTCCCGCGAGTGGAACCACCGCAGCGTCGATGTGTGCAGCAGAGAAGCCGATCGCGAACAGAAGAGTTGCGCGCAGCCGTTTCATCGCGCACCGCCTGCAGCGGCTTCGACGCCGCTGACCGCTTCAATCTCTGGTTTGAAGTCGACGACGCGAAACCCCAGTGGATTCCATTGCCGGCGCTGAAGGTCCTCGGATGGTTTTGAGTATGTGTAGTGAACCGTTGCCACGTAGTGCGAGATGATTTCGGCGCCACTGCTTCCCCTACGACGTGCGGTGAAGTAGCGCACCTGGGCGAGTCGGGCCGGGCCTGGCGCTGCGAGAAAGGTAATGCCAGAGACCTGGACCCGAACAAACGTGTCCTCACCGTACTTATTCAGCGGTGAATTCGGATTTCCTCTGCTCCACAGTGCGGCCCATGCCTGATTCGCTTGAGCCGTATGGAAGCTGCCGCACTCGAAATAATCGGCTTCTACGAGTTCGAAGTAGTAGCGCTGACACGTCGTCACGTAACGCGTGAGCAGCAGGCGGGTCACGATATCACCGGCGTCTTGAGTGCCGGTGTATTCCGGAACCGCGTCAACGATTCCCGTGCGCGAGTCGACGCGGATGAGATACGGCTGAACCGTCTTGAGCGGCAAGAGTAGAACCAGTGCCGTCACGGACATCAGCAGGCAGATCAACGCCATGCTGGCCACCACCCACGCCGTCCGTGCTCGCTGCCGCGCCATCGCCGCTCGGTCAGCGTCCCATGAAGCCGATTCGACGAAGTAGTCGGTGAGTTCGGTCTTACGCGTCATGGCCGGCTCGCCGCCTTCGCTGGCACAGTGACCTTGACGTCGGACGGCGGATTGATCGGGCGCAGCGTAATGTCACACGCTCGAAGTCGTGGCAGCGGAGCGCTTGTACAGCCGGTGAGAGTGATTGCCAACCCGACCAACATCCATGCCGTCATCACACGCAACGCAGTCATGGTCTGCGCTCCTCCACGGCCCGCATGACGTTCCTTCGCCACGACTGTGTCTTCTCAGTCTTCGCCATGGTTGCGTGCGAGTAGTGGCTACGATCTTGGGCAATCCTTCGCGTGCTCCACGCGAGGGCATGACCTAGAACGCCTTGCGTCTGCAACGCCATTCCACTCGCGAGCGCCGAAGCGAGCGGCAACACTTGACGCAACATCAGGCACGTCAATCCCGCGGCCAAACATACCCGCATCCCATCTGCGATCTGGATCTCACCGCCCCGGCCGACTGCACGAAGGGCCTCGGTGGATAAGACGTGCAACATCAGTGCGGCGAGTAGAACGGTGAGGATGGCGACGAAGGCGTAGTTCGACATCTGCGCCAACCAACTCTCGGTAAACCGCGTCGTCACCTTGAAAAAGAGGGCCGCCAAGAACAGCGGCCCCAAGGCCAGCAGGACCGACAACGCAACCCGCGACAGCGCTAACAAGAACAACACGTAGATCGCCGTGCCCGCGACAGCGATGTAAACAACGAAGCCGATTAAGTAGTACGCGAAATTGCCATCGAGCAGTCCTCCTTTCTTGATCAGCAGCTCGCCCACGTCGGCACCGGCAAAAATAATCTTATCGACCACCGTCACCGCATCGAAGGCTCCCACAAAACGTGCGGCCAACGCGCCGGGCCATTCGAAGAACACCTCCACAATCACTGTCTGGTACAGCGCGAGATGTAGAGCCGCGCCGAGAACAAGCGCGATGACGGCGATGCGTTTGAAGAACTCAAGCAGCGGTGTTTGCACCCGCCCGGTCAGCAACAAGAATCCGAACACCATGAGATAGCAGGTCGCGAGCGCGATGATCACCGGCGCGAGGGCATGCGCTACGACTTCAAAGTTGTGTCCAATGAAATCGCGCAGCAGCCCCAGGAGCCACGCATAGAATTCCGCCGCGAAGCCCATTACTGCAGCCCCATCGGTGGCAGCGCTCGGAACGAGCCGACGTCTGTGATGGCCTTTTCTTTCAATCGCAGCTCGGTGGCCGCAGCCTCAGCTTGTGCGACTTGATAGAGCGTGCTGAGCTTCTGGGCATCGTTGGCCAACATGGCTTGCTCCGCCCCGATGCGAGCATTCAATTCCGCTATGGACTTGGGATCGCCCGTATCTGCGATGGCATCGATCAATCGCTGGAGCGATGAGAACCGCTGACTGATTGCGCCCAGCGCCTGTCGCGTCAGCCCTTGCAGCAGGGCCACTTCGCGTCGCCGTGATTCATGCAGCTCGCGATCAAGCGGTGCGAAGACCGCGAGTTCATCGGCCGAGAGCACCGCGTTGGTTTCGATAGCCGCTCGAAGATCATTCGCCAGTGCGCCGTAGGCACTTTGCGCATTGGTAATCGCAGCCGACACGTCCGCCCACGTCGAGGGCAGGTAGTTGCGTTCTGTGTTCGGCAGCAATCGCTCAGCACCGCGCGATCCGGTCATTGCCGCATACGTATTCTGCGATTCACGCAGCGCATCGCGAGCCGTCGACAGTTGTTGCTCAAGCGTTCGAAGCTGAGCAACCAGACGCGTGATCGCGCCAACATCGATGACGGCCAGTTGGGCATGACCACTCGAACAAACCAACGACGTCGCAATCAACGCGACCCATAGACATTTACGACGCATGGGACACCTCGAAGTGTGCTTGGAAGTGAGGGAGCCACTGCTGCGGGTCATCGCCGTGTTCAGCGGCCAATCGATGCATGAGCTGCACGGAGGTCGCGCGGCCCGAGATGACGGCGAGTTGCGAATCGAAACCTGTGAGTGGAAGCTCGCAAACGATGGAGTGCGCGCCTTGCTTGAGCAAAAACCGGCGGGTTCCAGGCGCGATCCCTCGAACGCAGTCAAATTCTCGCTGTGAGAGCGCAAGCCCTTCGACGTACTCGGACTGGAGCGCGTCGGAATGCGGGAAGATGATCTTGCTGGCGGTCTGCTCAACAATGGTTCGACTGATGGCACTGCCCAGCGCATGACTGGCGCTCTGAGTCGCCGCGACGAACACCGCGTTTGACTTGCGCCAAGTTTGCAGAGCATTTCGGCTGAACGCCTCGAACGCCGAATCGTTCAGCAGCGTGCTGAATTCATCGCACCAGCAGACCAGCCGACGTCCATCGATGAGCTGCCCAATCAAATGCAGCAGGTACATCGTCACCGGAACCCGAATGAAGGGCTCGTTCAAGAATCCGGTGACGTCGAAGCCAAACAACCGCGTCCGATTCAACCGAGCGGCGACGGCATCGGTCGCGTTGTCGAAGACTTTCGCGTTCGCGCCGCCGGTGGACTCGCACCAGCGAGACAGCCGTGCATAGACGCCGTCGCGTTCGGTGGCATCCAAAAACTCCACCAGGCGCGACAATCGACGAGCCGACGGCTTTAGCGCCAACGTACCAGCGAGAGCGTGATCGAGATCAGCCTGCTCATGAGGCGCGAGCGTCGCATTCGGCCCACGTGCGAGCACGTGCAGCCAGCTTTTCAAGAACTCGGTATTGGCGGCCGTGGTCTCGAGTCGTAGCGGATTGAATCCGGTCGAGGCGCCGGGATTGAGCGCCCGGTACTCTCCACCGAGAGCGCGCGTGAGGATTTCGAGCCCGTGATCCTTATCAATGACGATCTGCGTCGCGCCGAACTTTTCGTTCATTGCGAGCAGAAAACCAACGAGCACGGTCTTGCCGCTGCCGGACGGCCCGAGGATCAGCGTGTGACCGACGTCCTGGCGCGACCCTGCGCCGGACTCAGGGTCGCTGGCATGCAATGAAAAATAGTAAGGCGACCGAGCCGAAGTTACGAACACCGCGGCAGCGGCGCCCCAATGGTTTCCGTGGGCACGGCCACTTGGGAAGCCGTGGAATGGAGCCAGCGCCGCGAAATTTCGCGACGTGATCGGAGCCCGACGCGGGCGCAGTGCGAAGTTGCCGGGTAGCTGTGCCCACGCAGCGGCTTGGAGCGCCAGGTCTTCACGAGCCACGAGCAAACCGGTATCGGCCATCAATCGCCGCGCGATGGCGACCCGCTCGTGCAATACCTTCAAACGATCGGCACCGCGCTCCTCTTCATCGACAATGACTGAAAGACTGAAGTGGTGTTCACCCAGGACAAACTCATTCGACGTGAGCGCATCGAGGGCTTCGTGCAAGGCATTGGCCTGTGAGATCCCAAAGTCTCCGGCATTGGTCATGCGTCTGTGCTGGCGCAGCAGTAGTCCCTGCGCTGTCGCCTTCGTCAGCGCCGTGAAAGAATTGGTGATGACTAACGGAAACGGCGCGGATAACAGTCCATCGAGCACTCCTGGTGATGTTGGGGATGCGTATTCCTTGATGCCGATGAATGCGGCGAGGCGTGTCTGCGTGGGTCCGCGATACTCAGCGGACTCAATTCCGAACGAGCAACGCGACGTTGCCAGCACTTCATCGAGAGGCGCTTGCGGTAGCGGGACCGGCTGCCATTCGCCGTTGATGAGGAACGCTAAGAATTCCAGAACGCTGGAAAAAACACGCCCATCTTGGCTGTAGACGCCAAGGTGTTGCGGTTCGTAGGCGCTTAAGCTCGCGCTCACGGTGTGAGCGATCTTGGCGCACGCTTCTTTCGCCTCTAACCAATCGTGACGCTCGCCCTGCGGCTTCGAGCGTTTGAGAATGCCGACAGCGAATCCGGTAGCGACGCCCACGGTCGGCCGATAAACGACTGACAGGTAGTGCGTATTGCTCATCAATCGCTCGCCTGAGAGCCGCTGTTGATAGCGGGCATTCAAATCGCGGGCAAATAGACTGTGGAATGTGGCTTGCGGGTAGGCGGTAACGCGCTCGCGTACCACATGCGTCCATAGCGCGACGTTTTCTGCCGCGAGTGATCTCCAGAGGATGTTCAGCTGCGCATGACGCGCGTTAATGACGTGGTCATCGACCGTCTCAGCACCGACGCCGCCCAATCGAAACACTTGAACGTAGTCGCCGGCACGCGTTCGGACCACGTGCTCGGAGAGTTGTGCCGTATAAGGGGTGCGCGCGGCGACGAGGGGTTCATGGCTTGCACGACGGGAGATGGGGTTGCGTCGCATACCACTACTCCCCTCGGCCTGTACGCGAAGTTGCGTACAGCGCATTCGCCACGCGCACGTTGGGGTGCTGGACGCGCCGTCCCCGCGCATCCGGCAGATCCAATGCCAGTGGGCTGTAGCTTGAACAGCCCCAGTGAAGGCGATCGAAGACAGTCGACGTCCGCGTGCGAAGCCAGAGAAACGCGATGTCGAAGTAGCGAGGGTCGTGCAGGCACGCCAGCACGCACAGCAGATGAAGCGGCAACGCGATGAGCAACGTGAGCGGATTTTGTGTGAACAAAAATAGCTCGGTCGTGGCCATGGCATTGACGATCAGTGCACTGTCCGTCACGCCCCACCGCAATGGCGGGCGCGTCATCGCGACGAACAACGGCTCTGAAATCAGTCCGGCGTCTGTGTTCATGATCAGACCACGAACAGATCGCGAATCCAGTCCACGAATTTCTGAGCGCCGAAGATGATGACGATCCCTAAGATCGCACTCAGCGGCCACGCCCAAGAAATACGACCTGCGATGGCGGCGATGCCGAGTCCCATCACCGCGAGCACCGCGATGGGCACGGCGAGCGTGAGAAAGCTCGCCACTAAGTTGTGGGCGCCGTCCTCAAACGGCGAAGCCTGCCCCACCGATATCATCGGCAAACACAGGCACAGCGCCGCGACACAGAGGCGCGGCAGCACCGTCCTGCAGAGCTGGGAATATTGAGGTTTCATCGCACATCTCCCTCGCGCGCCTGACATCGATGGATGTCTGACGTGGCGCGTCGTCGTGCGATGAACTTCAGCAGCGAGCGTCGATTGACTCGATCAGCGTTTCAGTAGAAATGAACGCAAAAGAGTTTCAGTCCAGAGCGAGCGCACACGTTCTCGGTCGAATACAGATATCGATGAGCACACGCCATCCTCACCGCGGGTAGTGCTTCCATCGTTGGATCGCTTGGATGTCGACGTTTGTTCGCCAGTATTTCGGTGGCAGTGGATCGCCACGGATAGGCCGGATGTGTGTAGCGTGGATTTTGGTGATGGATATATTGCCTAAGTTCGGCTCCACTGCGTTTTGAGCTGAAATCAGTTCAAACGTCGCTGTCTCTTCGACTAGCTACGCCTTACGCTGTGCCGCCATGGTTTTCCCACTTCACCTCGTCGAGTCGACCGAGTGTTGGTTGACTGGGATTTGTGGTTCTCTCCAGCGCAGTGGCTGCACATCGGTTCAGTGAGCGCGAGCCGATCGATGAGTGTCATCCCGCTACATCCGAGACAAGGCAATAGAGCGGCTTCCTGGCCTTCAGCCAGCACCGTAAGCAACAACACCGCATGGTCAATTGTGATGGCCGAATTCGGGACGAAGGCGAGAAACGCCTCGTACGCTTCGCACAGCTGTTCTCCTCGGACCAGGTTTGGCAGTCGCTCTCGTGCATCAGCTACCGGCGCGGGAGGCAGTGCCCCAGACGTTAGGCACAAGCCTGCCAACAATGCGGCCTGTTGCCGCAGTTCGGGTGAACTCCAGAAGAACCGCATGAGATATGGCGGCACCCCGCGATGACGTTTCAGCGCAGGACCATAGTGTCCGGAGCAGTACGCCTCATGCAACGTGCGAACCGAGAATGGAGACAACGAGGTCCAGCGATGAATAGTCGAGGTCCGCGCTTCGTGTCGCATCAATCGATGCGCAAGATGGAGACGGCGCAGATCGCTGCGGTATCGGTTGTCAGAGGCTTTCAAGAATGCAGGTCTTGCTGCTAAGGCCGGCCTCTAGTCTCTGCAAGTGTTGAGAGATGAGTCGCTATCTGTTTCGGTTGAGTTGACCCTCAAACGCAGTTCGTGAGCACCGACACCAATGACTCAAGAAGAATCCGGTATTGCAATGGCATCGAGCAGCGATGCGGCGTTGTTTGATCATTTGGCCCGATGGCCACGGTGGTTCAGCTCCGCGGCACTAGAGCCGGTGAGAGAGATCAATCGGCGGATGCTCACGGTGATGGCCGCACAACCGCCGGTCATGACCGTGCCGGATGAAATCGCCGAGCATTTGCGAATACTTCCTGTGGGGACACTCGAACGAATCGCACGGAGCCCCTGCTTGCTGGTCACGGCGGGGTTTGACGACGCTGCGCGATGGAACGGAGCAAAGGAGCTTGCCGCGGAACTGAGATCGACCGACGCCGCTGCAACGGCGACTAAGGGCGTCGTGGTTAGATTGGCCCGCGAAACCCTATTCGTGGCGTGGTACTACGCCCGGACATATGCCGAGGCGGCAGGTTTGGTGATTGGCGCGAGCACCGCGACCGTGCAGTCACTGCGCGAACTGACCTTGGACGACCTAGAACAGCTTGCTGTGGCTCACAGTGACTGGATACAACTTCGCTGGATCCATCGCCCAAACGCCTGGCGACGATTGCTCGAGGCCGGTCAGACCAACACTGCGTCATGCACGGCCGAGCTTCGGGCACTTCAGTTCGTTCTCAGCGAGTCCATACCGAGATCTGCAGCTTAAAGGTTCGAGCAAGACCTATCGACGGAACTGCACCCGCCGCGAGACGATCCTTGCCGTGAACCCGCCTCGCGCTTGATGGCTGAGCGACCCGTGCGTTTCGCGCCCGCTTTTGGCCCTGACGCCGCTTCGGAGGTTCCGGTCGGCGGCTCGCTGGATGGGCTACCCGAGCGATCTTCGCAGTAGACGCAGGTGCGACTTTCCAACGCCAACAGGTCCGTGACCAACAAGCCTTTGCATACCGTGCAGTGAGCCCAGGTGATTTCATCGGCCTGGGTGAGCGCTATGGCCAGCAGCGCCGCATGGTCAATCGTCATGACGGTATCGGGCACCAAAGTCTGGAACGCCTCGTAGGCCGCGCAGAGAATTTCGCCACGCTCGAGACACGGGAACGTGTCGGCGACTTTTTGCCGCGGTCGCACAGGCACAAGATCCAGCAACCGGAACAGACCCGCAAGCGTAATGGTTTCCCGCCGAGCGCTTCGGCTCCGGAAGAAAGTCGACAACGCATGTGGTGGTACGCCACGATGGCGCCGATCAACTTCGGCATCCACTCTCGGATATTCCTGGAGAAGTGTGCGAATCCGATACCCAGATAAACCCGTCCAACTAACAATGGTCTGCGTCCGGGCGTTGCACCGCAAAAGACGATAAGCCAGTGCGTACCGGCGACTGTCTCGGTCGTAACGTGAATCAGAGATTCGCATCCGCTTCCGACGGGGTGCTGATGAGCGCTTCATTGTATGCGCCCCCGTAAAGGGATCAATCGAACAAACCGTCGAAACGACCTCAATACCGAAAGTCGAACACGGAAGACAATCGACATGCCGAGACGATCGCGCGGGCCAGCGCCTGGCTCCCCACGACCACGGGCAAATGCTAAAGGCGTTCGGCCTGCGCCGAGCGACCCCGATACACCGATGCGTGCGCCTCCCCCGTCAGCACCGGGATGGCTGCGCGGCTGGGAAAGAGAATTGGTGTTGGAGCTCAATACTGACCTGATCGATGCCATGCTGAAATTCGAACAACTAACCAGACCAGGCGGTGTGCGGGTGCCACGCAGGGACGTGTTAGAGCAGCTGCGTGCCCTTAATGATGTCCAGCGAAAACGTCTCGCCGAAATTCCCGTGGTCCTTGTAGATGCCGGCTTCCATGAAAGTTTGAGATGGTGGCACCATGGGTGGGGACATTCTAAGGAGACCCATGTAGAGGACTGTATGTGGGTCGATATCGTCGACCTGCATAGCCTGGCCCGCAAACTGTTCACGTTCTCCTGGCACCTCACCAAAGCTCATCCCGAAGCTGCCGGGATCATTCTGGGAATGACGCCAACAACGAGATGGCTGATTGGATCGTATGGGCTGTCCGGCCTTGAACGCTTGATCCTTAAGCGCTCCAACTGGGTGCGCCCACGCTGGGAGCTGCGGTGGGAGCGATGGCAAGAATTGATCGCTCTCGCCCGCGACGAGAAGTCGGCAATCCTTCATCAACGCGCATTGCAATTTCTCTATGGCGATATCGCTTTTGAAGCAGGATCTCTGTTTGATCCCGCAAAGTGATCCGCTACGCTGGGCGGCCCAGGAGCGAATCGTCACGGATACTCGCCATCGCGTATCCATTTCCCGATCTCTTCAGACGGACCAGCGGAACCCAACGTGCGCTCAAAGGGATCAGGCCAGTCCCGCGAATGCATGGAGAATGAATCTGAATCCATGTCGAATGGATCCTGCTTGCGGAAGAGTCCGTGTACGGGCGCATGGGTCGCAAACCCACTCTCATTGAACAATGGATCTTCACATCGAGCCATCTCCGGAGTTTCATCGTGGGGCCAGTCATCATGTGGTGATGCCGGTCCGCGAGCGTGTGAAGAACTCCGTGATCGACCACCCTGCCGGCGTGAACGTGGCTGTGCCTGCGGCCGTGGCCGTGGTTGCCACTGTCGCCGTAGCTGCGGCAACGGAGGCAGCTCTGGAAGCGCGACAGGATACGGATCCTCGGCCGTCCGCGGCCCGAGAAAGAACATGATCACCACGATGGCCACCAACGAGTACGGGAAGGTCGCAAGCACGAGTATCGCAGCAACGCAAGCCACAGGCAGTGCTAGCAGGGCCAGTGCGATGCGCGCGAGGATGCGACAGACCCGAAAGAATCGCTTCATAGAAATTCATCCAGTGCCAACGTGATTCCCAGCAGCAGGGACTCGCGGGTACTTAGCGAAGCAGACATCCACGCTGTCGATAGGTGCTTGTATGCAAATCGGCTAGCGCTCCGACTGTTCGGACAACGTGCAGAGCAAAAAAGGATCGTTTGTTTGCGATCCGCGCAGACTATAGCAGTCACAAATACAACGTCTGTCAACGTCTGTCAATCCATCCTACTACCGGACAGAAATCGGCGCAGATTCTGATCCAATTTCTGCTTTCAATGACAACGGCTGACTCAACTCCTGGCGCCGTTGGCACCACGCTTCGACATCTTCTTCCACCCACCCTACACGATGGGGCGTGATTTGGACTCTCATCGGAAACTGACCCCGCTTTTGATATTCGTAGATTGTCGTTTTTCCGAGGCCCGTTTTGTCCTTCACTTGTCTCAAGCGAAGGTAATGGATTTTCTCGCGAGGTGCCGAAACACTTGCGCAGCCAGGATAGCTCTGGCTCGGCACGCCGCTATCGAGCGAGCCGCGTTCGGAGTGATGCGAGACGTAGATATCTGCGGTTGGCGGGTTCGTCATGTGAGCGTTCTCAGAATAGGAGTAAGGAAAAAGGGATGAAGTCCATCGCGAATGTAAAACGGGGATTTCGTAAGACGGTCATAGGGCTCTACGCATGCCGTCAGCATGGCGAGGCCGCAAATATGCGCCAGTTCTGTTTCGGTCGAAGTGACACCGAAACGGGCGACGGCCCTTATCGGTGCTAACAGAGCAAAGGTGGAGGAGTCGCCATCGCTTCAGCGAAGCGTAGGGTTGACATTCCAGCAAGAAATCCTCGCATCGTCTGTCCTGGCAGTTGGCATCCTCAGCCCTTACCGTGACGTAGCATTCCAAGCCCGTCCTGAGCGGGCGCTATCTGCATCACTACCCCCTAGTTACGCGAATAGAGGGGACATCATTCCTTCCCAGGCGTTGAATCACGCAGGACATAGAAGTATCACTGCGAACAACGCCTGCATAGGTTTCGCGCTGCCTTGAATCAAGCCAACGTGTGACAAAAACGGGATCGACTTGCAGACGTGAGAATTACGCCTGTCCGGCCGCCGACTGCCAAGTATAGATCTTTGGATTAGATGTGACAGATGTCCGAGTCTCAGCGAGTACCGAGATGTAACTACTCCGTTGGCTTGATCTCGATAGCGAGCGAAGGAAGAGCGTTCGCCAGAGACTCGACAGCTTCGACCGTACGGTTCCCCCACTGATTACTCAGGACGTAGGTTTTGTTGGCTGCATGGAAGACTTCGCCATCTCCACAAAAGAAACGCTTGGCACGTGGGACTGCACCACCTTCGTCCGCTTGCATGATGCGCTCCTGCGCTTGCTCCGCGGACAAAGTGCCCTCTAAGACTTCGAACAATCTGTTCTTGCGCCAAGGTATCGCCTCTGTGACCTGCTGAGGCGTCACACCACTCCGCAAGGCGCCGGAAACTACGCGGAACATCATCCATCGCTTGCTTTGGGCCTGAAACTTCTGGCCTCCTACGGATACGTCGTACTTCGTGAAATCTCGCGCGCTGTCGCGCGATTCACGCTCCTTCTGCTTCTTCTCACGAATGCGAACCTGGTATTCCTCTACCTCCGGAATCGGAATCACCGTTTGTACATCCAAGAACGTCTGCCCGTCACTGACATATGGGTGCATCCGCACGCACCGGATATCTAACCCGAACTCGTTGAGCCACATCACCGAGGTGGTCAATTCCTTCGAAAACTCCGCGGATGCCAGGATGATCTTCACCTCTTGCCCAAATGAATCCTCATCGGGCTCGTTCCAGTCCAAGAATTCCAGCAGGGACTCTGTTGCATCTCTTTCGATCTTGTTTGCCAACAGGAAGCGTTCGTAGATCGACACAAGCTTTTGAAAGGTTAACGTAGAAATCATAGCCGCATAGCGGATTGCCTGAAGCTCCATGTGACCGCCGTCTTCAGTCCGCTTTAGTTCGATGACTACGAGATTGGCATTTTTATCTATGCCCAGAAGGTCGATGCGCCGCCTGCTGTCGTCCCATTCACCAAACTCTTCCGCGACGATCAACGTGTCGGGTGCGAGTATCTCAATCTTCGATCTAAGTAGACGCTGAATATCATGACGCTCACGGAGTCCCTGGCGAGCAAATGTCGTGCGTTCAATTGGAACAATCTTCTCGTCATCGATTCGGTAAATTGGCATTACGTTCGTTACTCCCAAGCGGCTATCGAGCGGCGGATAACCACATAGTTTATGCTCACCGTGCGGCCAAACCGTTCCAAACACCGAGTCGATGTGTCCCGGGATTGGCACGGCTGTATCCAGTCCTTCTCCCCCGACAACATTCTGCTTTCAGTCATCCAATTCAGGGAAGATCTCATGCATCCGCGCGACGGTGCGTGCGCCGATCCCAGGGGCGTGGATATGAATGCCTACTTCATCGCACGGTGAATCTGCGCTGGTGGATGCAGATCCCCAATTGAGGCTCGTCACGAGCAGATTATCATCACCCCAAACGACGAACTTTGCGTGCAGATTCATCTCGTCGTCGGTTTTCACGAGGCGAACTCCCTCAATCTTCTCTTCTGCCGCCATTGCCCGGGCGTGCCGCTTCTTCACAGGGCCAGAGGTTCGGCTGTACAGCACTATGACCTGCCGATGATCTCGTGCGGCGACCTCCGCAGGCATCAGCGCTCCCGGACGGGCGGTGGCTCCCAGCCGGTGTGTCCCGACAAAGAAGCTTTGCTCTGAACCTGCGCTGGCGGTTCGCATGAGTTCATCATGCTGTTCTCCGCAGACAACAGTAGCGTGGCAGCCGCCACCGACTTGGGGCATCGCACGCAATA
>Ga0065707_10082013_pt1 | contig 24772 bp, 14 predicted proteins | sample SwiRhicommuniRL3_FD_59094 | JGI IMG/M metagenome (GOLD analysis project Ga0065707, IMG submission 59094) | Switchgrass rhizosphere bacterial communities from Rose Lake, Michigan, USA - RL3 v2 (version 2) | ecosystem: Host-associated > Plants > Roots > Rhizosphere > Soil | place: East Lansing...
TGCAGAGTTTACAACCGAACATTCCACTACATCGCCTAATTTAGTGCAATGCATGGTTTCCTCGCCATATTTAGTGACAGTAGCTGGTCCGTCGATAGCTTTCAAAAAGTAATTGATAGTTTGACCGAAGTCGTGGCTAACTGGTAAGGCTTGAGCCACTGCAAGGACTTGAAGTAGTAAGTAAAATTTCATGATGTTGATAATTTTAGAAGTGGACTGGAGGGGGTTGCACCTATTTATAGGATAAAGGGGTCCAGATTGATTACCGTAATAATGAGATATCACTGAGCAATTAATTTCAGTTGTCAAGTCTATCTGGAGCCCGGAGTAGAGGTAGTGGCGTGTCTGACGCGTGTGATATTAGGGGTAGATTCTTACAGAAGTTATGTAGTTGGTTCCTTGGCTCAGTGATCCCTGCTACAAGTTTTCACCCCTTATAAAATATAAGGATAGTGAAGGAATAGGGTTGAAGCTATATACTGTATTGGTGTCAAAATTTGCGCTTTTTGAAATCCGGAGTTATGATTTTAAATAGATAATACAAAACGACAATACCGAGGATACTCGGGTTTATAAATTATTGTTTGAGAAAGACAATAGAACCTATATAGATACTATAGTTACCTTTGTGGTTACGTAGCTGATTAGATGATTTTTTTACTGCGGTGATGATCTTTTACTGATTTGTACGAAGCGAGGCCAATCAGTGATTTGGTGACCATATACTTTTGAGATATTGATACATATTAGTTCTCTAGAGACGGTAGTATCAGATAGGTGGTTTGATAGACTTCAAAGGTACCTGACATGGTTTATGTATATTAACTTGTTTCTTTTCATCTTTATTTTAATCAAAATTTGTAATAATGGGTGCAAAAACTTTCAAAACAAATCTCTTGAAATTGTTTAAAAAGTTACAGAACATATCCTGAATTCATTATTTTATCATCTTTTATATCACCTTCGTAATATTATTATTACGACAAGAGTTCCAACAATAAGGGATTCCAGAATTACCACTAATCCTGTAAACTTTTATTATTAACATTAACACTTAAAAAATTGTACATGTTCACATTCTGGAAGAACATCTTCCATTTACCACACCTAGTAATTTCACTTACTAATACAACTTGACTTATCAGCACAAGAATTTCATCCATATTGCCGGGTCTCAGGTTTCTCGAGGCTTCTTTTTTTATATACAGCCAGTTGTGGTAATACGTCTCCAGGGAATCGATAAAGTGGATGGGTGTCATATTTATCAGGTACTAAACAGTAAATAAAGTGTGGAAGCGGATTAGTTGTGATCCACCTTTTATTAAGTAGGGGATCTTCGGCTTGCTTTATTGATCAGTCTTCAGGAGAACAGATCACTTGATCGGATGATAGAATATTTTCTAGGATCTAGCAGAATATGTTTCAACTCCACCATAAGCTTCGTTCCTCATGGCCCAATGGTCAAGGCGTCTGGCTACGATTTAGTATCCACTTCTGGAACCAGAAGATTCCAGGTTCGACTCCTGGTGGGGAAGCTTATTTTTTTTTGGAAATTGTCTTGTTGCCACGCACGACCTTATTTTGATCTATCAACCGCATAGAGAAGAAAGATACGACCACCAAAGACCTACAAATAGACCTGCTTTAGAAGATAATTGTCAAGTTTTGATATACAAAAACGCGGTTAATTACGAGTTACAGATCACTCATTAATATAGACTGCAACTCACCAAGAGATATTGGATTAAATAGAAAGGTTAATATCCCTTAGCTAACATTTAAACTCTATTCCAACCACTACAACAAGATAGAAAGTCTAATACAACAACAAGAGGTCCGTCAGTTTTATCAAAATTCTGACAATCATTTAAAGTCTAATAGTTTTTCGAAGTCAGACAGTTTTTCAAGGAACGAATCAACATTATCATAGCTTTAGCTCACAATATTCAGCCTCCCACAATTACGACACAACTTTTGGTTTACATAGTTAGAAATATTCTTTTCACAGCCAAAGACTCGCTTAAAATTCATCCACTCACAGATCTCCATTTTCAGAACCCCCAGTTATTAGTTTTCAGCACATATCTTGAATAATCGTTGAATATTTGGCTTATAACACCACATTTCAAGACTTATATCCATATAACTTAAGATCATGAAAATATATTCCCTCTTCATCCTCAACAAGGCCGGTGGTCTCATCTACCAGAACGATTTCAACCCCAAACTAAACAAACTCTCCGCCAACGATTACCTTGTGCTTGCAGGCACGTTACACGGAGTACACGCCATTGCATCCCGACTTAACCAAACCATCTCGGGCAAAGAAAAACTTGAATCCCAAAGCAACGAAAACACGGGACAGAACAATTCTATAATATCGACGGGACGATCCCAAAATTCCAACTCCAACAAAACTGGGTTACAGAGCATAGAGACCGATTTGTTTAACTTGTATGTGTTCCAGACGTTGAGTGGAATCAAATTCATTCTCATTACTTCCACAAATCCAGTGGTTCATCAGTTACAACATTTGGGAGATGGTCCAGGAACCTCTGCTCCAAGTACAGGAGAGTTGAGTAGACAATTTGATTTGGCAAACGATTTTTTCAAGCAGGTATACGTAATTTACGGAGACTATGTGATGAAAGATCCTTTCTATTCATTGGATATGCCGATAAAGAGTGTGTTGTTTGATGGCAAGGTAAGAGAACTCGTAGCCAACCAATAAATTGAAAGGAACCGGTGATTGAGAGTCTGAAGTAGAAGCAATAATGAGTGCGAGGTACGGGCAATTAAGAATCAGGAGTACTAGGAGCTAACGGGAGTGACGTATTAGCAGAGAGAGAGAGAGAGAGTCTGAATCACCAGGTGTTCAGAGTAAGTCACAACAGCTTTAGAGCCTGGCGGACTAGCAGCTCTAGAGTCCAGAGTAATAGCAGCAATCAGAACACGAAAGACTAGCAGCTTATGATATCTGAGGGTTACTAGCTCTTAAAACAACTTGAGTTTCAACAAACTGAGTCTATGGAAATGACTGGAAACTCTAGTACGTGTTGAGGAAGATGGTGGTTACTTTATAATACCCTCCAGCTAGTGGTCGAGCTTGTAATTATTTACTAGCACCCAAATCACATCATATTCTGTGTGAGTCAATAATGGAGACATTTAAAAAATTGCTTATTTTCTGAACTCTCCAGGTCTTGAACCATTCGATTCACATAACTATTCGTCTTTTGCAGCCCACAACTTCTCTTAATGCTTCTTCTAATTACAGTACCCTGCAGCTATACTAATCAGAAACTTCCAAATCTGCTAGAAAACGTCTTTCGTGCGTTGATTTTGAAAATGTAACGTTGCAGAGTTTTCAAACCTGGAGAAATAATAATCGGAAAATCAGCCCGGAGAAACCATTTCACGAAAGGTTGGAGAAAAGAATAATAAATAGGGCTATTAACCTTAGCTCACTTATGAGCCATTGAATGACCAACAAAGGCCCAATTAAGAAATAGAAATTCTTGGACTGGAGCAAGCAATTCCAAGAAATGTGATCAGACCGCAAGCTCTAGGCAGCTCCAAGTACCACCCTTGGTGGGTCTAAGAAATGCTATATATTTCTCAAAACTCTATCTCTTGTCAATCTCAGACTTCTAATCCACAGCATTCGAAGATGTGAGCACCGCAACGAGGCACGAGGCTTTTTGAATCAACAAATTTCATAGGAACTCGACCGACGCACGTTGCGAGGATCTGTTTAAATGTGCATATTCTCCCGTTCCACAAATCTCTCACCCGTGTTTCTGCTTTGAATGTGCATATTTTGTATTGCTCTCGTTATCAATCACTCCTCAAGAATTAAATAATAATAACAATAATATAAGTATTATATAATACATAATCGCAAGGGCTCAATCGCTCTGCATTCACTAATACTCACGCAACTACGTCATTTTTGAGTGCACATAAATCGTCCACCTCGTACTATTTAGGTAAGTGGGGTGCAGACAAAAATTTATTAATGGAATTTAATTTTTTTCGGTCTTTTTGTCAGATTGGAAAATGTAACGTTGCAGAAAATTTCGATTTTTCAAGCATCAACTCAACTTCAACTTTTGAACTTGACAGTGGACCACTTTACAAAATCACGTATAAAAGACGTACCAAATTCCACGAATTCTGCTTCCAAAATGAACCGAGTAGAACACTTACTAAACCCGATAACGTCCACACCCACCTACAAGAAAATGACCCAGGAATTTGACTTTACAAACCATTCCCATAGACGTCATAACCCGTTGACAGACACTTATGTGTTGTGTTCGCCACACAGGGCTAAAAGACCCTGGCAGGGAGCCAGAGAGGAGGTCAAGAAAACGAACTTACCCGAATACGATCCCAAATGTTACTTGTGTCCTGGAAACATACGTGCAACTGGTGATGCTAATCCAAAGTTTGAAGGCACATATATTTTTACCAACGATTACCCAGCAGTCAAGTTGGACCAGCCTGACTATATCGATCATGCAGATGCCGACAAAAAGTCTGACTACTCGTCAGACAGTCAGACAAAAACCTCAGACAAACCAGAGTTGGATATCGACCTGAACCTGACCATAAAGACCCTCAAAATAGCAGAAAAGTCGCTGAACTCCAAGAAATCCCTCGCACAACGTCTCCTCAAGACCCAGGGTGTCAAGGGGAAGTGTTTTGTAATCTGTTTTTCTGCCAAACATAACTTAACTCTCCCACTTATGTCTGTTCCCGAGCTAGCCAACGTCGTCCAGACATGGCTGAACCTCTACAACACGCTCCAGGCTGAATCGCTCACCGGGTCGCCCTTCAAATACCTCCAGATATTTGAGAACAAAGGCTCTGCCATGGGGTGTTCCAACCCTCATCCTCATGGTCAGGCATGGTGTTTAGATATGATTCCTTCTGAGGTCAGCCAGGAGTTGATAAATATGAAGAAATACTTGCAAGAGAACGACTCACACTTGTTGGGAGACTATGTTCAACTCGAGTTGAATGATAAACTGAGACTTGTTGCCGAGAACGATTCTTTCATCGTGGTGGTTCCATACTGGGCACTCTGGCCATTTGAAACTCTCGTTATTTCTAAGGAACATTTGAGATCTACCCAGGACTTTAGCGAGAAACACAAGGAGGATCTTGCTAAGATTCTCAAGGTGTTGACGACAAAATACGACAACCTCTTCAACACGTTCTTCCCATACTCCATGGGGATCCACCAGGCTCCCTTACAGTGTGAAGAAGACGTCAAGGATGTGAGTTGGTTTCACATGCATTTCTACCCACCGTTGTTGAGATCGGCAACCGTGAAGAAGTTCTGTGTTGGATTCGAGATGTTGGGTGAGGCTCAGAGAGACTTGACCAGTGAACAGGCAGCAGAGAGGTTGAAGTGTTTAGACGGAGAGAAGCATTTTATGGATCTTTAGGGTCAATAAGTCGACTTATTAAGCTCGAAGGACGGTTAGTGGGAGACCGGTATCACATTTTTTATTGCTAGGAAGATAATTATCGGTCGTCGGGGAAACTATGTACAGAAAACTAGATACCTCCAACTTCCTAGCGAGTTGGTTATGTATTTCACCTACATTTACTTGACAGCTGGGATCGCTCTAGTTGCCAGTCCCGTCAACTCCCACCTCTCCGACAGATTTAGGACACTAATGACAACGGTAGATACTTTTTTAATATAAATAGAGATACAAGACCAAGTAATGAAAATTAGTAGTCGCTGGGATCAGTATGTAACCAAAATTTGGGAGCTAGAACATGGTTAATGATAGTTAACTTTAGAGAGCCCAGGAGAGATTGGGACCTTCTAGGGAAATTTAAGAATAGCGGAGTTCTTGGGGTACATATAGAGCAAAGCGGACAAAAGTAGTCAAATATTGCTACAAACACCGCTGACTGTCCAACTCACAAACTCTCTCCAGAGGAAGCACTTTCAACCTCTGGATCGTATGCTGGACTCACTGTAACCAAATTTCTCGGAACACCGCCACCAAATCGAAGGCTTGCTAAGGCTTGCTATTATTTATCTATAAAGTACTCCGTATTAATTTATACTAGTCATTAAACATTTGACTCCTTAATGGAAGAGTTCTCACTCACAGACGCAGGCTTGGCTTTTCGCAGCCAAAACTGAATTTGCAGCTATTTTTGTGAGTTCTAGTGAATTATAGCTAATTATAGTGAGTATTCCTCGGTATCAATTTGAACGTGTAGTGGTTGCTTTCAATGAAGCTGTACATTAATGAAAATTTTGAGATCTTAAGAGTTTTCAAGTAGATTGGAATCGCTTTTGATTTTGTGTCGAAAATTCAGATAAGCGAAAACTATCAGCACTTTTAGTGCTAGATCTCTAAAAATCCCCAAAATGCATACATATAGGTGTTTTATACTGTACCACTTCACCACCCCTTTGTGAAGTGTTTTTCCTTATCTCTAAGCGGGTCTAGTGGCTACCCAACGGGGAATCAATTTCACCACTCAAATGTCATTAAATTACCGTCAAATATTACAGCCATAGTAAAGACACATTAGATTCATACTCTAAGAACAGCTACTTCTCTTACCAACGGCCAACCGAGACAAGCCGTATTAGATATTTTACATATATAACTACCAGGATCTTAAATGCAGTACACATGTTTGGACCCCAATAAATGCCACATAACTTCACTTTTTCTACCCTCCAACCATAAGCCTATATAAGTAAACAGTATAACTCCTTCCATCTAACTTGCTCAACGTCATCGACGCTTATATGTGGATTTACAGTAATCAAAATCTTCTCTAATATGTTATCTGTCACGTGATATTCCACATAATTTTTCAAGATGAGTTTCCAACTATTATCACCATCACCACCACTACCATGTCAGATACCAAACCAATTTTAGAGTCACGGATCGGAAAAGACTCTCCGTTCACTTTCGGCCAACGTTTCCTCGAAAATGACGACGATGTCTTCAACCACAACGCGTGGGACCACGTCCCATGGGGCGAGGAACAGATAAACGCAGCCCAGGAGCTCATCTCGAAACAATACGAACATCCCGTCAAGGATTTTGACAAGAAAATGTACCATGCAAACCCGGCGAAGTACTGGGACATTTTCTATCGCAACAACCGTGAAAACTTCTTCAAGGATCGTAAATGGCTCCAGATCGAGTTCCCATCTCTCTACAAAGTCACCGCCGAAGACTACCAGGAGAAGTGTACGATCTTGGAGATCGGTTGTGGTGCCGGGAACACATTTTACCCGGTGTTGAACCAAAATAAGAACCAGAACTTGAAAATCGTCGGCTGTGACTACTCCAAGGTGGCAGTGGACTTGGTGAGGAACAACGAACAGTTCAAGCCCAACAACGACAAGGGCGTGGCGTTTTCTTCGGTATGGGACTTGGCCAACCCCGATAACATTCTTCCCGACGACGTGGAGGAACATTCGGTGGATATCATCATCATGGTGTTTGTATTCTCGGCCCTCCACCCTGACCAGTGGACGCATGCGGTACGAAACTTGGAACGCTTGTTGAAACCCGGAGGTGAGATTTTGTTTCGGGATTACGGACGGTACGATATGGCCCAGGTGAGGTTCAAGAAGGGCCGTTTATTGGACGATAACTTCTATGTCAGAGGTGACGGGACGAGAGTGTACTTTTTTACCGAGGATGAGTTGAGAGAAATCTTTTGCAGAGGAAAAATGGAGGAGGTAAGGATTGCGACCGATAGAAGGTTGTTGGTAAATAGAAAGAAACAGTTGAAGATGTATAGGAATTGGTTGCAGGGGGTTTTTAGAGCCAGAGAAACTGAGGGAAGTGAAGAGTCCGTGAAAGACTCCGAGGAGCAGGTTGTGTCAGTTTTAGCAGAAAATCTTAGCGAAACGAAGATTTTCTAAACATTTGTTCAAATTCTACTTTTTGCAGCCAAAATGATCTGCAAAATTGCGATTTACTTGAGTTCACATCAATCAGAAACTACCGAGACTAGCCATACCATTCCTCACTTAGGTAGGTTTTCGAATCCATTATCACAATTTCACAACAGCAATTTTTCAGTTTATTCACCTAAATTCCATTCATTAACTCATACTCTGTGCCCAGAGTCACATATATGCACCTTTAACTACATGAAACTCGATACCTTTCATACTCTAGAGCATCCTTAGTTAAGCGGAACTATCATATTAATAGAACAACTTTGCACTCCTGATATTTTTAATGTGCCGAATTCTCCACATAAAAAATATTATTTTTTCACAAATAAATGTCAGAATAGAGTTAAAATACTACTTTGGAAATAAGTTATTAGTGACTAATATAATGTCACACCGACAGACTACTAGAGTCGCGATATTAGTCTCTTATTACCTTCTGCCGCTATGTTAGTCAATGAAGTGTTAATCTTCGTTTGAATTTAACTTAAACCACTCGACGCTTCCAGAACGAAGACCAGTTGAGTCATCGGCGACAGCTCTCCATAGTGCTCATTACAAAAAGACGTAACTCGAAATGTATTTTAGACTTAGACCTTCAGTAGCTCACAAATATTAGTAGATCCACATCTCTCACTAGAATTCCAGCTTCTGGGAGAGAAATGTAGGGTAATAGATACAAACGGACTGGTTTGGTGTATGCACAGTAAACCAAAGCTCAGTATATCAGAAGCGAGTAGAGGCTCAACTCACTCAACCTCTACATGGCTTGGTTCACTCCGTCTCTCGCTCACTAGCTGTCACCACCACGTACAAAAAGTTGTCCAAGCCTCTAAAAACTCTCCACACCTCTTCCAAGCTAGTTTTCTCCATCACACTAGCATCCACGCCATGAATATAGGGAGATAGTTTCTCTCTATCGAAATGAATCTTTGATAAAGCTTCTCCAAACGTCACTAGCCCACCAGGAGCCTGGTAAACGTCGCCCCCAGGAAGTAAAATCTTCACCGGTAGTCGTTTTGGCAGTCTCGGCACGATCAACTTGTTCATAGTCTCCAGAAGGTTCAAGTTCCGAGATTTTATCGCTAGCCAGAGGTTGTTGGAGTTTTCCTCGCTCAATTTCATGATGGGTTTGGCGGTACCGTTGAGCACGTAACAGGACTGTTTGAGCTGGTTAGTGATTACGTCTTGGAGCGTTTTCTCGTAGTTAACAGAGCCAGAAATGCTTTTGGCAGAGGAATAGTCCAGAGATATACTGGTGAAGGGGATGATCTGAGTGGAGGGATAATCCTTGTAGTGGAGAGTGAGGGTCCAGAGCGAGTCGTTGATCGACGTGGGAAGATGGAGGGAGTCGTATAGAACACCTATAGGAAGGTTCCATTTTATAGGGACTTCCTCGTACTGGAGGAAAATTGGTAGGCTCGCTAGGCAAGGCTGATGGTTGACGAAGTAAGAGATGATTTGTGGGAAGTGGAGCGGAAAGTACGAGACTCGGGGGACGGTGAGGAGGTACTTATGACGGAGGTAGACGATTTGGATGTTGATAGTACCGTCCCAGAGATGTGATTTTATGGAGGGTAGTTCCATGACAAGTTCAAGAGTCAGTAGGGAGCAGCAAGTACTGGTAAAAATATAATGGAAGTAACTTTTGAAGTTAGCGACGATTTAGCGACTTCCCAAATAACAATTAACGAAAACAAGATAATGACGTTAATATAATAGAGAAGTCAATTCTTGCACGGCTTATTAACGTCAGATATGAGAAGTCGAAACCACAATTAATGACGATACCAGGAAGCGAGATGATATGTTTGGGCACGAGTATGTAACTGGTGGACCCTAGTGATGTTGAGTGATGGAGATAGAGAAGAAGTTAGTGAGTGCCAAGTATAGCGAGGATCTGGAACAGGATTAGCGAGGATTATGAACAGAATCTCAGCGAGGCCTAACTTTTTGTGTGGTCTTGTAGTCTTAGTTCTCGTTGATTCTCGGTATCTTAACCAATTCCTAGAGGATTCTAGTACTTCCCAAATAAAATCACACAGGTGATTTCTATCACTCAGATCTCTAGTCAAACTTGAAGTGACCCTAAAAACAGTTGAAGAGCCCGTGCAGCGGCTTATCGTGGGGCACTTCGTGGTGAACTTTCTTGTGAGCTGAGATAGAAAATAACATGTGACTCAAGGCACATGCTAAAAATAACGTGAGCAGAGTAACATGATACAATCTACAAAATCTCCAACTCACTTCCCCGGACTGAACGTTAACGGTGGTGCCATAGAGGTACCAAGAGAGCAAGAATATCGAACCCCAAATCATTTTCCATAGTTATTTCATGCCTTTTTGGCTCTTAACTTCCTTCATCTCTGTGAACAACCTTCTTTACTCGACTTCTTAGGGACTTCGATCCGCTCGAGCCTTTCGCCTCACACAATGTCTAGAGGACTCCAGTACCGTTTCAAATGCATCGAACATATAAGTTCTGGCTTCCATCTGCAGGACCAACCAGCCTCTAGAATCCTAATAATCTCTTCGAAAAAGATCGGTACTGCAATATATAAAAGTGATGGCTCAATGCTGCTAAAATATATACCATCAACCCCACGGAGATGATGTGTACCACACTCATTTATAAGGTGTCCACCATGTCATTCACCAAACTAACCTTTAACCCATGTAACCAAGAAGAAATTGTGGATTCGGCCCCTTCTCTCCTCCATTTTATAAAAACATCCATGCCGCAATACATACATCAACCAGCCTCCAATTTCAGTCTAGAATTAAATTACTGCAAAATAGCCAAACCCCAGCACTAAATCAGATCTTCCGTTTCATAACCTCCAGGAATGATTGACTGATATTATATAAAGAATGGAAATCCTTGAATTAACGGAAACGTTAATTTCGATCAGTTGATTGTTAGTGTCTGATTTAATACTGATATCCGGATATTTAGGTTTGATATTTAGTGGTATCAAAAGTGCCTGACAATCCATATCTAATATTGTCTGATAGTTGAAGGCTATCTTATCTGAACAGTTGATCATTGACTTTCTGATGGTCCCTACAAAACAATTACTATCTCCACTTGATACTCCATCAGATATACCTGCCAACACTGGCATCATCGATTTGTCTCATGCCATAGAATCATTCCAACCAGGGTATCATAGAAGTGGAGATTTACCAACGAGTCTTCCGATATTTGACATTACAACGGGTAATGTCAAGAGGTTGAGCTCGGATGTGGAGTTAATGAAGTATAGAAGGGTGGTTAGTATGCCTCTATTAGCCAGAGATTCACCAGAAATGAAAACTGTGGTGAAGGAAGAGGAGCCATCTTTAGAAGTATCTGAGTTTAAAGGAAAATTCTCTGAATTGAAAGGAAAATTGTCTGAATGGAAAGTAAAAATGTCTGAAATACCAGACCGGACACCAACAGCTCCAATCCCTCCAAGAAAAGACACATTTTATAAGAGAGATAGGGAGAGAATAGATAGGAGGATAGCATCGGTGGGCTTTGAACCAATTAACTTATCAAAGAAGTCACAACCCATACATTTTGGAATAGAAAAAGTGTCTGACATCCCTATTCCATGCTCAGAGATATCCCCAGCGTCTGATTCTAAATATTTAATCATCGACGACGAGGACAGTTTATTTTCTGATTTGATAAGTTCAGACTTCACTGCACCTTCAGACACCGCATCGAACAATGACGTGGTATCCAATCATTCAGACGTTTATCAGTCAACACCAAATTGGAACGATTCAGCATCAACTTCAAGCCTGCCTGACAATATAATGGAATTCATAAAGGTGTATGCCTCTTCATCAGCAGAATCTTCGGAAATGGATTTCATAAAGGTGTATGCCTCTCCATCAGCAGAATCTTCAGAATTGGAAATTGATAGACTCTCTCCAGACAATTTTGAAAACAAAAGTTTCATAGATAGTTTATTCTCGGATATGGACTTGGAAATTGGCGAATTGATGGGGATTCAAAAATCATCGACTCTAAATGTACCTTTAGTACCGAGAAAAGACTCCAAAATCTTGCCTCTGAAAGTGTTAGCGCACGAATTTAATTCTTACAACTCATATAACGACTCTCCAAAGTCAAAAACGCTCCCAAATCCACCAACCCACGATAAAAAGGAACTTCCAAGGACTCCGCAACAAATACCACCTACCCAAATACCCATAGAACACATGCCATTCAAAGGATCTCAAGAAGTAGTGGCTGCATCGAAAGTGTCTGATACCAGAGTGCCAAATTATTCTGGGTCAAATATGTCTAATTCATTATCCAAAATGTCTGCAAAACCATCCGAGTACTCTCCTCAATTAACCCAACCAACACCGCCAACCCTACACATTCCAAAAAGTAGAAAAAACTTGAAAAGTTACCAAAAACCGTCTCATCTCAGAACATCGTCAGAAGTTCATTCCAACGAGAGTACATTTTCAACAGATACCCGTAAAAGTCTTGTGGAAGCAAAAAGTGAACTACAGACATTTGTGAGACAAAGACCGTTCAGTTTCTGTTTGGAAAGTAGCAGAAATTATAGCGACTCCAAGTACGTCGTTCCTTTGCCGGGACAGAATAAAGTGAGGTCTGCAAGTTTCAACCAGAGAGACCCTAGTGCTGAGATACGGAAAGAAGCAGTTATTCCAACCAAGTCTAGAGCAGTAACAATGAACTTTTCTCCTCAAACTAACCAACCCAAGATCAATACTCCGCATACAATCAAAGTCCGTTCCATTAGTGCTCTTCCTATAACCAAACCAGACAAAAAGACCATTTTCCAAAGAATGCATCCCAGACCACCACAGAATCAACCAGAATCAAAAGACGAAGCCATCAAGAAACATATCCAGTCCTTTTTCCATGGTCTCAAAAGACAAGAGATTGATCGAAATTTGTCTGGAAAGTGTCTGACAGAAAATCAGACAAAAATTTATAGTCAAGTCAACTCACTGAACAAACAGTTACCAAGGACTCCTGAGCGGGAGAACCGGTTCGGAAATAGAGATCATTACACCAGGCACCCTTAGTATTTCTTCAATTCACAAGCATAGTTATTAATTCACGAGCGTGGCGATTTATTTAGAGAGATAATGTAGACGTAATTGCAAGACAGAGTTGAGACAATAGAAAAATAAGCGGAAAAATAGCGGATAAAAGGGAGAGTGAAGTAAACAATATCGATGATATAGGATGATCCAATAGAAGCTGGATGAACCCAACAGAGACAATTTTAGCGTGATATTATATGATAATACCTAACGCACCTAGGATATTCCCAGATTTACGGTTATAGACGGCTAACTGGTGTGGAACAGACATGGCGCAAGCCCACGGCTATTATTCCTACAACTTCACCACCATCTCATTTCCCTTATACCTCCCCACCAAATCTTTAATTCCATACTTTTCCGCAATCTTTTCATTAATAAACCGTCCTCCCAAATAATGGGACCCTCCAAAGTTTGCAGCACAGGGTTTCGGTGCTGTCAAACTAATCAACATAGAAGGCATTATATCGCCCTTACCGGGCCCATCATCTACGTCCCAGCCCGAAGGAATGTCTACGGAAATGATGGGGGCGATTTTGTCTGAATTTGCAGCCAAATGTGTCAACAAAGTCGAGAACGGGTCACGTGCAGGAGGTTTGAAGGAGAAGCCAAACAATGCATCAATAATTAGAGATACTCCACCGTCCACTAAACCGACGACCTCGTCAAGACTGGTTACCTCAGGGACACCCAAATCCGCCAACTGAGTCACCAAGTTCTTGTAGAGCTGGTTATTGGCCGACTTCTTGGGATAGTAGTAGACCAGCTGGACTCCCCAAAGTTTAAGATGTCTGGCGGCCACGAGACCGTCACCCCCGTTATTACCGGGGCCAATAAGGAAAAGTACAGGTTTTGAAGTGGGTCTGAACGTTGCAGGCGGATACTCCTTATAGATTGCCTGAGCTACTGCGAGACCGGCCAATTCCATCAATTGATCGATGGAGAACGCCCCAGTGGACATAAGTTCCTGGTCGAGCTGAGCAGCGACTTTGGAAGATATAGCTTTGAGGACCATCGAAGTTTTGACAAGTAGAGAGATATGGTTGGCAATTAAGTGCTAGTGATGTGAAAGAGCTAGCGAGAAGATAATTAGGTGATAATTAGCGAGACAAGTGTTAGCTAAGTAGACCGTACTGTGTTACTCTTATCTGATCGTCTTTATTATATCTAACCAGTAAAACCTGTTACAACTGTACGTTACCTACCAATATTCCTATCTAACCTGTAGATAAATTTCTAAACTTTTGTTACGTATGACTACTATTGTGGGTTTTCTTTTAATAGTCAAGAGTGGGATGATAATTCCTTGTCGCAAAAATGAAGAAGTTCCAGAAACGCGACAACAAACAGGACATAAACATCTAACAATATCTGATCAAACAACGACATAATTAGGAGTAGGAATAACCCGGTTTCACTCCTATATCCCTTTCGGTATCTGATTCTATTATTAATGGGGTTTTTAGGTTGTTGCTAACCTATCTTACAGGACACAGCCCACAGACCTCATGAAAATTGTCAGAAGTTAGAATTTAAAGTACACCTGGTAAGCCAGTCATTTATATACAGCTAAAAAACTTCCCCAATTACTGCTGACTATTTAAGGTACACATAATTGACATAATGAGAGCCTGGTACCGCCTCCTGTGCAACTACCAGGCATGAATAATAAAAGACGAGATCGAAGTTGGGAGCACAATTGCACCTCTAAGTAGCAGATATCGGTATATATACACCAGAATTCCGGATGACTATACCAGCGCTAGAACCTCTAACAGTAGACCTCCTCAATAGCTACTTTGAACCCCATATCCCTCATGTCAACATTTCTTCATCGTCTCCATCTGGTCGTGCCCCTACCGCACATCAAAACACGTCCAAATTGTTTACGATTCACCAACAACACCTCTCACTCTTCTTCAGACAGTCTACTAGTACGCCTCGAGTAGAGATATACGAGAATCACACAGACAATTCACAGCTCGATCTGATACACACATCAGAAGATAATCGACTGAAATAGAGCTTCCGACAACTGACAATCTCAGATCGAACCTCGAAGAACTAGTATAAAGTACAGTTTAAGACATCAGTAAGCTATTGCTAGAGAATATCTGTTATCAGACACTGAACCGGAATTTTTCAATCGCTAAAGTATTATCAGACACTTAGATCCGAATTAGTATCATCAGACACTCTGAACATTAACCAGACACTACAAGACTTTCATAATGGATTCACTGTACACTTACGACACGAGCACAATCAGCAATTCACCCATGATCAACTATCGTAAGGATGCCAAAAAAGGGGTCAAGTTTACGTTTATGGTTGTTGGAGAGCTGGGGACCGGCAAAACTACATTTGTCAATAGTCTCTTAAATAAGAAGGTGTTGAGCCACCTCTACGAAAAGTCTGACATCTCAGACACAACGACTTTGTCGTACACGTCAGCCAAATCAGTGTCTCTTCCTGCAAGTTCCAACAAAGAATTCAACCCCCGAACCGCGAACGAGGAGCCAGGAATCGGCTTGACCGAGACCAAGGTCGAACTCGTGGACGACGATAACATGAAGTTGTTATTGAACATCATCAATACACCCGGGTTCGGGTCCAACCTCAACAACGAACTCTGCTTCGTCGAGATCGAAAGCTACTTGAAGCAGCAGTTTGACTTAGTGTTGGCCGAGGAGACCCGGATCAAAAGAAACCCGAGGTTCGTCGACACGAGGGTCCACGTCTTGTTGTACTTTATAACTCCTACAGGCCATGGGTTGAGAGAAATCGACATTTCCTGTATGAAACGTTTGTCCAAGTACGTGAATATCATTCCAGTGGTTGGAAAAGCAGACACTTTTACTACAGACGAGATAAAACACTTCAAGGCACAAATCAAAAAGGATATCGAGAGGTTCAACGTGCCTACGTTCCAGTTTGATAACTACTTGTCGGAGTATGATGACGACGAGGACTACGAGTTGATCCAGGAGTGCAAGTTCTTGGCCAATTTGCAGCCGTTTGCGATCATTTCGTCCGAACAAGAGTTTGAAGTGTCAGATAAAGATGGCCAGAGAAAGATAATCAAAGGCAGACAATATCCGTGGGGACTTGTAGATATCAACGATCCGAAGTATTCCGACTTCCCCATCTTGAAATCTGTTTTATTGGGATCTCATCTCCAAGACTTGAAGGACTTGACACACGACTTTTTGTATGAAACATATAGAACAGAACGGTTAACGAAGGTGACCGGCCCTGAGGCCGAAGAGTTCCACGACACCTTCGAGTCCCACGATATCCCTGGCGTCCCATCATTATCCAACTTGGCCCAATTGACCGATGCCCCAGACACTGCAGACACTTCTTCAATTACGTCCTCGAGCTCAAACAAAAAATCGATGTTGTTGGACGACGACGAAATACCATCGCCAAAGTTCAACGAACAGATACTTTCGACCACCACTTTAGGCCACGACTTTCTCCTGGGTGACAATCCGCCACCCAGAAACCCCAACAACCTTAACTCCCACAACTCTGCGTTCAAGAGGTTGTCGATTGGACCTCAGCGCAACCAGTTGCGTCAAATCTCCGAGACGGTGCCTTATGTAATTAGACACGAACGGATTTTAGAGAGACAACAGAAACTTGAAGAGATGGAAATGGCCCTGGCAAAGGAATTGGCGAGCAGAGCAGCATTATTGGAGCAAAGGGCCGCCCAATTAAAGGCAAGAGAGAGGGCAATGATGAAGAGAATAGTGCTGGAGCGCGAGAGGTCGGCAAGCAGCCCGTCAAAGAGCGACGTTACTATAGAAGAATCAGTGTATGATGATGATTTGAACGTGGAGGAGATTGGTGGAGAGTTGAGAAAGGATGAGACGTTAACGGATTTGCATTCTATCGTGAATTAGCGGAGAATTAGCAAGAATAGAGAGAAGTTTTATTAGAGAAATCGCTTTATTAAGAAAATAGAGACCGTGGGACCTGGTCTTATTAGAACTCACGAAAAAACCTACCACAGAAGCAGCTCGTGAGACCTAGCGAGAAATATCTAGGTAGAGAGCACCTAAGAGAGCACCAAGCGTGCTTCGTACAATAGTCGTTTCAGCAAACTTTCAGTAAATAGAATATATATGTGCCAGGTTCCTGTCAATTATTGAAAAAGAATTATAATGAGCTGTAGCCAGATATCTAGCGGTTCATTACTGGACCATATGCTTAGAGTTAATGCCCAATTCGTCTACTATCAACTTTCACTAACTTTCACTAACTCTGTTCCTGAATAGTGCTTACATAAGCCACGGTTTCAATCCTTACCAAATTTGATATGAAACATCTGGCCCGCAATAACACTAAATATTCATTTCCTACCATAACCAATAAACCAAGAGCGAGCGTCGCTTCCCTTGACTAATTTGACGAACCAATCCTCGTCTAATTTGAAGTATTCCGAAGGTCGCGAGAAAGTTGTCACGGACGTCGCCAACGCGGTGGCGTCCAGACGCGACAATGAAAACGACATGAAATGCGACAATGTATAATCTAATATATGTGTAGAGCAAAAGAATTCACGACAATAGATGACATTAGTTTAGTCAGTACCACAAGAACAAGACAAAAATTTTACCAATATCCCAACATGCAATTAAAATCTCTCTAAATAATAAAAAACACTGGTTTCTGATATTGTAGAGGTTGGCCACTATCTTGCGACATGATATCTATGTTTTACGACAAGATCTGTGACAATTCAATAGATCTTTGCGACACAATTCTAGACCCCCAAAATACCACAAAAATCGTTCAATTACTCCCTAAATCAAATATGACCCCACCACTTTCTAAAGCATCAATTATAAATAGTCTCCGTTTACTTATACTCTTTCTACTAGTAGTTCTTCCGCTTGCATATACTTGCTGAGTCCAAAGTCGTGTACTGACCAAACATCCCGTCTTCTCAAATGATCAACAAATTTTGACAGCCACTTCTTCTTCCACCTCCTTCTCTTCTCCAGACAATCGTCCATCTCTGATTCGGAACCCCACAATCAGAACAGACTCTTGAAAGATCATCACTTTCACCAAAGCAAGAACGGAGTCAAAGTCGATCAGACAGAGTTCGGATCCATCAAAAGTCAAACTAGCAGACCAGACGAAAAGAGACTATTCCAGACAAATCGTCGCTAATTGATTAATAAATCGACAGAGATCAACAGAAACCCACACAGCTACGCATAATACTACCAGCTGCATATTGTTATCTTGAATAATAGACATCAACAATAAGTATTAATTGACTTAATCAAACAAGTATTATCATAAAATTAATCAGACATTAACCAACTAATTAACTAATATTTCAAATATGAACATTCTTCAAATCCTTGAAGACGCGCTTAACCATGTTGACCACAACAAACGGACCCAGGCCGAGATCCAACTTAGCGAGGCCGCCAACAATCACTTCAAAGAGTTTATAAATTTACTTATTGAGACGGTTGTTAACGAAGAAGCAAAAACAGAGGTCCGTATGTTGGCCGGGATTGGATTAAAAAACCAGCTCACATCCAAGAATATCAAGACAAAAATCTCGCAGCACGAGAGATGGATCTCGTTGGATGAGGCAACTAAGTCAAAAATCAAAGTGTTGGCCATTGAAGGTTTGTCTATAAGTGACGAACGTGTGGCCAACTCCGCGGCCCAGCTTGTGGCGGCGATTGCAGACATCGAATTACCCAGAAACGAGTGGCTCGACCTTATCCCCAAGATCATCCAAAACACCAAGCCAGAAAACCCTATTAACGTTAAGAGAGCCTCACATTTAGCCATTGGGTATATTTGTGAAAGTGTGGACCCCAACAATGAAGCTATTCTCGCCCAGGCCTCGGGGATTTTGATCGCCATTGTCCAAGGTGTCCAGTCGAACGAACCCTCTAAGTCTGTGAGATTAGCTGCACTCACTGCGCTTTATAACTCGCTTGAATTTATCAAATTCAACTTCGAAAAGGAAGGAGAAAGAAACTATATTATGCAGGTTGTTTGTGAGGCTACCCAGGCCGACGACAGCGAGCTTCAAGCTAGCGCGTTTGGTTGCTTGGCCAGAATCATGGCCTTGTACTACAAGTTCATGCCGTTGTATATGGAAAAGGCATTGTATGGCTTGACTGTATCCGGTATGCAGAGTGAGGACGAAAAGGTTGCCTGTATGGCGATTGAATTCTGGTCCACTATCTGTGAGGAAGAGTTGGAAATCAGCTACCAAAGACACGAAATGGGTTTGGACAACATCCAAGTTAGCGACTTGACCACGTTCAACTTTGCATTGGTTGCCATTCAAGACGTTCTCCCAACGTTGTTGACGTTGTTGACCAGACAAAACGAAGATATCGAAGACGACGACTGGTCGGTGGCCATGGCCGCAGGTGCTTGTTTACAGTTGTTCTCTTCAAACGTCGGAAACTATATCGTCGAGCCAACATTACAATTCATTAGCGCAAACATCTCAAGCACAGAATGGAGGTACAAGGAGGCCGCCGTGATGGCGTTTGGTTCTATTCTCGAGGGACCAGACCAAGATCAATTGAAGGTCTTGATCATCCAGGCGTTGGACCCCATTTTGAACCTCATGAGCGACGACTCTTTATTAGTAAAGGAGACTGTCGCATGGTGTTTGGGTAGAATTTCAGAGTTGGTTATTGATGGTATCGACTCCAAGCTCGCAAACGTTCTTCAGACCCTTACCAAGGGGTTGAAGGACCATCCCAAGATCATAACCAACTGTTGTTGGACGTTGATAAATATCACCGAGAAGTTATTTGACAAAGAAGAAGCTGCTATTCTCACCAACTATTACCAAGTATGCATCCCAGTATTAGTCGAGATTTCTGGCAGAAAGGACAACGATTTCAACTCGAGAACCTCGGCATTTGAGACTTTGTCGACGTTTGTGAGGTTCTGCTCCGACGACAATATGAACATCATTCACTCTCTTGCTACAGAAGTGTTGTCCCGGTTGGAAACTATCATTGTACACAGTGACGATGCAAACGTCCAGGAATTACAGGTCAACATCTTGTCGTTGCTTACAAATATCATCAGAAGATTGAGTAACGAAGTTCTCGGAGCAGCTGACAACTTAATGTCGTTATTCTTGAAGTTGTTACAGGTACAAAACGAGAGCTCGTTGATTGAGGAGGATATATTCATAGCCATCTCAGCCACTTCCAGCGCCATTGGTGAGAACTTCATGAAGTACATGGACGCTTTCTCTCCATTCTTGTTGAAGGCACTTCAAAACACCGAATCTGCTTCGTGTTCCACTGCTATTGGACTTGTCGCCGATCTCTCGCAAAGTTTGGGAGTCCTGATATTACCATACTTGGAGAGTTTCATGACGATTTTCGGTGGAAACTTGAACAACGACGTCAGAAGAGAATTGAGGCCATTTATAACCTCTGCCTTCGGGGACATTGCCTCGTCAATCGGCAGACACTTCCTTCCGTACCTCGACTTTGTGATGAATGTTTGTATACAATTGTCGAGCTTGGAGCCTGAAGATACCTCCATGGAGTCCATCGACTACTTCTTGAACTTAAAGGAGTCGATCTTGGACTGTTTTGTTGGTGTTGTCGGCGGATTTGCTGAGGAGCCTAGTTTGATCTTCCAGTACATTCCAGCTATCTTTGGATTTTTGCAGATGGTTTCGGTGGACGTGAACATGTCGTCTACTGAAGGTGTTTGTAGATCAGTGACCGGATTGTTGGGAGACATTGCTGCAATGTACCCAGGAGGCGAATTTAGACTGGTCTATGGCGAAAGATGGGTGTTGGATATCATTAAGGGGACTAGAGGTAACGCCTCTTTTGATGGAAGAACCAAAGACGCTGCAAGATGGGCAAGGGAACAGCAGAAGAGACAAGTTGGTATGTAGTGAACGAGTAGTTCTCACATGGCGCGATTTGAAGCAGCAACACTAACCCAACTCGATCTTAATTTGCCCAGTTCCAATAATTTATGAAACACTCAATGCGCTGATGGCCAAGAATGTTTAATTATCCATCATTTCTAGGTTTCTCATCACAACCCTTAGAGCCGTTTGGAATATTTTTAATGAGATTCACAGAACTTCATAGTGAAGTTCTTACTCCTCACGGGATTCCTCACTTCGCCTCTCCCATCTACTCCATTTCCATCATTTCATTCTACAACTCAAAGTTTTTTATTCATGTTCTTCTAGAACACTCTCTAATCTCAGGTCTTTACTCCAGCAGCACAGATCTTCATCTCTCATCTCTCATCTCTCATCTCTCATCTCTCATCGCTAATCTCTCACATTCATCTCTCACCATCTCTCACAACTCTCACAACTCTCACATCTCTACTCCTCATCTCTGCACATTTCAGCTTGTCTGAACTTTAGAACTCTCATTATTTTACTCTATTTATAAAAGTCATGTCTGATGTCCTCTGCCTTAAGCATTTTGTTTTCTGTTCTGCTAGTTAGTTTGAATTCACGTTTTATTTGAACGGAGTAGCAACGAAATCAATACTGAGCGTAGCGAGGTGTTGATTTGCTACAAGTATTTAGTAGATTTGTCATTAGAGATTTAATAGTGGAGACAAGAATTTGTTAGTGGAGGTACAGTATTTGTGTTTATCTGGTAGAGATCTGGCACGTCGTAGAGGGAGGAGCCAATAGCGGTTACACAACACACCACACCCATTCTAGTGTCGCGAAATGTGTCGCGAAATATGTCGCGAAAACGAATAACACTCCATTATATCTAAATTCACCAACATCTCCTTATAGACCCACTAACCACTCCTTATAACCCACAACATCTCACCTCGAACTTTAAATATCTAACTATTAGAGATTGGGTTTTTCTTGGATCTGGGGTAGACGCTAATGTTAGTATTAAAGATCAAATTGTACGATTACTTAAGCAGCGCTACCTTACTACAAAAGTTCGAAATTAAAATTATGGATAAATGTCGCCTAAAATTCGCTTTTTGGTAACACCGTAGCGAGTCTCTACACTACCTCCATAAAGAGCTGTCTTCTCGTCTGCCCTTATCTTCTTCATTTTTTCATTTTGTTTCTTTTTCGGTTTTCCGTAGTTCCGGCTTCAAGCGTACGTAGAACCCAATTACGACGAGTAACGGATTTCGGATGATATACCCACTAAGATCAACAAGACAACCGTTTCACAACGCTCCTGGCCGCGAGTCTTCTGCCTCAGTTGCTAGCTACGATAGTGGAGCCCGTAATTGTTCTTCACTCTGTAAAATTAGTTGATTAATTAATCCTGCGCACATTCGCAGCCCTGGACGAAAACCGAGACCAGTACATATTGGTTAAATATGCACGATCTATATGCAGGTGAAACATATTGTAGCCATTCGGTTCTCAGGCGATGACGAGGTTTGCAGCCAATTTCTAACAACCTCGACTGCGAAAGGTTAAAAAGAGTAAATACGAAGAGAAAGCAGAGGCGGAGAGTCCGGAAGTAACAGCTCGGGTATTTAGATAATTAGTGTTCCGTAAATATTATGTGTTGAAGAAAACGTTAGCTACCTAGGGACGTGGTGACACAGGACTGGGCCTGGAAATAAAGGTGATAATAGAATAGGGAGGTAGAGAAATTCATAGTACGGAGAGCTAGAATAGAGAAATTAAAGGTAGGGAGAGCTCGACAGATTAACTAGACGCAAACTTACGAGACGCAAACTAACGAGAGAGAGCTGGAGCGTCAGAGAATAACTGGAGAAGTCAGTATTGTGCCATAAGTCAGCCATGTAACCTCGTATTCTATTATCCACGATTTTTACCAAGGGCCCACATTGCGTAGCTAATTGAGTTTTGAGTTTGTGAGTCGCGATTTGAATCACAGTTTTCAGATATTTATGTTTCGGTATTTAGAGATATTTTAGAGATAGCATACAGATAAATTTTACAGATAACATACATAGATATTTTACAGATAACATACAGAGATATTACACAGACTACACACACTATCATCGATAACAGCAATCTGCGGGCCATATCTCTTATGATAGGGGAAAGTTGATGATATGCGCGCATCAGATTTATTTTCTCGGATTTATCTCAAACACCCATGCCACCACATATTAAAAAATATTTTCTGCAACCAACAAGTTCCTGATTGCAGTTGGCTGGTGTGGTCCCATTAGAGAAAGCAACGAAATGCAATTGACGACAACAGATTAGTAATGGTGGCGACCTACTACCACTCGGACTCAACCAAACCTCTCGCGGTATATTCAACAGAGAAGTATCGAGGGTTAAAATTGGCAATGATTTCAGTAGATGATGATAAATGACTAAGTACCTAAATACTACATACATTAATGAAGTACATATAAATTAATTGCAGGACTAAATGATTTCAAATAGGCCATTGTCGACATGGAGATTAAACTACGAGATCACAAAGCAGATAGATGCAGAATTCTCTATTTCCCGAAGGTTTCCTTGGAAACAGGTCCAGATCACGAAAATAGTCCAGATCTTGAAAACACTCGATCTTGATCTTGGAAACTGGCGAGTCCCACCTCACAACACATTTATCATCAGTATTATCAAGATCAAGGTGTTTCCTATTTCGGTATATTACCTGCATATCTCATCGCTCCTCGAGGAATTTGAATTCCATGCACGTCTCTAAAATCAACAAAGCTTATGACGAGAGACAAGGAAACATGCAAACGTGACGAGTTGATGAGATACGTGCAATGGCAGTAGTAACGATATTTTGAGCCGAAAGGACAAAAACGAACAAAGAAAAGAAAACTAAAGAATAGAAAACTAAAGAATAGAAATCCTAAAGAAAAGAAAACCTACAGAAAAGTTTAGGATGCAGCTTCAAGGCGTCTGATTATGAGAATAATCAGTGAGGTACAATATCTGTAACCACACGTATTTCGTAGAACTGACCACCGCTTTTAGTTGTCTCCGTAAATCCGCATCCCTGCCGTAAATTGCATGAAATTCTTTAGGGTCGCAACTCGGTAAAGATTATATAAGTACTAAGATTCCTTACAGTATCAGGCCAAGATTCCATTTATAATAACATCAATATCTAGAAGGTTTAGACTCACTGATACTAGTATTATTCCTAGCCTCGATTCAGACTTCATTGTATAATTATCTATAATATTATTAGTATTATAATTGACTATAATTATTCACTAATATTACCAGTGTATTATCATCCTCACTAGTTTTGTTACTAATTTTGTTACTAATATTCTTTGTCCCGCCTAGAATATCTATCCTCACTAATTCTAGCACTATTTGTCGCTAAAATTTTCTTCTGAATTATTCACCAATAATTCTCAAAGTAATACATTCAGTTCAGGAACGGTCTGTAACGTCAGAACACGTCCATATAGTTACATACGACGTCACCAGCTCGACCACCACCACCACGTACCACCATCCGTTTCAGAAACGCGTCCAGATATCAGATCTGAATAGTGATCATTAGACTTGTCTCATTAACGTCTCACCACAGAACACCACGACCACGACTCGTTCAACAATATCTCATTAAATAACGACTCACTAAAGCGATATCTCATAGAATAACGTCTCGTCACTACGAAATTGCGTAACTTTCATACCTTTCATAACTACGCTCGACTCTCACTCCGTTCGAGTCTCTCTAACCATGCCCACCTTTGAAAAATACTCTCCCGTGCCGT
>Ga0065707_10000673_pt1 | contig 24752 bp, 13 predicted proteins | sample SwiRhicommuniRL3_FD_59094 | JGI IMG/M metagenome (GOLD analysis project Ga0065707, IMG submission 59094) | Switchgrass rhizosphere bacterial communities from Rose Lake, Michigan, USA - RL3 v2 (version 2) | ecosystem: Host-associated > Plants > Roots > Rhizosphere > Soil | place: East Lansing...
TTGTATATCAAATTACTTAGATTCACTCAAGGAAATTCCAAATTTCCATATTTCTAGATTCCCATATTTCTAGATTTCCATATTTTCTCACTAAAATAGAGAGAGCTCAAATTCACTGAACTAACACTAACAAGAATAATGGTATGTATCTCTGCCTAGAATCACAATTCATCACTAACCAGTAGCAACACGGTGTGAAACGGTTCCATCTTTCACAGGAGGCCAGAAGGGCCAAACTCGAGCGCGATCAAGTCAAAATCGACCAGTACCAAAAGTTGACAGCATCCATCTTTGCCAGGAGAGATAACGGCGAGGTATCGTTGAAGGTATTTGACGAGACAACGTCACTTCTTATGATGAATCCAGAGTTTTACACGGTCTGGAATATTAGGAGGGAGACTTTGAGGGGATTGTATGATCAAGGAAAGGGGACAGAGAACGGGGATGATCTGGGGAATTCCCCTAGTATTCCACTGGAAAGTATTCTGGAAACAGTTTACGTGGAATATCTCGACGATGACCTCAAACTAATCTTGGCCCTTCTTAAGAGATTCCCCAAATGCTACTGGATCTGGCACCATCGTCGGTGGTGTCTTTTTGAGCTTTTTGACTTGGGGAAGGTCAACTGGAAATATGAGTTTGCAGTGGTTTCTAAGCTTTTGGAGTTGGATAGCAGAAATTTCCACGGCTGGCAGTATAGAAGGTTTGTGGTGGAGAATATCGAGAGACAGGCCGTGACGAATGTCGTAGAAAGGAAAGTTTCCCCAGAAATATCTTCTGGGAATTCCTCTTCCATAGATACTGAAGGTCAAGATTTGGCGCTACTCACCATAAACGTCGACGAATTCAACTACACCACTGCCAAAATCAACAAGGATATCTCCAACTTCTCAGCATGGCACAACCGGAGCAAGCTTATCCCCAAACTACTCAATTTGTTCCACAGCGTAGCAGACCCTTCGCTATTCCGTGATGTCCAAACCCATTTCCAATCGCCAACGTCGATCTTGATGCACGAGCTTGCGTTGATCAAGACGGGAATCTACATGGACTCCGACGACACCTCCGTTTGGCTCTACTTGTACTGGCTCTTGACAGACGACTTGTTTGTCCATGATTTACGCCAGCAAAACCAGTCATATATCGAAATACTCCAGGACCAGTTGGAAATCGTCGAGGAGTTGAATGCTCTAGAGAAAGACGATCATATCTATAATTTAGATAACTGCTGGTGTCTCAAGACGATCTTGTTGCTCAAAGCACTCATCCGCAGGGAGAAGAAGGAGTCCCAGTTGTCTGATGATATGAAGGAGAACTTACAGACACTTATGACCATAGATCCGTTAAGAAAGGGGAAATATATGGACCAGTTAGAGGGTAGAAGTCGTATCGTTGTTTAAGATTGTATTTCCAGGGAAGTATATAGTGGAATAAACGTATAATGAGTAGAATGAGAAGTATAATTATAAGAATAGTGAAGGATGGGAATTAATGGGGATAATTTCTGGAAATTTTGCAATAATTAGTGGAGATCAAGTCTAACGACTCTCTAGCCTCTATTTGCGCACCATACTCATTAATGTATGCATAGAAGTATATCTAACTGAAACGATAGAAATTACTAACAATTAGATTGTTATAATAGTACGAATAAACTAATACTTCAACAATTCAACAATTCAATGGGGATAAATCGTTGGGGAGATTCCATTTCGTATTCTAATGTTCACACAAAGAAAATTCCCTTCCAAAGGCACCCATTTCGTCCTCGTTCGCCTCTACTGTGTTGGCGCTTCTCTCCTTCATCAATTCTTCCCTTACGGTCTTGGCTGTCTCCAAAGTCATGGGGTATTTGTCACCCAATTTCCGAATTTCCGCCTTCTCAGCATCTTCTACCAAATTATCAGTCCACCATGACTCTTGCTGCGGAGAAACTGTCTCTGTGGTCACCACCAAGTCGTTGTGAGGATCCACCAAAAACATGCACAAAATCTTACGGAACCCTGGCTTAGACTTATCTTGCAACTCAAACGAATCGACGTGGTGCTGGTAGCCGTTGGGGAAGATCACCATTCTGTCTTTCTTTGCAACGACGCTGCCTAGCGTCTTCACCATGGAGTCCCCATCACTAATTCCAAAGATTTCCTTGCCGTACAATGCGTCGTTTTGCTCGTAGTTGAATTCTTCAAATCCAGTTCTGAACAGTAGGCGGGACTCGGTGATGTTTTCCACATCATAATAATACAAGACGGTGGCGACAATGTCTTCGTTGATGGTTCCTTCTACGTGCCACGAACCGCCGGCATAGCTAGGTTTCTCTGGCGTCAATTCAATGTCTGCAAGCTTCACAATCACTTTCAAGCGTGGAAAATCCTTAGCGAGGTCAACCTCCTTATCAAACTTTGGACCATCGGTAAATTTGGGAACGATTGGTAATAGGTAGTCGATTTTGGTTTCTTCTAACGCTTCGTATTTCTCGTCGTACATACTGTCTTCGTAATCGAGAGCGTCGACCAACTCTTCGTACTTGGGGTCGAATGCTTTCCAGCCATCAGGCACATCGACTCTTGAGTAAGCAGTAGAGCCAAAGGCGCTCAACACGTAGTTAAGGCCGGGTATTGCGGCGTTAAAGACCTCCAGGATCAGGCTGATTAAGTCTGTATTTTTTGGGTGCAAATTATTGATATAGGACGCAAATTCGTAGCGACAGGCGTCGCTATTGTAGCGGAGAAGTGACGGTAACCATTGGAAATTCCTGGAGATCCCATAACTTTCCACCCTCTTCTTGAAATTCCCAATTTCATCGGTGAATTTGGCGACGGCGAGACCAGAGTCGGTTCTCACGGGGGTAATATTATACTGAAGTGGAAACAACGAAGGATGGACAATGTCGACAACTTGGTCGTTCGAGTTGGGATGGAAATCTTTTGGCATAGACGTGGCGAAGCTGGAAACTTGGCTGCAAAGTTTCTGTCTGAGAATTTCCAGCACAGAAGTGTCGGAAGATGTGATCATGAGATCGCAGCCAATGGTGAAGCCTTCGAGTTTTGATTCCGTCTCGATGTACCAATCTAACTCCTGGAACACGTAGTCGATGATTTCGTTAGGGTATTTTGTTTTGCCGACAATTAGTTCTTTGGTCTCTGATTTCCATTTGGCAGAAATGGTGGGATCGTGCAATTTGGATTTCCATGAAGGCTTGGAACGGATCGAGTTGGAAATATCGATGATGAGCCATTCGTCAAGGCAGCGAGGTGGTGGCCCTTGCAACGAGAATGCTGTCCACCAGGGATGAGGGAACGGAGATGTCATATTACTGGGACAATAATAATTTATGGAATTGAATTACGGAAGTTACAATAGCGAGGCTGCTTTGCAAATTGTCTGGAAACTTACAGTGACGCGTTTCGTGGGGAAGAGTCTCTATTTATTAACTATGTCAAGAAATATTGTAATCCACCAAAAAAATAATTTGTTTTGTGTTATTTTGGGTGGATCAAAAGATTGGAAGTATTTGGGAAATATTTGGGAATTAGACATTTAGAGTTGAAGGAATGGATGTTAATACGGTCCAGGGATGGAAATAGACTGCAATTTCTTTTAAGGGATTCAAATTAAAGATCGAGTGGATAAATTGGGAAGGTGACGGTTTGCAGCCTCGTTTACAAGTTCGTAAATTGAGTGCAATTTGAATAGACGATTGTTTGGAAATGACGACATTGGGGAGGTTAGTATAGAACGTGGAAGAAAGGGGAGAGGTGTGACCAGGAACAAGCTACTCCAAGCTTTATTCTTCTGGAAGAGGATTCCATTATTAACAATCCGTGCCCCTGTTCCTTAGTTTAGGTTGGGAATTCGCGAGTTTCGGAAATTCGTATTTCTAGGAGATATATTTCCTATGTAATTAGAGGAATTTATCTGATTTTGTTAATTCTTCCGAACTATCAACCTAGATTACTTGATATATTTGCCAAGATCCCTATGTAATCAGATAGTCTAGTGGAGGTTAAAATTACTAGAAGACGAAAATAATCAAGACATCACGTGACTCGACACTATGTCATAATGTCGTTTTTATCTGGTATCATAATGTCTGATTTCAATGTCGCATATCTCAATGTCGCCTCATCTCATAAATTTTCAACTCATCACCACTCTAGAATACAAACGACAACAATGGGTACCAAAGTTAGAGGTAGAAGAGCAGAGAAATCTAAAGCCGAACCAGCAGATGTCCCTGTGAAATCTGAATACTCCGCCGAGGCAGCTTCGGTAGCTGCTTCCCAGAACCAAGGACCTTCAGAAATCGTGTCTCCATTCTTTGGTCTCGTAGATGCCAACGAAGTCGACTACTTCAAACTGGCCGAGTCGACCCTCAACATCAATGCCTTCGAAGCTCCTGAGGAACGTGACGGTTTCATCCGGTCTGTCCTTGAAGAAGCACGTGGAAAAGAGTTGAAATTAGTCACAAACCAGATTTGCTCCAAGTTGATGGAGCGTTTGGTATTGTTTGCCAGCGACATTCAATTGAAACGGATCATGAAACAATTCTCCAACCACTACGTCGCGTTGGTCCATCACAAATATGCATCACATGTCGTCGAGACATTATTGGTAAGAGCTGCAGCTCAGGTCGAGAAGGAATTGATCCACGGCGACGAAGAAGAAGAAGAAGAAGAAGTCGTTGAAGGTGAAGAATCCGAGTTGGACGGTGTTTCAACCGAATCGCTCTTCATCTCGCTTCTTGGAGAACTCAAACCTCACTTAAAATCCATGATAGCCCATCAATACTCGTCACACGTCCTTCGTTTGCTTCTCCTTATCTTCTCCGGTAAGGAACTTCCATCAACCACCACATCTAACTCAACACTTCGTTCAAAGAAGTCGAAGATTGCTCGTAAAATGATTGAAATTAAGGATAACGAGGATTTTGCCAGATCGTTCGAGACTCCACCATCATTCAAGACCGAACTCAGGGAAATGTGCTCGGAATTGACTCGCAACCAAGACACCAAGTCCTACAGAGAGTTTGCTATAAATAAAATCGCATCTCCAGTTATCCAGCTTGTTATACAAGTCGAGGGTCTCGTGGACAGGGAACGTACTGCATGGCACTTGATCTTCTTGAAGGACTCGGCTCCAAAGGACGCCCAGGAGGAGTCCTACGTCGAATACTTATTGTCGGATCCAGTTGGTTCTCATTTCCTTGAGTCTACCATCAAAAACGATGGGGCCAGACTCAAGTATATTGAGAGATTGTACAAGCTCTATATGAAGGACAGAGTGTTGAAGCTTGCCAGAAGATCCACCACTGGAGTTTACATAATCCAAGCTCTTCTTTTCAAGTTGAAGCCTGTCGAAGTTGAACATATTCTTGACGAAATAATTCCCGAACTCTCGAACTTGATTTCGATTTCCGAGAACCAGAACTTGGACTTGGGACAGAGATTGATAGACGCCAGTATCTCCAGAGGAAACTATAGAAGAGACGAGATTATTGAGCAGTTGTTTAAAAAGTTTGCGCCTAATTACGAGGGGGCCCCTAAAACCACCGGAAATGGAATACGTTCCATGCAGATTTACACCCCCACCACCACCGAGTTTTTGGAAAATACTTTGCAATTGACCGGTTCTACCCTCGGAAATACCAGAGATGATTGGCCCACCGCTGAAGAGCGTAGAAGAGCCCTCTTCTTAGAGAAGTTGATGGAATACGACCACAGCTTCGTCGTATGTGCTTGGTTGAACTTTTTGGCCATGCCAGAGACGAAATTTGCTCAAATGTGTCGTCACGGAGTGTTCTGTCATGTGGTAGAACATTCGTTAGTCGTTATCCCAGCGACACCTGGAGAAGGAAAACCAATGCAGATTCTCCGTAAACGCTTCCTCAACATCTTCCAGAACCAGATAGTCAACCTTGCCTGCAACTCGTACGGCTCCCATATTGTTGACAAGTTGTGGGACTTCACAGTCCTCTTACCAATGTATAAGGACAGAATCGGTACAGAGCTTGTCGCCGACTCTCATAAAGTCAAGGAGAGTAAGTACGGCCGTTTGGTATGGAAGAACTGGTCTATGGAGTTGTTTGTGAGAAAAAAGTACGACTGGAAGACGTTAGTTAAACACCAGGAGCAGGAATACTTTGGCGAGGCCGGCGAAGCCACCGAAGGCCAGAGAACCAAGCGCCCCATCGAGTTGAAGATGGAGAAATTAGCCGAGGAGAAGAGAATTAGGGACGAGAAAGCCATGAAGGCAGAAAGTGGATACAATAAGCGTAAGGTGGAGGAGATGGAGGCATATGAGGAGGAAAAGAGGGAGAAATTGAGAGGAAGGAGAAGATGATTAGTGAGAAGTTTGTGAGAGGTTTGTGAGAATTTTGCAGCCAAATATTAATGAGATTTGCAGCCAAAACTTATCAAGCCAGCGAGAACGTTGATATTTAGCGAGGAGAGGTGGAAATATTTCTGAAGACTTACCCAGAGATCTAAAGTAGACTCAACTAATTTAGTCTCCAACTTTCTCTATAGTCGCCCGGCCCTTCTTCATATAAACGACCACAATTCCGCTTATTTTGCAGCTTCTAGCCAGGCTGAAATTCCCTCTAATTAGATTTGTATATTAGTAATACAGCATGAAATAGTTTTACTGAATGTAGTGATGATAAAATACTTAAGTATTAGAATTAGCGTTACTATTAGTGGTACGTTCTTTTAAATTAGAACCTAGTCACGGAGCTCCCTCTATACGAATCTCGGCTAGCTTCTATCAATATGTACAAGATATATTTACAGGCCTAATGAGAAAGCTGTGAAGTTGTGAAGATGTGACAATGTGAAGTTGTGAAGTTTGTATTCGCAAACTTTGACAGCTTGTGGCCCCCGGAGCTTCTGATCAATACAGAGATCATATATCCGAAGATTTAGACTTCGTGGCAAAACCTAAACCAGGATGGAACCGAACAACCATAGGCTGATAGTTCTTACGAGGATCGGTCGATGAGGTACCGAAGCCCTCATTTAGTGAAAGGTTCATTTGGTGAAATGTTCATATGGTTTAGTGAGACGTTTGTTCACTGAAAGGTTCATTTGGTGAAACGTTCATTTGGTGGAAGGTTTTTTAGTACCTTGATTGCCATTGAAGGTATTCATTTGTAGTTGCTTAGCAAATAGACATCATTCAGTTATTGGTTGGTTAGTGATTGGTTAGTGATTGGTCTGTACTGATTAGTGGTTGTTCAGAGTAGCATTTCGTAGCACCTCGCTTTGCTAGGTACTGCTCCGCTACTCTATTCTACTAGTACTCTTGATATAATACCCCTCCAAAGTCTTTTCACTAACCTCCGTCGGACTTTCTACCACCGGATCTACTCCCGACTGGTTCTTTGGAAACGCTATCACGTCTCGAATACTAGCACTACCAATCAACATCGCACACAACCGGTCAAAACCCAATGCCAATCCAGCATGGGGAGGACATCCCATACTTAATGCCTGTAATAAGTGTCCAAACTTAGCCTGGTAGTTGTCTACGCGCAAGATATTCTCAAACACGTATTGTTGAAGCTCGGGGTCGTGAATTCTACGAGAGCCACCACCAACTTCCACCCCGTTGATGACGAGGTCATAATGTTCTCCATGGACCTTCAACGGATCTGTGGCTAACAATTCATAGTCCTCGGTCTTGGCCATGGTGAATGGATGGTGTGTGGACTCAAATTGGGACTTGTCGTAGCGAGGGAACTCCTCGCTAGCATCAGAAACATCGATAGGGTTGAAGAGTGGAAAATCAACCACCCATGCTCCCACAAACACCTTTTCTCTATCATAATCGGTAGTGAGCGTTCCCGAGCCATCTTGGATCGGTCTGTTCCATTTGTTAGGAAATTCAGCGAGTGATTGCTGGCGGAACTTTCCGAGAGGTGTTGGGTTTTCGTAGGGAAGGTGAGAACGTGTAGAGAAGGCGAGAATATCACCAGGAGCGAGTGAAAGTGCCTGCTCCAACTCTTTAGGGTCAAACAGGTTCTGTGTGAAAACTCCTTTCTCAACGAATTTAGTGTACCAGTTGCTAGCATCGTCCAGAGACTTTATAGCGAGTACTATAGGTTTGCGCTTGGTATAGTTGATAGCGTCCGTGAGTGTGTGTGGAACACGGTACTTTTGTGCTGGATCAAACACACCCTTCAACACGCACGCTTCCACCACAGGAAACTCAGAGTCCTTGGTAGAGGAAAAGTATTTCGACAAGTCAATGAATTTCAAGTTAGACCGTAAGTCTGGCTTATCGATCCCGTAGTTTGCTAGAGCATCTATATACTTGAGTTTATTGAAGCGGTGATTCGTCGAAACCCCGTCAAATTCAATCTTCTCCAAGAAATCGTGTTCATTCACACGGTAAGTCGGTAAACCACCCACTTTATTCCATACGTTATGGATAATATCCTCCACTACCACACACACTTGGTCGCTATTACTGATAAAACTCATCTCCAAATCGACCTGGGTAAACTCTGGCTGTCTATCGGCACGTAAATCCTCATCTCGGAAACATTTTGCAAGCTGGAAGTAGCGAGTAAACCCAGAACTCATCAAGATTTGCTTATACTGCTGAGGAGACTGGGGGAGAGCGTAGAATTTGCCGGCAGTTCTGGTTGGAACCAAGAACTCACGTGCTCCTTCAGGTGTAGATTTGAAAAGAAGAGGAGTCTCGATCTCTGTGAAGTTGTGATTGTTGATCAAAGTGTTACGGATCAATGTAGAGACCTTACTACGCGTTCTGAGAGCGTCCTGGTAGAATTTGGTACGAAGTTGAAGGTACCTGAATTGGGGAGGAAGATCCTGGGGCGACGAGTGCTTGAGTTTGTCCAAACGTGCCGAGGAGAGGTTAGAGGAATTGAGAATTTGATAGTTTGTGAGGTGTAGTTCCCAGAGACGGGGAGTTTCTGGACCCAGGGTCGATAGAGTCCTGAGATCTGATTTATGAGTTCTTGGAGAAACCTTCCGTTCTGCTGGATCAACTTTCTGTTCCACCGGATCAATCCTTTCCTTCTTCCTCTTCACCCACCCAGTGACACTTACGGAGTCTTCTGCTCCACTGGTCCCCAATTCGTTCACCAACCACTCTCCACCTTGGGGATCTGCCACGATCTGGACAACTTCACCGTTAGCGTCTCGCAACTCAGCGAACCCCTTCGTTGTCATCATCCTCGGCTTCTTGTGCAAATGTCCATTGAGCGTCACCAAGACCTTGTCGCCTACCAAGCGCTCCAAGTCGAGGTCAACCTGGTTCGAAGTGTGGGTGGCTAATGGGAAGTCAAATTTAGCCACAGTCGCGGCACGAGCAGGAAGTTTACTGAGGTAGCGACAATGAGTCGTGACGAGCGAGGACACCCGCCGGAGACCTCTGTAAGTGTTGTTCATTGTGGTTGTAGTGGTTGTAATGGTTGTGAAATGAGACGACATTTTTGAATTTAAATATATCCATTTCCGGCTCCTCGGAAATCAAGAATCACCTGACTAAGACCGTGAAAAATTGTGGACACGGTCGTAGCAGTAGAAAGAGGTAACGAAGAAGAATAGTCAAGGTATTTCAATTAGAGCTACATAACAAGAGGAATATAACTAAGAAAATTAGAAGAAAGAGCAGTTTGCGGTATTGAGGAATACTATATATAGCGGTAAAGATATAGAGTCTATCTATTTTATCTATCTACGAATTTTTATCGCGTATGATTTTGAGTTAAATTCTCTCTATATGTCCAAGATGTCTTTAGAGACCCAGGAAAAGAGTTCCCATATCTTAGATCCCCTATTAGTAGCCTCAAATCTTTTTCAAACCTCTCCATCCCCCACCATTTCCCCATAGTCGTATAACTTGGAGAGAAAATCGTTTGCGCACGACCAACTTGCGGCAGAATGTGGGAACGAATTTTACGACCTGCGAAGATTGATCTATAAAGAATATAGAAGATCACGTCGAACTCCATACAAAAAAGAACTAAGTCTCTATTCTCACCACGGGGCAATCAGAAATTAGCGAGAGAATCCAAGGAGAATCCAACGAGAGAATCTAGCGTCACTAATTTTAGAGCCCTCTAGACAAGTTTAGTATACGCGTCTCTTCACACTAATCAGTTCTAATATCTTCCCCATGCCTTCAATCCGTAGGTCCAAAAGGCTTCTACTCCTTCTCATTCCCATTGTATTATTCTTAATCTTCCTCACACTTGGCCACTATGAAAAACTTCCACCACAAATCAGCCCCGAATGGAGTTTCCTGTCTCTAGGCAACAAATTCAACTATTCCTACCTAGGAAGTAACAATACCAACAGTGTTTTCCCTGTAATGTCTACCTACGAAGAGCTGGGATTCCAACTCGTACCAGAGGACGTAAAATTTCAATATATCAACAAAATGGGCAAAAAAGGCTCCCCAAAGGATATCTTGAAAATAAACATGGACAAATATAAGTCTCTCATGGACCAGGAAATCCACGAACCAAAAGATTTCGATATGGAGACAATCAGACCTCCGCAAGACCCCAAATCCTACGACCACGCCAGTGCCACCATCGTTTCGCTAGTGAGAGGAGCAGAAGCAGCAGCGCTCGGTAAGTCAATTGTGCAGTTCGAGAAGAAGTTTAACTCCAAATTTCTCTATCCCTACACGTTTATCAACGACGTGCCGTTTACCGACTCCTTCAAGGAAAGAATGAGAAAGTACTCCCTGGCGCCCATGAACTTCGTGACGATCCCGGCTGAACTCTGGGACAAACCAGAGTCAATTGATGAGGCCAAGGAGAGAAAGGCCATGGATATTCTCGCGTCGAAGGACGTTTCCTATGCCAAAAAAGCGTCCTACCACAATATGTGTCGTTTCTACTCGGGAAACTTCTACCAGCTAGAAGAGATGAAGAAATATAAGTATTACTGGAGAATCGAGCCTGGTGTCAAATTCTACTCAGACATTAACTACGATATTTTCAAGTATCTTGAAGGAACCCAGAAGATTTACGGGTTCACTATCAATCTTTATGATATCGACGAGTCGGTGGAAACTCTCTGGCCCGAGACTCTCAAGTATTTGAACTCTGAGGACAATTACAAGTATGTCAACGTGAATGGAGCGTTTCAATGGATCCTTGAGAATCAACAGCTCCCCAAGAAGAACAGGGTGACTGGAGGTTATTCGACGTGTCATTTCTGGTCCAACTTCGAGATTGGTGACATGGATTTCTTTAGAGGAGAAGCGTACACTAATTGGTTCAAATTCCTTGACTCTACTGGAAAGTTCTACTACGAGAGATGGGGCGATGCTCCAGTCCATTCGCTAGGGTTGGCTTTGTTTGCCGACAAGAAAGATATCCACTGGTTTAGAGATATAGGTTACTGGCACGACCCCTACGCCAACTGTCCTAATAGTAAGGGAACGCTGGATTGTGAGAAGGGGTTGTTTTCTCGGTGGGACAATTTGAACGATCAGAATTGTATGGCGACGTGGGTGGACGATGCAATCGAGAATCCAGAAAAGATTTATTAGTAGTAACGATTCGATATTACAACAATTTGATACCACAACTCTAGTCTAAGAGGGTCTGGACTCACATCACCAGAGCAATAAAGTTCCCCCCAAAACACAGACCGTATGGGTTGTATATATTATATTCCTAGTACGTTCGTTGTTGCACACATTTAGGAGGAGAGATGGAGGTCGTTTCTCTGATAATACTGAATTGAATTAACAGGTTTGGGACGTTAATCTAGAAATGGATGAAGATTCTTACTCTATAATAAAGAATGAAACTAAATTTGCAAGGCTCCAATATAGAAAAGAACTGCCGAGAATCTGGTAATGCTTGTCCAGAGTCTGAATATACCACTAGGGCCATTTTTAGAACGAGAGGAAATGTGAATGAGCAATTGAAATATCTCTTCTAACCAGAACATATTAATTATGCTAAATCTTATAGATTTAAAACATTCATTTGGTTTTAAGAAGAAGCTTTATTTAGCGAGCCAGAATTGATGGAATTATACCTTTCCAAGTTAACAATATTAATATGATGATAGAATTGTTGAAATATTACGACCAGAGACCCTGAAGTCAGGAAAGGACAGGGCTCAAGAATACTCAATATTCTTATGGAAAGAGATTTGAGTGAGATTCTGGAACAACTACCTTAATCTTACCGAGGTAAAGGAGATTCTATTTCATTTTAGTGATCTTTATTCCTTAGATAAAGATACTGATCCGTTATAGAGAGATTTTGATAGAGAGATAGACAGACCGAATAGCTGTGCTGCAAGGAGTGAATCCGTTTTCCTGGTATACCAATGGATTTGAAACTACGACTAGAACAAATGATCATTGCGCTCCTTTGCAGAATCTCACTAGTAGTTGAGAGATCGTCATTTAGGAGCATAATTTCAAAGAGGAAAGGTCTCAAGATGGTCAGATCTCAAGATGAAGTCTCAAGATGTTCTTCATTCACCGAGAATTATCAGTCTTTCTTTATCAATAGTTTTCAGTCAGTATAAGAAAGAGACGTTAAAGTTTATTTTTTAGTTTCTACAGTCAATATTCAATTATTTTTTAACTTTTGAAATGGATCCAAAAAATATATTAAATAATATTAAATATGTTAAAAACATCAGATTATTAGTAAGTTTGTATTATGGCTCTAAAATAAGCGAAGAGAATCGTAAACGAATGGGAAAACGGGTACGCAAATAGATAGATATATAGAAAGCTGAGAAAATTTACATCTTTTAAGCTGATGAAATATCAGTCCTTCACTACTGGTTCAAGTAACCATATAAGGTGTATTATAGTACAGATTCTAATTATGAAATGTGTCGTGGACGGCCGCAGGGCCATGCTACGAAATGACGCTGTAATAGTTCGCATATCGTCAAGTCGTGATGATTTAGTGAGAATTACTGAAGATTCAAGGAATTTAGCGGCTCCAATAAAGAAGATGTTAGGTTCTTGTGGTGGTTGAGTAGGGAGGTTTGATGAGCAGAGCGTTATGGAGAGCTAGGAAATGAGTGTCAAGTAAGGATATTCTTGAAGGAGGGTTCGTTAAAGTTCGTGAGAGATCGTCAAATTAGTGAGAGCTCACGAGAATCCTCTCTTCACTTACTAAGCGGTCCTTCGCTTCGCTCAGGACCGTTAGGAACGACCCTTCACTAAATAAACCACATCGCAATCCTTAAAATTCTTCCCACACCTCTCCCCTGTCTCTACCAACACCACTTCTTCCCCCTCCAACCTAAAAATATTTAATCTCTCATCAGAATTTGTCGTAGAGTTGTTATAATTCCTGATTGCTAACGTATCAGCAATCACATCCAACGCTCTCCCTACCGGCCACGTCTTTGCTACAAATACCGCCCGGCGATCCTTCTCAACATTAATTTTAGCGAGCTCCTCGAGCTCGCTGGTTTCTGACTCCGTTTTCTTCGGGTTGATATACAAACACCACAAGTAGATCCGGTCTGCCTGTGGGATTTTGGAGTCTCCCTTCGCCTGTTTGCGGAGCAATGAGATCTGGACGACTTTGTTGGTGGCCGCTGGCGTCAGTTTCTTGAAGAGTTTACTGAGTGGAGACTTTTTGGCCTGCTGTGACTTGAGGAACCGGTTAAATTTAGTGAAGGCGTTGGGGGTTTTAGCAGCAACGTCGCCGACACGGAATTGTTTAGTGAGAATATTAGAGGGAGCGGGTTGGGTGAGTTTAGCATCGATTATCTGTCTATCAACAGACCGGTCTGGGAAAAGTGAAGCTGCGGTGGGAGAGGGAGATCCTCTAGCTCTAGCAGCGGTGGAATTACTGAGAGAGGGAGATCCTCTGGCTCTGGATTTCGCGGCTGCTTCCTTAGCTCTGGCAGCGGCCCCGCTGTAGCTAACCCCTGGACACTGGTGGGCCTCCACTTTCCTACACTTTGCACAAAACACCTGCTTACACTCTTCACAAACAAAAGGTAGGAGGTCAAGTTCGTTACATTTAGTGCAGTTCTTCCCTATATCCATGATTCCGTGTTCATCTCGGCCCTTGTTCCTGAACAAATCTGTTACCGTTGACATTTTTAGCGATAAATTGGTATTTCTTAGTGATGATTAGTGATAGATTTAGAAAATCTTTGATTCCTCAGTAAAATTAGTGATGATTATGATCTGTAACTTAATTCCCCACTATATTTAGTGATGCTTAACTATTCTCTCTCTAGAATTAGCTTAATGTTTTGCTAATAGACGTTTTATCTAAGATGTTCTCGTTAATTTAGATGGTTCTCGTTAATTATCTCTGAATTGATAAATAAGCTGAAACACTCAATATGTATCGTGAAATCTTTTAACTTTGGTTAGAACTCTCGTGGGGTCCAACTCTGAACTGGATAATTATCGCTAGTCTCTAATTCGCTGATTAAGGCTAATACTAAGAGCTCCTTGATATACAGTATTGTGGGAACTCTTTGGATAATTCTTTGGAGCTTGCTTGGGCTGTTCCTTATATATTTTCAGTTGTGGCGGTGGCGGTGGCGACGATTTGAAATATGATATATAGATGCTAGCGAGGTTGTCGTTGGTTCTGGAAAGTTCTAGCGAGATTGGCGAGATCGTGGCCTAGCGTGGTTGAGACTGCTCGGCGTGGAGGTGGTGACGATTATTAATTAGAGGCTCCGTAGCACGGCTGACTACTGGAGATGTGTGAGTTGGTTGAGGTGTAAATTGTTGATCACGAGATTTTAATCATGAGAGTTGATGAGAAATCCAAATATTTTGTGAGAAATTGTGGAGGTAGTGAGAAAATCGATTATTTATGAGTAATTAGTGAGAACTTTCTCGATAGCTTTTATGTGTCTCACTAAATCTTTCGCTATAGAATGTATATTCCTCACTAAATTCTAATTCTTCTCGCTAAAGCTTTATATTTCTCGCTATGTATTTAATTATTCTCACCATTTATCTCGAGTTATGATCGAATAATTTGATTCAATTATCCTAATAAAAGGAATGTCATAGCTAAGTTGCCACTAACACCTTAAGGGATCCTTCAAATCATCGGTGGGAGTTAAGAACACCTCTAAATTTGGTTCTTAAGAACTACTTCTCTAAATCTCCATCTCTTAGCGTAGTATTTTGTAGATTACCCGGATATCACGTGATCGTCATCGCAGAAACTCCAGACATCAATAATCGGTCTGACAGTCAACTATTTGTAGGTAGTCAGTTACTCCCCAGTCGAATCAGACATTTAGACAATTTGACAGTCAGCTAGTCAGATAATTATCAGAGAGTTATCAGACAATAATCAGTCAAGACTCAGAGAGTTATCAGACAATAATCAGACAATTATCAGAGAATTATCAGACATTTATCGGACACTTTTTTGATCCACTAATCTGAAACTTCTCACTACCACAACGACAGTTATCGCTAAAGTTCGATTAACAGAGACATCATTAATCACTAGAAATCAAAGTTACGACCGCCCTTAACTCACTAAAAGTGTCGCTTAGTCCACCATCGTTAAAATAAGTCTTCCTAGACTAATTTACATAGACTAACCTCATTACGATTAGTATCTTGGAAACCCTCCATACTGGTTCCTCACGAATTTCCTCGAATTTCCTCGAATTTCCTTGAATTTACACATAATAGACTCACCCACTACACTCATCAATCATGCTATACGACCTCAACATTCCCTATCCCGCCAACTCTTACACCCCCCCTACCCCCCACCAACTCATCAACCTCAAAAACACCATCGTAACCCTCTACCTTCTCGGATACACCCACCTCGCCATAAATTTCCAGATCCCAGAAACCGTCAAAATCCCCGTAAATTCTCCAGCCACAGCGAACCCAATCGATCTCGATCGTCTCCGTCGCGAGCTCCCAGCGACGAAATACCCCAACCTCAAACTTTTCTCGCGACTCACCGTCATTGTTAACGACCCGGCTCGGTGCCAGGGTCTCACTAAAATCCAGCATTGTTTCGATATCCTCGCTATCCAGCCGCTCTCTGAGAAGGCTCTCCAGCTGTGCACGTCCAACCTCGATATCGACCTCGTGTCGCTAAACTTCGCCAACAAGCTTCCATTTTTCTTGAAGCACAAGACCGTCGGTAGCGCTATAGATAAAGGGATCAAGTTCGAAATCTGCTACGCTACGGTGGTGGGTGGCTACGCCACGGACCAGACCGTCAACGTCCAGTTAGTCAAGAAAAACTTCTTCAACAACGTGCTCCAGTTGATCCGGAGCTCGCGGTCTAAGGGGCTCGTGGTGAGCTCGGGAGCTTTGTCGCCGCTCCAGGCGCGAGGCTCGCTGGACGTGTTAACTTTATTGAAATCAGTGGGGTTGGATAGTGGCCGCTCGCGCGCATGTGTCACTATGACTCCGGAGAAGGTTTTAGTTAGTGGAAGACTTAGGGGGAAATCGTATAAGCAGACAGTGGTGGTGGGGAGGGGATTAGAGGGAGAGGGTGTGAAGAGGAAGATAGAGGATGTTTACCGAGGAAAGAGAGTTAAGCGGTGATGTACAGTGAGCGAAGCGAGGTGTACAGCGACAATAGAAACCCAGTGACATTTAGCGAGATTCTCTCGCTAATTGAAAATTCCCCAGGAAATTTCCTGGAGAATTTCCAGCGACATCAAGTGTAAGTGAAACTCAGCAAACCGGCCATGGTCAATAGGAGCTTTTCTTGCTAAACGGCGTGAACAGGAACTGGTGACGACGAACGACGAAGTCACAGCACCTTTAGCGTTAAACGTTTAACCTCCCACTAGCTCACTCCCTGTTTCCTCACTACTACCTACCACCGATAGCTGACAAAATCACCAGTTCAGGCTGATGTCTTCCGCTCACCCAGGTCCACAGAGTCTTCCTAACTTTTCTGAACAGCCTTAGTATCTCTGCCTTCTCTATCGACTCCCTGTATAATAAACATCTAATAACTAGCGACATTTATGACGTTTCCACTAATCTTCCACTAATCTTCCACTAATAGTAGCGAGAAAAGAGATAAAAAGTTGTGATTTGTGAAAATAGCGAGGCTCTTTCAATATTTAGTGAGGTTTAGTGGGAAAATACCTGAAATTAGTGGAAATAGCCAGAATGTAATGGATTATTCCCCAGTAGCTATCAATTCTCTCACTAATATATAGAGAAACCCACACGGACTCTTTATTTGGCCTTATTATACTACTAGCTAAAATACATATGAATAGGTACAATTGGTAAATCAAGTTCCAGCACCAGGAAATAGTACAGGGCCCGCTATAGCTCTGGGGAGGTAGTAGATATACGTCCAGAGTCTCACCGGAGCACTATACTCACTGGAATACCGACGATTTGATAAGTTTTATACGAGTTTGTGGCTCCAGATCTTTCTCTGTAGTTCTGGGGGTGGATTTCTTCTTGGAAGGGCCAGGACGTTTGTTACGGGTGAGGAAGATCGACGGAGGCCGTCTCTTTCGTAGAATAGGCGGAGACGGTGGTGGAATATCATGATTGGTAGAGGCAGTCGTGTCGGAGCGAGCTGCTGTAGAATCTGAACATGCTGTGGAAGTTGTAGCGAGACCCTGAGATGAATTAGGGAGGGATAGCGATGAATTAGAGAGAGCTCTGGAAGGATTACTCAGAGCCAGTGATGAATTAGCGAAACCTTGGGAAAAATTAGCCAGACGTTGGGGAGAATTACGGAGGGCGCTAGAAGGACTAGAAGGAATCACACTTTGGCCTGCCAAAGTGGATCTCTGTGGACTTGAAAGATTGCTAGTGGACGTTTCTCCCCCTAATGTTGTCTCCCTAACCTTAGCTATATCGAGAGATGGCTGATTCTGCCTAGCCATACTGGTTGATCTGTGGGTGGTCATAAATGTGGCTCGCTGTGAGTTTCCTAGCCCAGGATTGGATGTTGAAGAATCAGGTTCTGGAGAACAAGATCTTGCTACATAATCTCTAGAGGTAGCTCTAGAGGACTGTCCCCTGAGTTCTCGAACACTTCTGCCTGCTGGAACTGTGGGACCAGAGGGACTGGTGTACCGAGTGAAGTTACCCAGATTGTAGTTTTGTAAGGACAGATTTTGAGACTGTTGTGGGCTCAGAGGGAGCGGAGAGAGTCGCTGTGGGCCGCCTGGTGAGTATTTTGGTAGTGAAGATGGGTTAGTGGTAATTGTCGGTATAGAATTAATGTTTCTAGGCCCGGTGCTACTATTTCTAGGCCCTGGATTGATATTTCTAGTCCCCGAATTACTATTTCTAGGCCCAGAACTTACCTTCAATTCATTCTCTATAGCCCTATTATTAGGATTCTGCCTGGGATCACACACCACCATGTCCCTCGCCATTTTATACTCCTGGAACGGATCATAAACCTTCAATTTCGGAAACATCATCGTTCTAGACAGAGTTTCCCGTCTCGCTTTCAGTAAAATCGAGTTCTTTTTGGGGTTGGTATAGCGAGAGCCTCCCGAGCCCCCAGGGGCCCTCATAAACTGACGTCGTCTCACTGTTGGATCTTTAAGAAGCTCAGGGACTTTCACGATCTTGTTGGCAGATTTCTGAAGCTTCAACCGTTCGGTGATTTTACGTAATCGTTGGGTCAGATCTTGTCGGTGAGACTCTTGTTCTTGAATATATTTGAAGTAGAGGGTTCTGTTAGGCATGGGATCCTCCTTGATCCTCTGGGAGCGAGGGGTCGGTCGGGTGGGAAAATCCTTCTCTATAAGAGCGTACCAAAGCTGGTCTGTGTCGGGGGTTAGTTGGGGGCTAGTGGTTTCGATCAGGGTGAGTTGCTTGGCATTCATACGGGAGAGAATTGGGAGGAGTAGGTGGATGGGAGTGATTCCTGTGTCCTGGATGGAGGAGATGTTGTGAAGAAGTTTGGCGGTGGTTAGTTGGATTAGAGAGGGAACCATTTTGCTAATTACTGAGCGAAGCGAAGAAATTAGACTAGGTCTGAGTTGTTGAGCTGATTGCTGAGCTTATGATCGAACGTAGCAAAGTTATAAGACTAGATCTGAGCTAGTGATAAAGTGACGTAGCAGGAGCTTTGTTGTGGAATTTGAGTCGATGAGCCTCTGCTTTATTTATCGTAGTATCGTTCGTTGATATTCGAGTTGCTGAGTGGTCCACTATAGGTCGGTAGATTTATATACTGAGCGTAGTATCGTTAGTTGATGGTTAGTTAGTCAGTAGTTGATGGTAGTTGCTTCTTAGTTACTCAATATTCTGCGTACTAACATAGACTAAAAATCAGCGTCAAAATGCAGTCAGAACTACCGAAGTTAGTACTCTATTTCTTAAGAGTTTTCTTTACTGAGCTGGTGAATCTAGTCAATTTCTGAAAGCAATTCTCACTATGCTAACGATCTTGAAGCTCACTAAGTAGAAGAACTGCAATGATTTATCCAATGACTCTGTAATCTCTAGCAGCTCTAAATCCAGTGTTCTAGAGCGAGTTTCTGTGGTCTAGAAACGAGTTAAGATGGATGGTTGTAGAACGTGGAGATCAGTGTCTGTTAAATATCTTCTGCTAAATATCTTCAATATTAACTATTCCTCAGCGTGGAGCTAGTAACGGTGTATTTAGCGATCCAAATGTTCTATTTACTGATCCTTGCCAGCGCTTCTTAATTTATTGATATTGTCTCTAGTTAGTGGGTTTAATTATACCTGAGTCTGGTGGCTCTGGGACAGCTAAATATATCGCCTGGCCACGAGAATTTATGGTAGACCTGGTGGGGGTGAGGGGGAATAGCTGGAGATCACTCACAGGTCTCGTGGGGGTTGTCTGTATTGTGTGAGTTGAACAGTTGTGGAGAGTTGTGCTGCTAAGTTGTGCTGCCGAGTGTTGCAAATCGGTGATGGCTATTGTCCGGGTAACATATAGAATATCGGGAGAAAAACGGATATTTAGTGAGACTAAAGTGAAAATTAGGGAGCTAGAATAAATGAGGTCACTAAAATTTGTTTATCTCTCATAACTAAGGTCACTAAAATCTCAAATGTTTGTTTATCTCTCAGAAAAACTGAAAAATTAGTGAGATCTTTAGATTTGTTTGGTAAATATTAGCGAGGCATTATTAATATCACCAATACTGAAACCAAGACGGTACAATTAGAGTTATATAATAAGAGAAGATATACAAGAAGACGAATAAGTAGACTTACAAATTAGAATTTGGGTAGAGTAAAAATAGAGCTAGAAGATAGAACTAAATCTACAATAAAGCTATAAGCTAGTACTAAAGAAAGAACTAAAGGGAGCACAGATATTGCAAAACTCGGACTCAAAGAATTCATAATAGAACGATTCGCATACATCTCTCTCACAAGATTAGTTTCTCTCTTTCAGTCTAACTTCATCCTTAGTTAGATTATCGGAACGATTACATCACTTCGGAGTTTCTTGCGGCATAGATGTTTCGAGGCTTCGAGGTTTTGTGTCATTATAGATAACGTTCTATTTCTACCAACGAACAGATTCAGTTATTTGAAGGTACCGTAGTAAGTCAAAACGTGGAATATGGCGATATACCAAGAGCTGCAGGAAGAAAATCATTCAGCTTAATACCTCTGACTTTTGTACAGTCTTCCATCAGCTCTCAGTCTCAAACTACATTATCAGAATATCAGAATATCAAACTAGATTTTCCTAAAAACATATAAAAGATATAATCATATATTACTCAAGATAGTGATACTCTAATTCTTGACTCATAATGTTTGTTCTTTAAGATTTCATAGCTAAATATGTTAATGGTTGCAAATATTAAAAAGTCGTGCATTTACCAATATAATGAAGGGTCTATAACAACTCTCCTACAGGCAAACAGAAAGTAAGAAGATAACAATACGTATTCAGAGCCATACCAGGATCTTAAAATACTAGAAACAACCAGGATTTCCGATTATCTCACGAATACTACGGGGAATACCGGTAAATATCAGGAAATATCAGGTATTCTTTAGTTCGTAGGAATAACGGCTCGAGACTAGTTAATAGCTAATAATTAATAATTAGCTGGCTTAATATAAACGATTCCTACTAGACCATAATTAGTAATAGCGTTTCAAATATAATTTTTGCTCATATATATTCCAGACTCATATATACACGTAAGGTCTACTAAAGCTCACTCTAGAATCAGGTAGCAGAGGGAAGCGAAGTTGGTTGTGCGTGATCTGTATCAGTTCCATGTGGTAGCTACTCTTCAGACTCTATACTATCAAGAGGAAAGTGTGTGCTAAGTCATCTACATATTAACAGTCCATACTGTCTTCAGTTCGTGGATTCCCAATAAAAGGTATATAAAATATAACGCAAGCCTCAATTCGTGTAATTGTCATCTCTAATAATACTTAGCAGCGTCTAATAGCGTAATAGTGTCTAACACGTGTAGTACGGCCAGCAAAATCAGCACACTCAGCCTTCCAAGTCAATACCTTGTATTGTGAAGGCTCGTCGCTGAGGAGTCACGTGAGATAAATATCGTGATCTCGTATTCTAGAGTGAATCTTGACCGAGAGACAATTAAACCGAGACGAGTCTAACCGATAGAAAAACCTGACCGAGAGTGAGTTCTAACCGAGAGTAAATCCTGATCGGGAAGTCCTGATCGGGAAGTCCAAAGTGAATCACCGAGAGAGTATTCTCTCTATTCTCTCTATCATCTCACGTGACTAAGTCCCTCGTTCTGGATTCACCAATTTACACCGATTATCGTAGGAATCAACGTTATATTTAGACAAAGGATTGTCTGTAGCATATAAATAGCCCACTACATTGCTATTATTTGTTATTCTCTCACTAAATAAAAAAACTGACGTAGTCAAGTATTCAGCAGGAGTTACATTATGTAATTCACTACATCTCACTAGATCTTACTAGACATCACTAAACATCACTTGTATTCCAACCCTGCTAATATCCACTAGGACTCAGTAATCTCCACTAATTTTGTGTTCCTTCGCTGCGGTCAGTACTCAATAAATTATATAGAAATCAAGCACTCTAAAAGTACGTATTCTTCATTAAATGTATCAACAAATCACTTTTCAAACCACCTTCTTAAACTAAGGGTACTTAAAGACATTCGTGGCAGCCAAGGACTACTTCACTTTAAGACAATTCGTGAAACCATGGACTACTACTTACTACAGAGACTTTCTCGTTTTCTTCGGAGTTGTTTCGGAACATCTCTACCGGCCGAATTAGAAGCCGAACCGGAATAACGCCACGGCCACTAATTAACCCGCTAACACCGTAAAAGCCTGAATAAAAGAGATCAGAGCATCGAAATATCTTAGATAGAGAACTTCTAGAACATCTAAAGACACCTTGAGACATCTTGAACTTCTAGAGACATCCTGAACATCTTGAAATCCCCGATCTACCTCTATCTAACTCGTCTTGAGGTCGCGTGCTGATTTTAATTACAACCGAGAATTAAATCCGAGGCTCTTCCCTAGCATTGACGATCTAAAGAGTCATTTAAGATCATTCCAGTTTATTCATACATTAAAGTCTGCTTAGCTTAGTTATGAATATTATCCGATCACCCGATTCTATTACGATTATAAATGTTATAAATGTTATATATAATGAATATAAATAATCCCGGAAGTGGATATTCTCTGGCCCCCGTTTTTCCCTAATACCCCGGAACTCAACCATATATATATCCAGCAACCCGCGAACCAACTCTGATTTCTAACCACAACGATTTCTAACATGTTTAGCAGACTCAAAGGCAAAACAAACTCCTCGTCGAGCTCATCTATTTCCGAGAAGGACCTCGGCGAGAAAGCCTACCTCCCGTTCGAGACTCCCTCGTCAGGGGCCAAAGTTCCTGCTGAGAAGAGTCTCACTACCGAGGAGGAAGAAAAGTATTCTACTGTGTATCACCACTTTGCTGCCGAAGGATTAGCGGTGCCGGTGAGCGAGGCTAACCAGAAGGACCAGGATAAGACGCTGTTTAAGGAGTTGACGGAGTTGGAGCGTGCGTGGTTAACTAGGGAGTGTTTTTTGAGATACTTGAGGGCCACTAAGTGGGTGGTGAAGGACGCGGTGGCGAGGATTGAATTGACTTTGGCATGGAGAAGGGAGTTTGGAATAGCTGGTGACAGCACCATTTCTGCCGTTAGTGACAGAAATGGTGAAGTTGCTGACTCTAATGGTGATTCTGCCGCCAGAAATGGTGACGCTGCTAACTATACCGCTAACTCTCCTGATTCTACCGCTAAATCTACCGCTAACTCTCCTGATACCGCTAAAATCACCAAATCTCTTAGTGAGATGTCCACCAACTCTCTCAAATCAAACGACAACATTACCTTTGCTCCTGCTTCAGATTGTGTTGTAGTAACTTCCGAACTTTGCTCCCCTGAAAACGTCACTGGTAAAGAAGTCATCCTCGGATTTGATAACGATGCCAGGCCGTGTCTCTACCTCAAGCCGGGCCGTCAAAACACCAAACCGTCCACGCGTCAAGTTCAACATCTCGTCTTTATGCTTGAACGCGTTATTGATTTTATGCCCTCTGGCCAGGATTCTCTCGCTCTCCTTATAGATTTTAAGGACCATGGAGCTACTGGTGGGAAAATTCCCCCTGTGGGCGTCGGTAGACAAGTTCTCCATATCTTACAGACTCACTATCCTGAACGTTTAGGGAAAGCTCTTCTCACTAATATTCCGTGGTACGCATGGACGTTTTTGAAGCTTATTCATCCGTTTATTGACCCATTGACCCGGGAGAAGTTGGTGTTTGACGAGCCGTTCCCGGAGTACGTTCCGGGTGACATGTTGGATAAAGATTTTGGTGGAGATGTGAATTTTGAGTATGATCATGAAAAGTACTGGGATGAAATGGTTAAAATGGCGGAAGTCAAGAGGAATAGATATTTTGAGAGGTTTAAAGAGTTTGGGGGAAAGGTTGGGTTGAGTGAGGTGGATTTGAGGGGGGAGGGAGAGTTGAAGTATCCAGTACCAACTAAATAATGCTAAAAATGGCGCTAGCCATTATTTAGTGACATTTCAGCTCACTAAGTTATCCCTAGCTTAGGGAGATCATAATAAATGGTGGCTAAATGGTGGCTAAATGGTGGCTAACTAAAGGCCGCTAACTAATGGCTGAATTATCGCTACCTTCCACTATTTAGTTGCATTTCATCTCACTAAATTATCTCTAGTTTAGGGAGATCTCACTAAATTGTGGCTAAATTCTGACTAAATGATGGCTAGGCAGTAGCCTCTACTAAGGAGCTAATTGCTGACACCTAGCGAGGTCTCATTTAATGACTTTCTGATTTTAGTGACTTTAGTGATATTCTGCTAAGCGATTTCCACTGTTTAAACCACTTTCACGACTCCCTCGACATCTTTCTCGCCTTCTAATTCTGGCTTGATTCTAATAGATCCCTAATCTCTCGCTACAATTTAATTGGTTGTTAGCAAGCTCTCCCTATGAGTGTTTTCTGCATTGATCTCGCTTAGATGGTGCGAGACGAGTTACCAGAGAGCTCTCTGAAAACGTCTAGAGTCTCCTGACAGCTCTCTGAAAACTTCCCTAGATGGCCTAAACTGCTTCTCTACGACATTCTGACTACCAAGCAGAGTTGTCTTTTTATTAATTTGTTCTTGTACTTATTTGTTCTATATATTCATAACTTAGTGACCTTGTAAGGAGTGGTGAAATTTGTGTCATAGCGAGACATCAAACCTCGGTTCGGTTTTTATGAGTATTTCT
>Ga0065707_10082014_pt1 | contig 24747 bp, 21 predicted proteins | sample SwiRhicommuniRL3_FD_59094 | JGI IMG/M metagenome (GOLD analysis project Ga0065707, IMG submission 59094) | Switchgrass rhizosphere bacterial communities from Rose Lake, Michigan, USA - RL3 v2 (version 2) | ecosystem: Host-associated > Plants > Roots > Rhizosphere > Soil | place: East Lansing...
TGACCTCGTTCATGCCGCCGTTGCCGAGCCATAGCCGGTACTGCAGCAGTCCCAGCACGATCAGCAAGGCGGCGGCGAGGTACTTCATCGCGTAGGTCGGCTGCGGGTCAGCCGATCAGCAGGAAATGCCGGGCAGCGGCACCGGGAACGCTTCCACACCGGCGTAGCGCGCTTCGCTGCCGAGTTCGGCCTCGATGCGCAGCAGCTGGTTGTACTTGGCGATGCGATCCGAACGGGACATGGAGCCCGTCTTGATCTGTGTCGCCCGCGTGGCCACAGCGATATCGGCGATGGTCGAGTCTTCGGTTTCGCCCGAGCGATGCGACACCACGGAGGCGTACTTCGCGTCCGCCGCCATGTCGATGGCCGCAAGAGTTTCGGTCAACGTGCCGATCTGGTTCGGCTTGATCAGGATGGCGTTCGCGATCTTCTTGGTGATGCCTTCCTGCAGGATCCTGGTGTTGGTGACGAACAGGTCGTCGCCGACCAGCTGCACCTTCTTGCCCAGCCGTTGCGTGAGCAACGCCCAGCCGTCCCAGTCGCCTTCGGCCATGCCGTCTTCGATGGTGACGATGGGATAGCGGCCGGCCAGACCGTCGAGGTAGTCGACGAACTGCGGCGCAGTGAACGTCCGGTTCTCCGACTCCAGCACGTAGCTGCCGTTCTTGTAGAACTCGGAGCTGGCAACATCGAGACCGAGGAACACCTGCTTGCCGGCCTTGTAGCCCGCGCGTTCGATGGCCTGGAGAATGGTTTCCAGTGCCGCTTCGTTGGACGGCAGGTCGGGAGCGAAACCGCCCTCATCGCCTACGGCCGTCGACAGCTTGCGTTCGTGCAGCACTTTCTTGAGCGTGTGGAAAATCTCGGCGCCGTAGCGCAATGCTTCCGACAGCGACGGTGCGCCGACCGGGAGGATCATGAATTCCTGGATGTCGACGCTGTTGTCCGCGTGCGCGCCGCCGTTGATGATGTTCATCATCGGCACCGGCAACGTCTTGCCGTTGCCGAGAATACGGAACAAGGATTTCTTCTGATCTTTCGCTGCGGCATGTGCGTTCGCCAGCGAGATCGCGAGCAGCGCATTGGCGCCGAGGCGCGATTTCGAATCGGTGCCGTCGAGATCGATCATCACCTTGTCGAGTTCCGCCTGCTTCGATGGATCGCGGCCGAGCAAGGCCTTCTTCAATTCGCCGTTCACGTTGGCGACGGCCTTGGTGACGCCCTTGCCGAGATAGCGATTCTTATCGCCATCGCGCAGTTCGACGGCTTCACGCGTGCCGGTCGACGCTCCGGACGGCACTGCCGCGCGCCCGACGATTCCGGAATCGAGCAGGACATCCGCTTCCACGGTCGGATTGCCACGCGAATCGATGATCTCGCGGCCGCGGATATCGACGATCTTGCTCATAACAAACTTTCCTCGTACGGCTTGGACTTGACTGTTTTATCTATGGCGACCAGCGTCTCCAGCAGCGATTCCATGCGCGCCAGCGGCCAGGCGTTCGGTCCGTCCGACAGCGCCTTGTCCGGGTCGGGATGGGTTTCCATGAAAATGCCGGCAATGCCCACGGCCATGGCGGCACGCGCGAGCACAGGAACGAATTCACGTTGCCCACCGGAGGCGGTTCCCTTGCCGCCGGGCAGTTGCACCGAGTGAGTGGCATCGAACACCACCGGCGCTCCGGTCTCACGCATCACCGACAGCGAACGCATGTCGGAGACCAGGTTGTTGTAACCGAAGCTGAAGCCGCGCTCGCAGACCATGATCTGCTGGTTGCCGGTCGAACGCGCCTTGTCGACGACGTTCTGCATTTCCCACGGCGACAGGAACTGGCCCTTCTTGATGTTCACGGGCCGCCTCTGCGAGCAGACGTGCAGGATGAAGTTGGTCTGCCGGCACAGGAACGCCGGCGTCTGCAGCACGTCCACGACGGCGGCGACCTCCTCCATCGGCGTGTCTTCGTGCACGTCGGTCAGCACCGGCAGGCCGAGCTGACTCTTCACTTCGGAGAGAATCTTCAACCCGCCCGCGAGGCCCGGGCCGCGAAAACTCTTCGCCGACGACCGGTTGGCCTTGTCGAAGGACGACTTGAAGATGAAGGGGATCTTCAACCGCGAGGCGATTTCCTTGAGCTTGCCTGCCGTGTCGAGAACCAGGCCGGCGCTCTCGATGACGCAAGGACCGGCAATCAGGAAGAACGGCTGGTCGGGACCGACGGTAAAGTTGAGTAGCTGCATCAGCGTCCCAGGTTACGCACCGACGGCCACCGGCATCTGTTCCCGGCGGTAGGCGCGCGCCGCCTTGATGAACCCGGTGAACAGCGGATGACCGTCGCGCGGCGTCGAGCGGAATTCCGGATGGAACTGGCTCGCGACGAAGAACGGATGCGACGGCAGCTCGATCATTTCGACCAGACCGTCACGCGAGAAACCCGAAAATCTCAAGCCCGCATTCATCAGCTTCTGCAGGTAGCGATTGTTGAACTCGTAGCGGTGGCGGTGGCGTTCCATGATCACGTCGCTGCCGTAGATCTGGTGCACCTTCGCTCCATGCGACAGGCGTATCTCCTGCGCTCCGAGGCGCATGGTGCCGCCCATGTCGGAGCGATCGGTACGCTGCTCGACAGTGCCTTTCGCGTCCTGCCACTCGGTGATGAGTGCGATGACCGGATGCGGCGAAGCACGATTGAACTCTGTGGAATGCGCACCCTCCAGTCCGGCGACATTACGTGCGAACTCGATGATCGCAAGCTGCATGCCCAGGCAGATGCCGAGGTACGGAATGGCATTCGTGCGAGCGTATTCGATCGCCATCAGCTTGCCATCGATGCCGCGTTCGCCGAAGCCGCCGGGAACCAGGATCGCGTCGACATCCGACAGGCAGGCAGGACCGTGCTTCTCGACATCCGTCGATTCGACGAACTGCACTTTGACTCGCGTGCGGGTACGCAGGCCGGCGTGTGTCAGCGCTTCGTTCAAGGACATGTACGAGTCCTTGAGATTGACGTACTTGCCCACCATGGCCACGGTGATGGTCGTGTCCGGGTTGGACTTTGCCATCACCACATGGCGCCACTCGCTCAGGTCGGCCGGCTTGACGTCGAGCCGGAACTTGTCGACCACGATGTCGTCCAGCCCTTCTTCGTGCAGCAACATGGGAATCTTGTAGATGTCGTCCGCATCGACAGCCGAGATCACCGCACGCTCTTCGACATTGGTGAACAGTGCGATCTTGCGGCGCTGCTCGTCGGGCACGGCGTTGATCGACCGGCACAGGAGGATGTCGGGCTGGATGCCGATCGACCGCAGTTCCTTCACCGAGTGCTGCGTCGGCTTGGTCTTGATCTCGCCGGAGCTGGCGATGTACGGCACCAGGGTGAGGTGCATATAGATGACGTTGTTGCGGCCGAGTTCGACGCCCATCTGGCGGATGGCTTCGAGAAACGGCAGCGATTCGATGTCGCCTACCGTACCGCCGATCTCCACCATGCAAACATCGGCGTCGCCCGCACCCATGCGGATGCAGTGCTTGATTTCATCGGTGATGTGAGGAATGACCTGCACGGTCGCGCCCAGGTAGTCGCCGCGACGTTCCTTCGCGATCACCCGCTCGTAGATCCGGCCGGTGGTGAAATTGCTGTTGCGTGAGGTCGTGGTGCGGATGTAGCGCTCGTAGTGGCCGAGATCGAGGTCGGTCTCGGTGCCATCCGTCGTCACGAACACTTCGCCGTGCTGGAACGGACTCATGGTGCCCGGATCGACGTTGATGTACGGATCCAGCTTCACCATGCTGACCTTGAGCCCGCGAGCCTCGAGGATGGCTCCCAACGAAGCGGCGGCGATGCCCTTTCCCAACGAGGAAACGACACCACCCGTCACACAGATAAAACGCGTCATCGTAGGTACCGTCGCTGCAGAAGGAGGGGCTGGAAACTGCGTGAGCACCGCAAGTGCGTCGACGCTTCACGACGGGCCGACAGTGTACCGGAGGATGCGCGCCGATGAAAGTCGGGGACTGGCTCATGCAGCCGGGGACCGGCTTCAGGAGCTAGTCCCCCGCGATACGGCAACGATCTCCGGCCGGTCGCGCCAGGCGATTCGCAGCGCCGGCGAGCCATCGTCCGTCGCGAACTCGGCCGCGATCCACAGATCGGCGACTGCGATGAGTTTTTCCGCCGAGTAGATCAGCGGCAGCCGCTCACGCCACCACGGCAGCACTTGGGCATCCTGCAACAGGTTCTTGAGATAGCTGCGATGCGCACGGCCCGGCAACTGCAATTTCTCGCCGCCCTGGCGAAATCGTACCTGCAACTCGTCAGGCAAGCGGCTCGACGCCAGGCCCGTGGCCGAAGCCGTCATCTCCAAGGCGCCGAGCATGCCGGGCAGCGGCAAAGGCACAGCCCGCGACCACGCAAGCTGCATCGAAGTGTCGAGCGGTTGCGCTCGTTCGCAATACAGCAGGTCGCCGTAGCGGCGCACTTCGACGTCATCCCAAGCCGCGCTCGGCACTTTGTCGTCGGCGGCGAGCAGGATGTCGTATTCGAGCGCCGCCAGCTTGCGTGTGCTCGGCATGCGGACACCGAGCTTTGCAAGCCATCGCCGGATGAGATTCGAACGGCGTGCGAACGACAACGCCTTCACCGCGTGCATGTCCAGGCAGCGGCCGACCAGCGCCTGGGACAGGTCCGCTTCCGCCAGCTCTTCGAGAAGATGGCGAGCTTCGCCGATATGCAGCGCCGAGCGGGAGACGCTGTGCGCCACCGATGGCCAGCGACGTTGCAACACCGGCAGGACTTCGCGACGCAGATAATTGCGATCGAAACGAGGCTGCTCGTTGGTCGGATCGTCGATCCAGGCCAGTCCCTGCGCTCGCGCCCAGCTTTCAACCTCCGCTCGCGTGAACTCCAGCAACGGCCGCATGTGCGAGCCGTTCGCGAATCGCTTGATCGGCGGCATGGCCGCCAGCCCGCTGACTCCGGCACCCCTTACCAATGCCAGCAGCACCGTTTCGAGCTGATCGTCGGCATGATGTGCCGTCAGCAGGGTTTCATCGGACTGCAGTTGCTTGCCCAACGCCTCGTAGCGAGCCAAGCGCGCCGCGGCTTCGACTCCCTCGGGATAGCCGGGATCGGGAACGACCTGGACGGCAGTGAACGGCACGCCGAGCGCAATGCAGGCCTGCTCGCACTGCTTGCTCCATGCAGCCGATGCCGGCTGCAACTGGTGATCGACATGGACGGCACGCAGCGTGAATTGCGGACGCTCGGCGACGATGAGTCGCATCGCGTGCAGCAGGGCCGTCGAATCGCGGCCACCGCTCAAAGCAACGCAGAAGCTTCCCGAAGCGCGCGGGTGGAGCAACCGCTCAATGCATTCGAGGACGCCTTGGGGAAGCGACCGCTGCAACGGACCTTACGATTCGCTGAAGACGCCGAAGCTGCGCAGCCTCTCGTGGCGCTTCTCCAGCAGTTGTTCGGTCGAGAGCGGCGTGAGTTCTGCGAGATGCCTCTTCAACGCCGCCTTGACGTCGTCCGAGATCACCTGTGGATCGCGATGCGCGCCGCCGAGTGGCTCCTTGATGACTTCATCCACGAGGCCGAGCTTCGCGATGCGTTCGGCACTCACTCCCATGGCCTCGGCAGCGAGGTCTTTCTTGTCGGCGCTGCGCCAGAGAATGCCGGCGCAGCCTTCGGGTGAGATGACCGAATAGATGCTGTATTGAAGCATCAGCAGCTTGTCGCAGACGCCGATCGCCAGCGCCCCGCCGGATCCGCCTTCACCGATCACGACGCTGATGATGGGCACCTTGAGCTGCGCCATCTCGAACAGGTTGCGGGCGATGGCCTCGCTCTGGCCGCGTTCTTCGGCGCCGACGCCGGGATAAGCGCCCGCGGTATCGATGAGCGTGATCAGCGGCATCTTGAACTTCTCGGCCATGTGCATCAGCCGCAGCGCCTTGCGATAGCCTTCCGGCTTGGGCATGCCGTAGTTGCGCCGCACGCGCTCCTTGGTGTCGCGGCCTTTCTGCTGACCGACGATCATGACGGGCTGCCCGTCGAGCCGCGCCGGCCCGGCGACGATCGCATGATCGTCCGCATACATCCGGTCGCCGTGCAGCTCCTGGAAATCGGTGAATACCGAGCCGATGTAATCGAGCGTGTAAGGCCGCTGCGGATGGCGGGCGAGCTGCGCGATCTGCCATTGCGTGAGATTCGAAAAAATACTCGTCGTCAGCGCACGGCTCTTGGCCCGCAGCCGCGAGATCTCCTCGCCGATATTCACCTCAGCGTCGCTGGTGACGAATTTCAGCTCATCGATCTTGGCTTCGAGTTCGGCGATGGGCTGTTCGAATTCCAGAAAATTCATTGCCATAGGCGGTGCGATTCCGTGGGCATAAAACAGCGGCGAACATAGCGGTCGGCGGGCACAAGGGCAAGCTCTCCCCATCCGCACCCCGGCCCGGGGATTTTTTTGACTTCTCCTACAACGAAATCCGCCGCGGCAGTCACTCATACGCGGCCTGCCCTCTCAGTCGTTGTGCCGGCCGTTGTTGTATGCACGCTACGTAAACAGCTTGCGGCCTCCGATCAAGAGGCGTACACCAGAGGCGGCCGAGACAGCCAAAGTGAATGCTGCGCTCGCCGACAGCAGGGATTTTCATTGCGTGCGACATCCATCCTGATGCGCATCCGCAACGCCGGTCGGTGAGTAGTCAGCAGGTCGTCGCCCCACGCTCGTAAGGAGAATTTTCGTGTACTCATCATCCAGCCCCGTGCTGCGCCATTGCGTTTCCGCCGTTCTCGCGTCCTGGGCCGTCAGCGCCCCGCTCATTGCGGTGAGCGCGGAGGACGAAATCATCAACGAAGTCGTCGTCACCGGTACCCGCGTAGCCGATCGCTCGCGGCTCGATACGCTTGCCCCAGTCGACGTGTTGCAGACTGAAAGCCTGGAGCGCCAGGGCACGACCGAACTGGCCCAGGCCCTGTCTACCGCGGCGCCCTCGTTGAATTTCCCGCGCCCGGCGATCGCCGACGGCTCGGATCACATTCGTCCGGCAGCGCTACGCGGCCTCGCACCCGATCAGACGCTGGTGCTGGTGAACTCGAAGCGCCGCCATCAATCGGCGCTGGTGAACGTCAACGGCGCGATCGGCCGCGGTTCCGCGGCTGTCGACCTGAACGCGATTCCCCTGGCAGCGATCGAGCGAGTGGAGGTCCTGCGCGACGGTGCGTCTGCACAGTACGGATCGGATGCCATCGCAGGCGTCATCAACCTGCAGTTGCGCAAAGCTCGCGAGGGCGGCAATGCCACCATCACGTACGGCGAGTACCACACTGACGTGGACACTGCGTCGGATCATCGCAGCGTCACCGACGGAGCGACATTCACAGCGTCGGGTTGGACCGGCCTGGCGTTGGGAACGGACGGCTTCGTGACGTTGAGTGCAGAGTATCGCGATCGCGATCCAACCAGCCGCGGCGATCTGGACACTCGCGTCACACCGGCTCGCGTGACTTCGCGTTACGGCGACTCCGCCGTGAAGGACACGACTTTCTACGTCAACGCAGGTGTGCCGCTGAGCGATTCCTGGGACCTGTACGGCTGGGCCGGCTATCAACAGCGCGATGGCCAGTCGGCCGCCAACTTCCGCCCCTTCAACAATATAGGCAACGTCGTTGCGATCTATCCGAACGGCTTCCTGCCTTTCATCACCACCGACATCGACGACACGACTGTGGCCATCGGCACCAAGGGCGACATAGGCGGTTGGGACGCCGACTTCAGCCTCGTCTACGGCGACAACAAAGTGGACTACGGCGTGGAGAACAGCGTGAATGCTTCCTTCGGGGCGCTCTCGCCGACGAAGTTCGAAGCCGGCGTGATGGAGTACGACCAGCTCGTCGCCGACGTGAGCTTCGTGCGTGCGCTCGAGATGGGCAGCCTGCCGCTCAACGTCGCCTTCGGTGTGGAAGGCCGCCGCGAGACCTATTCCATCGAGGCGGGCGACCCGTTCTCGTATCAGCGCGGCCAGGTGACTACCGCTCCGCCCGGTTCGCAGGGATTCCCCGGCTTCCAACCGAGCAATGCAGTCGACCAGGATCGCACGGCCTACAGCGCCTATCTCGACCTCGAATCGCAGCTCACGCAACAATTCCTCGCATCGGTCGCCGTGCGTGGCGAGCACTACTCCGACTTCGGCAATGCGATCACCGGCAAACTGTCGCTGCGTTACGATTTCAACGCAGCGTTCGCTCTGCGTGGCACCGTGGCCAGCGGCTTCCGGGCGCCTGGACTGCAGCAGGAGTATTTCACTGCGACCAGCACCAACTTCATCGCGGGCGTGCCGTTCGAAGTGGGTACCTTCCCGGCGACGTCCGCCATTGCGCGAAACCTGGGCGCGAAGGATCTCGATGCCGAGGAATCGATGAACTATTCGCTCGGCGCGGTATTCCGTACCGGCGGCTTCGAAGCGACCATCGATGCCTATCGTATCGATATCGACGATCGCATCGTGCTGTCCGAGAATCTCAACTCGGCCGCGGTGCAGCCGTTGATCGCTCCGTTCAACGTGACCGCCGCCCGCTTCTTCATCAACGGCGTCGATACCAAGACCCAGGGCGTCGACGTCGTGTTGCGGCAGCGGCTGCATACGCAGAGCGCAGGCAAGTACGAGTTCACTCTCTCGGGCAATTACAACAAGACGGAGGTGGAAAAGCTGCCGAGCACGTCGGTGCTCTCCGCATTGCAACCGCCGCCGGTCCTGTTCGGTCCGATCAACGTACGCACCTTCGAGGAAGGCACGCCGAAGGAGAAAGTCGCTGCCAGCGTGGACTGGTCAACGGATGTCGGCTTCGGCGATATCGGCGCCGTGCTCAAGGCGACCTATTACGGCGACACCGTCGAGCCGTCCGCCACCCCCGGCTCCACCGTCATTTCGAGCATCGACATCGGAGCGCACACGCTGGTCGATCTCGCACTGCGTGCCGGCATCGGCAAGAGCCTGGGCTTCACCGTCGGTGTCGACAATGCCTTCGACGAGTACCCCAACCCGGTCATTCCGTTCCTGAACGGCACCGGCGCGCTGGGCTTCTCCCGCTACTCGCCCTTCGGCTTCAACGGGCGGTTCTTCTACGGAAGGGTGAGCTACAACTGGTGAGGTGCTCGGGGACACTGCTCGCGGCAGCGAGCTGTGTCCCCCTTCTTCATCCGGACGAAGCGGTTCGAAGATGCGGATTGGGGACATTCCTCGCTGCCGCGACCAACGTCCCCGACGGAACCACACGCCCGCCTGCACGTTAAGTCCCTACAGGTATTGTCTTCCCCCTTCCACGTGCAGGAGACCGTCATGAGAAATGGCGCATTTCATTCCTCCCTTTCCGATCTGCGCAGCGATCTTCAAACGGTCGCGCGCGATGCCGAAGCCTTGTTGAAGGCGACAGCGGATGTAGCGGGCGACCGCGTGCAGGAAGCCCGGGCGAAAGCCCAGGAAACCCTGAGCCGCACCTACGACCGGCTCTACGATCGCAAGATGAAGCGCCGTGTGCGCAAACTCGCCAGGACTACGGATTCGTACGTACGCGACCACTCGTGGAGCGCGATCGGCATAGCGGTTGGCATCGGCCTGATCGTAGGCCTGCTGAGCCGTCGGGACGATTAGGGGCATCCGGAGGTTTTTGCGCGAATGCGCTTTCTGACGCCCCCACCCTGGCCCTCCCCCGGCGACCGGGGGAGGAGATAAGACCTTCAGCGATTGAGCAGGTTGGCCGGCGAGTACTGATCCGTCAGCAGCCGGGCTTTCTCATTCCAGTCTCTGCGCGTGGAAAACAGCGCCATGTTCCTTTCGCCGTTCACTCCGAACGCCTCGAGCAGGGGCTGTAGCGCTTTGCTGTTTACGTCGGCCTGGCCGACCGACGGCAATTTGCCGTTGGTCGCGAGTATCACCCGGTTGTCGCGCCGCAGATTGTAGAACTCGCCGAATACGGACGCGTACGTCACCGACTCGTGATCGTACAGCCGGCTCGACGAAAACGTGTTCGCCGCCAGTACACCGTCGGGCGCCAGCAGGCTCTTCACTTCGCGCAGGAATTCCTGGGTCAGCAGGTGCTCGGGAATGTATTCGTGATCGAACGCATCCAGCATGATGAGATCGTAGTGCCGCTGTTCGCGCAGCGCTTTCTTGACGTAGACGCGCCCGTCCGACTCGATCACCGATAAGTTCTTCCCAGGCTGGAAAGCGAAATAGCGCTTGGCGACGCTCACCACGGCGGGATCGATCTCGACCACGTCGATGCTCGATTCCGGCAGTAGTTTCGTCAACACGCGCGGCATGGATCCGCCGCCCAACCCGACGATCAGCACCGCTTGCGGCCGCGGCTTGAGATAGAGCGCGCTCATCATCATCTGCGGATAGTTCATGATGAAGCGATCCGGAGTGCGCATGTCCAGGCAGGTCTGCCGCCCGATGCGGCATTGGCGCGTGAAGCACATGCAGCGCTCGTTGCCGCTCTCGTAGACCAGGACTTCGCGATACAGTGATCGCTCGGAATGGATCAGCTTCTGCGAATCCGCCCGGGCGGAGACCGGCAGCGCCAACGCACCGAGGACGATCGCCATCGCCATGGTCAGCGCCATTGCCATCGAAAACACCTTACTCCGCAGCATCCGCCGAACCCCGCACCGCACACGCAACCACACCGATGACCAGAGAAATGCCCAACAGCGCGAACAGGATCTGATTCACTTCCAGGACCAGCACCAGGTAGAACGAGGTGAGCAGAGTCCCGGCGGCGCTGCCGAACGTAGAAACGAAATACAGCTGACCCGCATGCTTACCGGAGTTCGCGCGGTCGTTGACTAGCAGCCGCACAGCGTACGGCGAGATCATGCCGCTGAAAAATGTGGGCACGAAGAACAGGCACGTCGCGGCCAGCAGGGAGGCGCCACGCGGATCGGCGATCGATTCGGATACCCGGTCGAGCATGGCGTCGCCGAACCACAGGATGGGCAGCACCGTCACCGCAGCCAGCAGGAGAATGCTGCCCAGTCGACGCACACTCGGCTGGGCGACGGACAATCGGCCGCCGGCGAGGTAGCCCAGCGACAACGCCAGCATGAAGATGGTGATGATGGCGCCCCACACGTAGATGCCGCTGCCGAACGACGGGGCCAGCAGCCTGCCGCCCAACAGTTCCACCGCCATCACGAAGAAGCCGGACCAGCCGGCGATCACATAGGACAGGATGACTTGCACTCGAACCCCACCAGTAGAGAAGCCTAGTCGCCGTTCGCCACACCGGTCGCTGCAATGAGTTCGAATTCATCCTTGATAGTTCCCCGTGCGCGCGGCACCGGGCTGTGAGCCCAGATCGTCTCGATGAATTCGCGAGTCTCGCCAGGCTGCACCGGCCAACGGATCCAGTGCTGGTCGTCCCAGATCACCACGCAGCCCGACGGGTCGATGGCCCCTTCATAGCAATCGCGACGAATGGTCCGCAGGGTGAGAGCGGTCAAGCGGGTGTCGGTGCTGTGGTTGGCGATACTGCCGCGCAGTTCGAAGGGCGCGCCGCCGGTCAGCTTGAGATTGCTCAATTCGATGGACGCCACCGGCATCGCTTGAGTGACCAGCGCCGGCGAGGAGGACTTGCCCCTGGGCGGCAGCGGCTGCGCATCCGGCCGTGTGTTCAGGCGTTGATACAGGCCCCACGCAAGCAATGCCGCGAGGGCGATGCTGCCCGCGATCCTCACCGGACCCCGATGCGTGATCGTGATGCTCAACAGGACCAGCAGAATCAGCGCCGCAAAGAACCAGAACATGGGCTACCGCAAAATGACCACGACGGCCGATCGCGCAAGAATGCCATGTTTACCGCCGCCAGTGGGGAACCCCCCAGTGTGCCGGACGTTTTAACCTGGACATTTCCTCCAACGAGGCACCCATCATGGGCACCACTCCCCAGGACAAGACTTCCCAGAACCAAGGCGAAGGCAATCGCACCGCCGATCGCAATTATCGCGAAGCGACTACCAAGTTCGCGCATTCGGACCGCGGCCAGCGCGAGATCGGCAAAGCTGGTGACGTGAAGCCTGAAGAAGAGAAAGCACTGCGCAAGGCCGAGGAAGCAGGCAAGTCGCGCGCGAAAGAACGCGATCGCTGAACTGCAGCACGGCCAATAGACCCGTCGATACGGCGGGTCAATACGATCGGCGTCGCGCATTGATTTCGGGCTGCCGCCTCCGCCACTATCCGTCCGCGCCGGATGTGGCGCAGGACACAGGAATGAGGCTCCTTGGCAAGCAGCTCAGACAGCGTCGCGCCGCTCGCGACAGCTACCGCCAGCCTCTCCACCGGCCAACGCCTGAAGTCCATTTTCGGCGGCTCGATCGGCAACCTGGTCGAATGGTATGACTGGTACGCCTATTCCTCGTTCGCCATCTACTTCGCCGAGTCGTTCTTTCCCAGGAGCGACCCGACCCTCCAGCTGCTCAACACCGCGGCCATATTCGCCCTGAGTTTTTTCATGCGGCCGATCGGAGGCTGGGTGCTCGGCCGCTATGCGGACCGGCATGGACGCAAGGCAGCGTTGACTCTTTCCGTTACCTTGATGTGCACCGGCTCGCTGATCATCGCCTGCACCCCGGGTTATGCAACGATCGGCTTTTTTGCTCCCGCCTTGCTGCTGATCGCTCGGTTGCTGCAAGGCTTCAGCGTCGGCGGCGAATACGGCACCAGCGCGACCTACATGAGTGAGATCGCCACGGCGTCCAGCCGCGGCTTCTATTCGGGCATCCTGTACGTCACGCTGGTCATGGGCCAGCTGCTGGCACTTGGCGTCCTGATGCTGTTGCAATTCGTGCTGCTCGACGCACGGCAACTGGAAAGCTGGGGCTGGCGCATTCCCTTCGTCATCGGTGCGCTCGCCGCGCTGATCGCCATGTACCTGCGGCGCAACTTGAGCGAAACCGAAGCCTTCGCGCAAGCATCGACCCGCAAGGCCTCCGACGCCGGCCAGGTGAAGGCATTGCTGCGCCATCCGCGCGAAGTACTCACAGTCATCGGGCTGACCATGGGCGGCACACTGTTCTTCTATACGTTCACCAACTACATGCAGAAATTCCTGGTGAACACGGTGGGACTGACCAAGGGCGAATCCACCTTGGTGTCGGCCGGCACCCTGTTCATCTTCATGCTGCTGCAGCCGCTGATGGGCGCGATCTCGGATCGAGTCGGCCGCCGTCCGATGCTGATCGTGTTCGGCGTGCTGGCCCTGGCAACGACGTTTCCCCTGCTGTCGGCGCTCGAACGCACGCACGATGCGTGGACCGCATTCTTTCTCATCGCGATCGCGCTGACGATCTCATCGCTGTACAGCTCGATCAGCGCCATCGTCAAAGCCGAACTGTTTCCGGTGGAAATCCGCGCGCTCGGCGTCGGCCTGCCCTACGCCATCGGCGTTTCGTTGTTCGGCGGGACCGCCGAACCCATCGCGCTGTGGTGCAAATCGATCGGACACGAAAGCTGGTTCTACTGGTACGTCACCGGCTGCGTGCTGGTCTCGCTCCTGGTTTACTGGAGCATGCGCGAGACCAAGACAACGTCGACCATCTAGCCATCCCTCATCGCATGGGAAAGGCGCAGCGATGCCTTCTTCATCCATCCGCCCGGATATGGGAAACTCGGCGGATGTCACGCCCTACCCGTCCTTCCGCTGCCGATGGCGGCGGCATCGTCTACTCCACCGGCATCGGCGAACGTTGCCGCAACTGCCAGCGCCCGGTTGCGGAGTGCGTGTGTCGCAAAGGCACGCCAGGCAAGACGACAGCGGACGGCGTCGTACGCGTGAGCCGCGAAACCCAGGGCCGCAAAGGCAAAGGGGTTTCCGTCATCGCCGGCATCGGCCTGCCGGCGGACGACCTGGCGGCGCTGGCCACCGAGCTCAAGAAGAAGTGCGGCTCGGGCGGCGCGGTAGTCGAGGGCAAGATCGAAATCCAGGGAGACCATCGCGACCGCCTGGTCGAGGAACTGACCAGGCGCGGCTGGAAAGCAAAACGCGTCGGCGGCTGACGCGGCATCGGCCAAGCAGCAATTACTGCCTGCTCCGAATGACACTTATGCTCGTGCAAGACGCGAATCCGGGCAGATAGTCTTTGGCGTCGGCGGCGGCTCACGTTAGGCTGCGGCCCTCGATTCATTCACCTGGACGAAGTAGGAGTATTCATGGTTGCGTTCAAATCCCAGCGTCTGCTGTCGGCCCTGCTGTCGACGGCCGTCACCGGTCTCGCGCTCGCCGCGCCGGTCAAATACGAAGTCGACCCCAATCATACGTATCCCAGCTTCAAGGCCGACCACTTCGGCGGACTGTCCACCTGGCGCGGCAAGTTCAATACGACCTCCGGCACGATTGCGCTGGACAAGGAAGCCCAGACCGGCACCGTCGACATCAAGGTAGATGTGAGCTCCATCGACTTCGGCCATGACAAGCTGAACGCGCATGCCAAGGGCGCGGAAATTTTCGATGCCGAGAAATTTCCGACCGCGACCTACACGGGCAAGCTCACCGGTTTCAAGAGCGGCGTTCCTACCGAAGTGGATGGCACGCTGACGCTGCACGGCGTCACCAAGCCAGTGAAGCTCAAGATCAACAAGTTCCTGTGCAAGCAGAATCCGATGAACAAGAAGGATGTCTGCGGCGCCGATGCGTCGGCGACGTTCAATCGCGACGATTTCGGGGTCGCTTACGGCAAGGCGTTTGGATTCAACATGGAAACCACGCTGGAAATCCAGGTCGAGGCCATCAAGGCGGAGTGAGTTTCGGGCACCGCGCCGGGGACTGGCTCTTGAAGCGATAGCGCGAAGAGCCGGTCCCCGATGGTCTAGCCCCGCAGCTTGAATCCTTCTATCAATACCTCGCTGACCCGGTCTTCGTAGTCAGGCACCAGGCTGACTTTTCCCGCCGCCGCATCGACGACGACCAGCTGATCTCTCAAGTGCAGCATGGCGCGAGAGAAGCGATCGTCGAAACCTGGGACCAGGCGGGTAGCGCCATTGCTGGCGGCAACCACTTTGGCCAGGGCCGGTGCGATCACGGCGGTGTGGAATCGAGCGTCGTCGCGGACATCGTGCGGCTCGAGCGCGGCGATCTCGGGGAGTTTCTCTGCAATCTTCCCCGAGTATTTCTCGATGGCGGAGCGGATGGCGTTGTCGGCCACCGCATTCTTGAACTTGTCGAACATGGCCGGTTCCGGAACTACGCCTGGCGGAAAGGCGGAACGCGCATCATACCTCTCGGATCACTTCATCAGGCGGAACGTCTTCTTGTCGCCGGAAGCGGCGGACGGCGCGATCCACACGTCGAACTCACCTGGCTCGGACAGCCATTGCTGATTCGTTCCGACGAACTCCAGGTCGCGGCGTGTCAACGTGAAGGCAACTTCTTCGCTCGCGCCTGGCTCCAGCCGGATCTTGCGAAAGCCTTTCAACTCGCGCACCGGTCGCGTCACGCTCGCGACCCGATCGTGAATGTATAACTGCACCACCTCCTCGCCCGCCACCTTGCCGGTATTGGTAATGCGGCTGCGGACGACGATGTCGGCGTTCCATGCGAGCGATTCGCTGCTCAACTCGGTATCGGCGTATTCGAACGACGCGAAGCCCATGCCCGAGCCGAACGGATACAGCGCTTCGTTGTCGGCCTCGCGATAATGCGCCGTGAATTCCTTGAGTCCTCCGGCGCGATAGGGCCGACCGGTCTGCTTGTGATTGTAGTAGTACGGCTCCTGTCCCGACTCGAACGGGAAGCTCACCGGCAAGCGACCCGACGGATTGAAGTCGCCGAACACTACATCGGCGATAGCGCTGCCGGTTTCGGAGCCGAGGAACCAGGTGACGAGGATCGCTTGCGCATCGCGCACCGCTCCTTTCAACGCCAGTGCCCGGCCTGTCCGCAACAGCACGACGACAGGCTTGCCCGCTCCCGCCACTGCCTCAGCGAGTTCCTGTTGAGCCGCAGGCACCACGATCTCGGTCCGCGATTGGGCCTCACCCGACATGCGTTCGCTCTCACCGATGGCGAGCAGCACGATATCCGCTGCCTTTGCCGCTGCGACGGCCGCTGCAATCCCACCTGGTATCGGCTGTTCGATCTCCGACCCCTTCACGACTTTGATATGAGCGTCGTCGCCTATGGCGCGAGTCAATCCATCCTGCACGCTGATCGCCTCCGAGGCATTGGCGAACAGGGTCCAGGGTCCATGCAGGTTGGCTTGATCGGCCAACGGCCCGATCAGCGCGATCTTCGCCGACTTCTTGATCGGTAGAACGTCGCCGTCGTTCTTCAGCATGACAATCGAACGACGCGCAGATTCCTGCGCCAGCTTGCGATGTTCGGGCGTGCCGATGTCTCTTGCTTCACGCGAGAGGTCCAGCGAGCGATAAGGATTGTCGAACAGGCCGAGCGCTTTCTTCACACGCAATACGCGACGCACCGACTCATCGAGCATGGCCTGCGGCACCTCGCCTTCATTGACCAGCTTCGCCAGGTGAGCGGCGTACAGGCCGCTCTGCATGCTCATATCGACGCCAGCCGTGAAGGCCAGCCGCGTCGCCTGCTGATCGTTCTCGGCAAAGCCGTGCAGGATGAGTTCTTTGTCCGCCGTGTAGTCGGATACCACGAAGCCGCGAAATCCCCATTCGCCGCGCAGCACGTCCGTGCTGAGCCAATGATTGGCCGATGCGGGCACGCCGTTGATGTCGTTGAAGGCGCTCATCGTCGACAGCGCACCAGCGTCGAATGCCGCCTGGAACGGCGGGAAATGAATCTCCCGCAGCGACTGCTCGGAAATGTCGACCGAGTTGTAATCCAGGCCGGCCATCACGGCACCATACGCAGCGAAATGCTTCGGCGTCGCCAGCATCGAATCAGCGTCGGTCAACGAATCTCCCTGGAAGCCACGTACTCGCGCGGCGGCGAACAGTTTGCCGAGATAGACATCCTCGCCCGCTCCTTCGCAGACGCGTCCCCAGCGCTGGTCCCGGGCGACGTCGACCATGGGAGCGAACGTCCAGTGCAATCCCCTCGCGGTGGCTTCGATCGCTGCAACCCGCGCCGTCTGTCGGGCAAGCTCCGGTTCGAAACTGGCCGCTTCCGCCAGCGGAATCGGAAACACCGTGCGCAGGCCGTGAATCACGTCGGCGCCGAACAGCAGCGGAATTTTCAGGCGCGATTGCTCGACCGCTACTTTCTGTGCGACCAGCCCACCTTCGACGCCGACACCGTTGAACAACGCACCCACGCGGCCGGCGCGGATTTCCTCGAGCAGCTCATCGGTCTTACGGCGATTGACGTCGGGATTGATATTGGGAATGACGACGCGGATATCGTCGGCGAGCAGCGTGAGCTGCCCCACCTTTTCATCGACGGTCATCTGCGCCAGCAGCGCCTCGATCTGCGGATCTTTCGGGTTCGCCTTGGAGTCGGTTGGGGTCATGGCTCGATGCAGGCTTCGATTCGGGCTGGGGACAGTCGGGTTGTGGGCACGATGGGGGTCGGTCCGATTCCAGCCGCATCCGCCGGCAGCGAGCCCGGCAACCGCCAGGGAACAGGTAACGATCGACGACCAGCGGCTGGCCGGCGCAACACGACAACGCCTCATCTGCCGAAGTTAAACAGCGGGAGCGCCGGCTCGCAAGCTCTCGGCCCCGCTCATGCCGTCCGAGCTAAGGAAGAACTGCGGTGAGCTCGGCGATCTCGGCGCTGCCATCACGCCATTTCGTGTAAACCATGCGCGCATCTACGGCGACCACCGCGACATCGAGATCGGTCGAACGCATGATGGTGCCGAGAATTTCCTTGGTTACGGGAAAATACCACCAGCGTGCAGCAGGGGAATAGGCAGGCGCGAGCGGCTTGACGAATCCCAGCTTGCGGGTCTCCTCCATCGTGGGCTGCAGCGTCAGCGCTTGTCCGCCGCCCCGTAACTCCAAGGTCAACTTGCTTGGGTCGCTGAGCTGCGGCGGCGTGGACACGAGCGCCGCGATGTACTGCCGGTGCGTACCCATGCGATTCACGTCGACGCCGAACAGGTTGAGATAGCCACGATCCTTGGCGGCGTACGCGACCTGGTCGCCGATGAAGATCCAGGGCTCGGCCACCATGGTGATCGTGGCGGCCGTCTCTTCGTCCAGGAAGTGATGCGGCTCCACTGTCGGGGTGGCGCAGCCACCTAGCAGCGCCGCGCACAGTATCGTCAAGAGCGCCGCAGGAATGACTTTCGAAATCGCGGCCGGCAACAGTCTCATAGGTCACTCCACAGTCGATAGGCTGGGTCAGAAGGCTGGATCGTTATTCTGGGTCGTTATTCTGGGTCGTTATTCTGGGGGCCGGCTTCAGGCACTGTAGGCGCGTGAGGTCGTATCGCCGCCATGACCGGTCCAGTTGGTGTGGAAGAACTTGCCGCGAGGCTGGTCGATGCGCTCATAAGTGTGCGCGCCGAAGAAATCGCGCTGAGCCTGGATCAGGTTTGCAGGCAATCGCTCCGAACGGTAGCCGTCGAAATAAGCCAGCGCTGCGCTCAGGCATGGGACCGGCACTCCGTTCTGCACGGCTGCGACGACGACGCGTCGCCATGCAGCCTGGCGGCTGCTCACCGCCTCTTTGAAAAACGGATCGAGCAGCAGGTTCACCAGGTGCGCATCGCGGTCGAAGGCTTTCTTGATGTCGCCCAGGAACGCCGAGCGAATGATGCAGCCGCCGCGCCAGACCAGGGCGATGCCGCCGTAATTCAAGTTCCACGAGTTGACCTTCGCCGCGGCCCGCAGCAACTGATAGCCCTGTGCATAGCTGACGATTTTCGCCGCATACAGCGCGTTGCCGAGGTCGTCGATGAGCTGCTGGCGATCGCCGCTGAATGCAGGCTGCTCCTGGCGCAGCTGCGCCGACGCAGCGACGCGTTCTTCCTTCGCAGCGGACAGGGCACGTGCGAACACCGCTTCGCCGATCAGCGTCAGCGGCGTGCCTTGTTCGAGCGCTTCCACGACTGTCCACTTGCCCGTACCCTTCTGCCCTGCAGCGTCGAGGATTACGTCGAGCACGGCTTCACCGGATTCGGTGCGGTACTTGAGAATGTCGCGCGTGATTTCTATCAGGTAGCTGTCGAGTTCGCTCTCGTTCCAACGCGCGAAAATGCTGTGCATCTCGGCGTTGGTGAGGTTGAGCGCACGCTTCATGACATCGTAGGTCTCGGCGATCAACTGCATGTCGCCGTACTCGATGCCGTTGTGGACCATTTTCACGAAATGGCCGGCGCCGTTCTCGCCCATCCAGTCGCAGCACGGTTCGCCTTCCTTGGTTCGCGCGCAAATGGCTTGAAAAATAGGCTGGATGTGCGGCCAAGCCGCGGCGCTGCCGCCCGGCATCAGCGATGGGCCATGCAATGCGCCCTCCTCGCCACCCGACACACCGGTGCCCACGTAGAGCAGGCCGGCGCTTTCCACACGGCGCGTGCGGCGAATCGTGTCTGTATAGAGTGAGTTGCCGCCGTCGATCAGGATGTCGCCCTGCTCGAGCAAGGGCAACAGCTGCTCGATGAGATCGTCGACGGCGCTGCCTGCCTTCACCAGCATCAAGATCTTGCGTGGCTTCTGCAGCGAGGCGGCGAGCTCTTTCGGACTATGGGCGCCGAAGAAACGTTTGCCCTTGGCGCGCCCCTGGATGAACTCGTCGACCTTCGCGGTAGTGCGGTTGTACACGGCCACCTTGAAGCCGCGACTCTCCATGTTCAGCGCGAGGTTCTCGCCCATCACGGCCAGTCCGATCAGGCCCACATCTGCCAGGGGTTCGCTCATAGAGGCGGTCATCCGGTTGTTTTCGAAACCGTGGATTGCAACAGAAACCGGACCGGGGCGCGAGCGTTTAGACGCTAGACTGCCCGCTCATACCAGGCTCGGGCCAACCTCGAGGGGATAGCATGTCCGGACACGGCGACTCGACTCGCGCCATTTTTTTCGCCCTGGGCGCGAATTTCTCCATCACCGTGGTCAAGGGCATCGCGGCGGCGGTGACCGGATCAGGTGCGATGCTGGCCGAGACCGTTCATTCGTTCGCCGACTGCGGCAACCAGGGGTTGTTGCTGCTCGGCTTGCGCCAGGCGCGGATCCCACCATCCCCGGACTATCCGCTGGGGTACGGCAAGGCCATCTACTTCTGGTCGTTCCTGGTCGCCGTGATGCTGTTCAGCGTGGGCGGCATGTTCTCGGTCTACGAAGGCGTCCACAAGCTGCAGCATCCCGAACCCATCGAACAATGGTGGTGGGCCGTCGGCGTGCTGGCCGCCAGCATCGTCGCGGAAGCTGTTTCGATGCGGGCCTGCCTGGTCGAAGTGGCCAAGGCCCGTGGCCAGCGCAGCCTCGCGAAGTGGTTTCGCGACAGCCGGCAGGCCGAACTGATCGTGATCTTCGGCGAGGACCTGGCTGCGCTGTTCGGGCTCGTGTTCGCGCTGGCGGCGATTCTGATCGCCGTGGCCACCGGCAATCCGATGTGGGATGCGGTCGGTACGCTGATGATCGGCGTGCTGCTGATCGTGGTCGCGGTGTTCGTCGCGATCGAGGTCAAGGCCATGCTGATCGGCCAGAGCGTCGATCCCTACGTGGCAGGCGCAATGACAGCCTTCCTGAGCGCCCGCCCCGAAGTCGAACGTGTCTACAACGTGATCACGCTGCAGATGGGCAACGACGTGATGGTGGCCATCAAAGCGAAGATGCGTCCGACCAGCGGCGGCAGCGGACTGGTAGCGGCCATCAATACGACCGAAGCAGCGTTCCGGCAGCAGTTTCCCGAAGTGCGCTGGAGCTTCTTCGAGCCGGATGACCAGGACTAGACGTCAATTTGCATTTCGACCACGGTAATTCGCGATTTCCGCCCCGGCCCGACTAACAAAATGACTGGCGGTGACAGTGGATTACTGATTTCCTGTCATGAAACTCATGCATCCGTCCGGCTTGGTCGCGTCGTATGCACTCGGTACAGTTTCAGCCCATTCAGGAATGAAGCCGTTTCGGGAATGGATACTCGGGGAATACCACAATGACGATCGAACGCCTGGTTCAAGCTGCAGTCCTGGTGATGGCCATCGCTTTCTTCGCCGTAGCGCTGCTCCAGTAGCTGCTGAACGGCGCTCTACGCCGCGATTCCCTGCGATCGCAGGTACTCGTCATAGGTGCCCTTGAAATCGACGTAGCTGCCGTCCGGCTTCAATTCGATGATGCGATTGGCAATGGCGCCGACGAATTCGCGGTCGTGCGACACGAAGATCACCGTACCTGGATACTTCTCCACCCCGATCTGCAACGACTCGATGGTCTCCATGTCCATGTGATTGGTGGGCTCATCCAGCAGCAGCACGTTGGGCTTGGTCATGGTGAGCTTGCCGTAGATCATGCGGCCCTTCTCGCCGCCCGATAGCACCTTCACCGATTTCTTGCCTTCGTCACCGGTGAACAACAGGCGGCCCAGGGTCGCACGCACGATCTGGTCGTCGTCGCTCGCGGACTTCCACTGGTTCAGCCAGGTGAACAGGTCCACGTCTTCCGCGAAATCCGCCTGCGGATCCTGCGGCATGTAACCCAGCTTGGCATTCTCCGACCACAGGATCTTGCCGCTCGAAGGCTGCAGGTCGCCCATCAGGCAGCGGATCAGCGTGGTCTTGCCGACGCCGTTGGCGCCGATGATGGCGATACGCGCTTCCGGGTCGGCGTTGAAGTTGAGATTCTTCAGCACCGGCGCCGACGCGCCCGGATAGGTGAAATTCAACCCCTCCACCGACAGCGGCATGCGATGCAGCTTCTTTTCCTGCTCGAAGCGGATATAGGGATTCTGGCGGGACGAGGGCTTCATCTCCTCGATCTTGATCTTCTCGATCATTTTCTGGCGCGACGTGGCCTGTCGCGCCTTGGATGCATTCGCCGAGAAACGCCGCACGAATTCCTGCAGGTCGGAGATGCGCTCTTTAGCCTTGGCGTTGGCGGCGGAAGTGCGTTCGCGCGCCTGGGTGGATGCGAGCATGAAATCGTCGTAGTTGCCCGGCCAGATCTTGATCTGGTTGTAATCCAGGTCGGCCATGTGCGTGCACACCTGGTTCAGGAAATGCCGGTCGTGGCTGATGATGACCATGGTCGCGTCGTAACGGTTCAGGATCTCCTCGAGCCAGCGGATCGAGTTGATGTCCAGGTTGTTGGTGGGCTCATCCAGCAACAGCACGTCGGGCTGCGAAAACAGCGCCTGCGCCAGCAGCACACGCAGTTTCCAACCTGGCGCGACTTCCCGCATCGGGCCGTTGTGCAACGCTGGATCGATGCCGGCATCCGCCAGAATCGCAGCGGCGCGGGCTTCGGCATCGTAGCCGCCATATTCGGCGAACTGAGACTCGAGCTCGGCCGCCTTCATGTAGTCTTCGTCAGTGGCTTCGGCATTCGCGTAGATGGCATCGCGCTGCTGCATGGCTTTCCACATCTCGACATGCCCCTGCAGCACCACGTCGAGCACGCGATCGTCTTCATAGCCGAACTGGTTCTGGTTCAACTTGCCCAGGCGCAACCCGGTGTTGAGCATCACCTCGCCCGCGCTGGGCTCGAGTTCGCCGCCGAGGATTTTCATGAAGGTCGACTTGCCGGAGCCGTTGGCTCCGATCAGGCCATAGCGGTTGCCGTCGGCGAACTTGACGGTGACGTGTTCGAACAGCGGCTTGGCGCCGAACTGCATGGTGACATTGGCAGTGGAGAGCATGGTTTCCGGTCGGTGAGCGAGTCGGGTGCAATTGAAGAAGGCCGGGCGGCCTGAGGGCCGCGCAGTTTAGCCGATGCCGGCGGCCATGGCATCGCCGGATGAGGATTCACTGCGGGGTGACGACCGGAAATGCTGCTCAGGTGCCGTTTTTCAAGCCGGCGAGCGCTTTCAAGCGGCTTCCCGGATATCGACCTCCGACTCGTCGTTGCGGATCAGCAGCAGCGCACCCAGCGTGAGCAGGCCCATCGCCGACAGGTAATAGCCGACGAACGGCAATCCGTAGTTCACGGCCAGCCAGGTGGCGAGATAGGGCGCCAGCGAAGCCCCGAGGATGCCCGCAAGGTTGAACGTCAACGAGGCGCCGGTATACCTCACCGCCGTCGGAAACAACCCGGCCAATGCTGTACCGAGCGGTCCATACGTCAGGCCCATGAAGGCCAGGCCCAGCGACAGGAACGCCAGCACGCCGAGCTGGCTGCCCGAGCCGAACAGCGGCGCCAGCACCAGTCCGAACAGGATGATGGCGAGCGTCGCGACGATCAGCATCGGCCGCCGGCCATAGCGGTCCGCCAGCACTGCGGACAGGGGAATCGTTGCCGCGAAGAACAGGACGCCGATCATCTGCAGGATCAGGAACTGCGATCGCGTATAGCCCAGCGCCGAGGTGCCCCAGCTGAGCGAAAACACCGTCATGAGATAGAACACTACGAACGTCGCGCAAGCGGCAAACGTCCCCAGCAACAGCGGTCGCGCATGTTGCGTCAGGACGGCGATCATAGGCAGTCGCACTCGTTCGTTCGAATGCATGGCGCGGCGGAATGCAGGCGTCTCTTCCAGTTTCAATCGCACGTACAGGCCGACGAACACGAGCAGCGCACTTGCAACGAATGGAATGCGCCAACCCCACGACTTGAAGTCCTCTTCGCTCACGAGTTCGGTCAGCAGCAGGAACACGCCGGTCGAACATAGAAATCCGATCGGCGCACCCAGCTGCGGAAACATCCCATACCAGGCGCGCTTGCCGGGAGGAGCGTTCTCGGTTGCCAGCAGCACCGCTCCGCCCCACTCGCCTCCGAGGCCGAGCCCCTGGCCGAAACGGCACAACGACAGCAATACCGGAGCGGCCAGGCCGATGGATGCATAGGTCGGCAGCAGGCCGATACAAACGGTAGACAATCCCATCGTCAGCAACGCGGCCACCAGCGTTGCCTTGCGACCGATGCGATCGCCGAAGTGACCGAACAGCGCCGAGCCGACCGGACGCGCGAAGAACGCGAGCGCAAAGGTAGCCAGCGACTGCAGCCTCGCCGAGGCGGGATCGTTCGATGGAAAGAACAGCTGCGGAAACACCAGCACCGCAGCCGTCGCGTAAATATAGAAATCGAAGAACTCGATGGTGGTGCCGATCAGGCTCGCGAACAGGATCCGGCGCGGCGAATTGCCTGCGGGGGCGATGGGTGCTGCGTCGGACATGGCTCGCTGCTGCTCTGGAATGACAACCGGCGCGCATTCTCGCTTCGTTGGCGATGTCGTGTCGACAGCGCCAGCGAATAAATCCCGGCGAATACCAGTGCACTAAAGGACGCAGTCAGCGGCCGGCGCTTACCAATGCAGGCGGGCAGTGCTCACTTAAGTCGGCATTGCCCTTTAGGGTGAAACTTTACATTGCCGAGCAGACGCTCATCGAAGTAATGGCGTCATAGACGCCGCTTCGTTCGCCCCTTTCGCCCCGATCCGAGGATAGTTTATGCGCCGTTCCACTTCGAAGATGAGTTCTGTTCTAACCGTATCGATACGACGTGTCTGTCTATATGCTGCACTTGCTTCGATGACTGCGTGCGGCGGCGGCGGTTACGACGGCAACAGGACGCAGGCAGGCACGCTGCAATTTTCCGCGTCGACGTTTTCCGTCAACGAATCGGCGGGCACCGCGACCGTCACCGTCACCCGCGCCGCCGGCAGCGACAACGCC
>Ga0065707_10082015_pt1 | contig 24731 bp, 23 predicted proteins | sample SwiRhicommuniRL3_FD_59094 | JGI IMG/M metagenome (GOLD analysis project Ga0065707, IMG submission 59094) | Switchgrass rhizosphere bacterial communities from Rose Lake, Michigan, USA - RL3 v2 (version 2) | ecosystem: Host-associated > Plants > Roots > Rhizosphere > Soil | place: East Lansing...
GCGCGCCGACGCAGCCGGCGTCGCCGCGGTGCTATGGAAGCCGTTGAAATCCGGAGAGCTCGCCGTTGCGATGAAGCGTCTCAATTTCAATTGAAACGCGCGCGGCGCGCCGTGAAATCCGCCGGCAAGAAATCTCCTGCAATGTTGCGCCTCACAAACCCTGGCAACATTCTCAAAGGAGCCGACTCATGAATGCGATATCCACATCCCTGGCCACTTTGTCCCTGGCCGCGTGCGCATTGCTCACGTGCAGTGCAGCTATGGCCCAGTCCGTTGAGGGGGCGTGGGAAACTACTTTCTCCGCCGGAGCCGATGGCATTGCGCGCGAGTCGCTGGCGGAGCGCAACGTCACGCAGCTTGCGAATCTCGGTACGCTCGATCCGGCGCTTGCGGGGAGCCCGGCCACGATGACGTTGGATCGACTTTCATTTCGCGATGCATTGCGGGCCGGGCCGCAGTTTGCGTTTGAATCGGGCTATTGGGCGAGCGGGAACTTCGAGCCTTTCGTGCGCATCGATTACATGCAGCAGCGTGGCAAGTCGCTGGATATTGGCGCGGTTGCTTCGCCGGCGTTGCCCACTGCAGCGGTGATCCGCGCGGATTTTGACAATCGCGACACGCAGTCTCTGGCGCTCGGCGGGCGCTACTTCTTCATGACTTCCGGCGCGCTGCGGCCGTACATGACGGGTTATGTGGGCGCGACACATGAAGACAAGTTGCGGGCAAATCTCGAATCGCTGGGGATTGGACTTGCGTCTGCGCCGGAGGATTTGATGCGGAGTGCGACGAAGTTCGATGCGGGTGTGGAGGCGGGGTTGAGCTATGCGTTCAGCGATCGCGCGGACTTTCGTCTTGCGGCGGGCGCCGATTATCTGACGGGAAGTCGGACGCAGACGAATGCGTTCGAGCGCTTCGGCCTGGGGCCGGTTGAGCTCGGCGCGCCGCACTGGTCGATTCCGGTGAGCATGGGAGTGAGTTATCGGTTTTGAAGATGGTGGACGGTGCAGGGATTGAACCTGCGACCCCTGCCGTGTGAAAGCAGTGCTCTACCGCTGAGCTAACCGTCCATTTGGGGGGGCGCGAATGCTACCATCCGCGCCCCTATGACGGTAGTAACCCGCTTTGCCCCGAGCCCCACCGGGCTTTTGCACGTTGGCGGCGTGCGCACGGCCCTTTTCAGCTGGCTGCAGGCCCGCCGCCACGGCGGGAAATTCATCCTGCGCGTGGAAGACACGGACCGCGAACGCTCCACAGATGACGCTGTGCGCGTGATCCTGGAAGGTATGCAATGGCTCAACTTGAGCGCCGATGAAGGCCCGTATTACCAGACGCAAAGATTTCCCCGCTACGCGCAGGTGATCGAGCAGATGCTGGCCGCCGGCACGGCGTATCGCTGCTACTGCACCAAGCAGGAGCTGGATCAGATGCGGGCGGATCAGACTCTTGCTAAGGAAAAGCCGCGGTATTCCGGCCTTTGCCGCAATCGCACGGAGCCGCGCGAGGGCGTGAAGCCTGTGGTGCGCTTCAAGAATCCGTTGGACGGCGCCGTAGTCGTGGAGGACATGGTGCACGGCCCGGTTACGTTTCAAAACACGGAGCTGGATGATCTAATCATCGCCCGCTCGGACGGCACGCCCACTTACAATTATTGCGTGGTCGTCGACGACATGGACATGGGGATCACACATGTGATCCGCGGCGACGATCATCTCAACAACACGCCGCGGCAGATGAACATGCTGCTTGCGCTTGGCGTAAAGCCGCCGGCGTACGCACACGTGCCCATGATTCTCGGGCCGGATGGCGCGAAGCTTTCCAAACGGCATGGCGCAGTGAGCGTATTGCAGTATCAGGAAGAGGGCTTCCTGCCGGAAGCGCTGCTCAACTATCTGGTGCGGCTCGGTTGGTCGCATGGCGATCAGGAAATCTTCACGCGGGAAGAGATGATTGCCGCGTTCGATATTCACGATGTCAATAAGGCGGCGTCCGCGTTCAATCCTGAGAAGCTCCTGTGGCTCAATCAGCAGCACATGATGCGTGCGGAGCCTGCGCATCTCGTGCCGCATCTGCGCGATCAGCTGTGGCGCATTGGCATTGAGAGCAATGACGACGCGTTGCTCGAAGGAGTGATCGTCGCGCAGCGCGAGCGCGCCAAGACCTTTAAGGAGATGGCCCATAACAGCCGTTTCTTTTTTGTCGACAATGTTGAGTTCGACCCCAAGGCCGCGGACAAGCATCTCACTGCGGAGCAGCGCCCTATGCTCGAAGAGCTTCGCAAACGTCTCGCGGCATTGGCGGAATGGTCGGCTCCGGCTATCCACGAACTGCTCTCGGCGCTGGCTACCGAGCATGGCCTTGGATTGGGCAAAATTGCCCAACCGCTGCGAGTGGCGACTACTGGCGGGACGGTTTCGCCGCCAATCGATGCGACGGTCGCACTCATCGGACGCGACCGCATCTTGCGTCGTCTGGATGCCGTCATTTCGGTTGCCTAGTCTTCTTGTCCCATGATGGTGCTTCTGGCGTACCGCCGGGCGAGGCGGTGAGCGATATCGCGCTCTGTCGCCGTTTTCTTGACAGCCTTCAAAGGCTTGCGTAAGGTCCGCGCCCTCCCGTGGGGCCATAGCTCAGCTGGGAGAGCGCTTGCATGGCATGCAAGAGGTCGGCGGTTCGATCCCGCCTGGCTCCACCAATAGTTAGATCGAGCTGTCCCCATCGTCTAGAGGCCTAGGACATCGCCCTTTCACGGCGGTAACAGGGGTTCGAATCCCCTTGGGGACGCCAATTAAAACAATAACTTACGCCGCCAAGTGATTTCCACGAGCGGTGCTTGCGGTAAAAATGCGGTAAAAATAAATTTGAGCGTTAATTTTTAGTTACTGCGGGCTCATATCAGCCCCATCAACAGATCAAGTGCACGGTTTACCCGCGACCTGACGCTGCCGATTGTCGCTGGCATGGAGTGTGGATCGCACCGCCGCATGGCTTCCGGGTCAAAATTCACCGCTGCAAGATCGGCCTGTGCGTGCTTTAGGGTTTCTATGACTAGCGTGCGGGTTTCATCTGAGGCGGCTCTGCTGCATGTGCGGCATATATTCATGCGTTGCACCGACGAGCAGCAGCATCCAACTCGCCGTAGATAGTATTCAGAACGGTGATCGCGATACGCAGCACCACTTCCTCATTGCCTGCCTTTTCTTGGGCGACCAGCGAACGGTGAACGGTGGTGACGATTGCCAAAGCATCGGAAAATCGGCCGAGGATGCCGTCCAGATCAGAGCAGTCAGACTCCGCACGCGAGACGCGTGACGGGATATTCTTGCGAGCAGCCATTTTGCATCTCCATAGGATGTGAGGTGGTTAGGCTCCTGCCGGTGGTAACGACACCGGCAGGGGCCGCTGGATATAGTCAATGCTCCATGGAATGGATGCAATTACTCGGTCCGTTGAGGAAGCTCAAATTTTCCAGTTTCCCAATTGTAGTATTTTCGATTCGGCGCGAAGTGGTCCAAGAACTCGTTGGTATTGATAAGTCGGCCAAGTCCCGCACGTGCTGTCTGAACAGCTTTCTCATAACTTGCCGGGTAATCCTTGAATAAGTCAGTCCAGTTCGCCTTCTGGAGCTTGTTGTCTCGATCCATTACGTATGTTTGGTGCGCTAGATAATTTCGGGCTTGTTGAATTTTACGGATCAAAGGAATTGCCCTTAACGATGTATATTTCTTCCGATACGGAAGTCTTTCCAAAATAGTGATCTTATCGTTCGGACCGAGCCGAGGAAGTACGAGTTCTCCAAATGACTCATACCGTTTATTAGTAGTGAAATAAAACATCAGCGCCATATCCATTTCTACATCGATGTGCGCGAAGTCTCGGAGGATGCGTCCCCGCACCTCATCCCGGTTTAGCAAGTCCGCTAGTTTTTTGACATCCATATAGCCTCATCACAGATATAAAGAATCCATTGCTAGTTTCTCACCGTCGCGGTTGTAGCCCAGTACTCTGGTTAAACACTCGGCAAAGTCGTGAGTCAGTGCCCCTGGCTTGTGGAAAAAATGTGCGCAAGCTGTGTGTCTGCTGGGCACAACATCTTGTGTTGAGGAAAATCTGAGACCGAGTTAACAGAATTAATGTTGCAACTGCGTCCGATGCATGTAAATGACGTAAGTTTATGATTTATATGTAGAATTATGGTGTATACATTTTAACCACAGATTATTGACGGTCGCGGCAAAGCTCATTAGGCTTCCTACGCGCTACTAGATGTTGAAACGGCGTGACCGTTCGGAGGTATGACTAATTAACAGAAAGTGAGGTGATAAAAATGGCCAATCAGAGCAAGACGTTCCCCATTGGGCGTGACTCAAAAACGGGACAATTAATTCCCGTCAGAGAGGCACGAAATCGACCAGCAACAACGCAGGTTGAAAGAATGCCCAAGCGCGGACACGGGGATTCCAAGCCGAAAAGCAGGTAATTCCGAGTCTGAATGAAAAAGAAGCCCCGAGTCATCTCTGACAGGGGGCTCTTGGTTACGTCTCGGTTAGGTGGCCGAGTGGTTTAAGGCGGCTGACTCGCAAATCAGCAGGACCGAAGAGAGCCGAAGGTTGACGTCCAGAAGCTCACGAAGTCCCGTGGGTTCGAATCCCACCCTAACCTCATTTCGGGCGGGGCCAAAAGCTCCGCCCTTTCTTTTTGTAGTCGAAATCGAGCATAGGCGGCCGGGAGACAGCTCACAGATGCAAGCATTCGCCGATTGCTTGGCACTGGCTCCCCTGTTCTAGTGTTCTGGCGGTACATACAGAGCCCACTTACTGGATACATATCCAGTGTGTGCACATTTAGTGTAACTATCCCCTTGCGCAGGACGCAAGAAACAATTTCAGAGAACAGGTAGGGAACTCTCTGGACACCTTCAGGAACTTTGTGGCGATCCTGTTCTCTACAGCGGCCATTCTCCAAGCAGCTTAACCGCCGCCTTGAGCAACTCCGACTTGGCTTTTTCCTGCGTAAGCGCCAGCCGGTCCGCTGAGGCCAGCAGCGGCACGAAATTCTCCTCTCGACTATGGGGTCGAAAGATTTCACGGTGGCTGGCGGGGACGCAGTAGCGCGTCCAGACCGTGTCATCCACGAGTCGCATGTGCTGCGGCAGGAGCTGATTGGCGAGGTCAATCTGCTGGTGGAACCATGCCTGCCGCTTCGTGACAGCAATAAATTCCTCCACGCAGCGACCCTGGCAGACGGCGAGCAGGTCGCAACACGCAGAGCGGAATTTTCCCGTCAGGTTTTCCACCTCCGCCTTTGCGGCGGTGAGCCGTCGCAGAAGCCCGCGCTCCTCATCTTCCAGCTCCGCCAAGGACGCGCGGGGTTCTGGGGTCGGAAGCGCTTCCCCCAGCGCGCGGGCAGCGGCTCGGGATGCGTTGTCTACGTGCTTGTGCCGGACCTCCTGGATCACTCGGAACGTATTGCCGAGCGCGCTTTCGATGCGATCCACGTTTGCCTTCGCATCCGCAATCTGCCGCTGCCAATCTCGCACCGCCGCGATTTCATCTTCCTTGGCATAGAGCGAAAGCAGAGTTTCCGACTTCCGGGGTTCCGCGCCGCCCGCAACGGGGGTGACGCCATACTTCCTGCGAATGTCTTCCGCGTTAGCGTTGGCGAGTTCCATGGCGCTCGGGGCATTTGCATGGAGGGCGGCGTAACTCTCCTGCATCCGTGCCGTGGCTTCTTGCAAATTCATGTTAGTTCACCGTGCCGTCGTGCGGCTCAAATGAGGGTGGAGAGGATCGCTCGCTCAGCGAAGCCTGCAACCCCAAAGCCAGCATTGGGCTCGTCAACAAGTTGGCCCGCTATCTGCGCGATGAAGGCTATCTTGAGTATCTTCCATTGCCAGATGAGGGATTTCGATTGCGGGATCCGGTTGGATTGCTTACCGCTTGGCGCGAGTCTTATCGGTTCGATCGCCATACGCGTATCGGGTATTTCAGCCTGATGCAGGGGCAAAAGCTGCACACCGCCTTGAGCGAACTCGGCGCCCAAGGCCAAGGACATGTTGCCTATGCCGCTTTTTCCGCTGCAGATCTTCAGGCCTCCCACGTGCGGCAGCCAAAAACATGGCTCTACGTTGCAAGCAGCAGTCTGCCATTCATGGAACGGGTGTTGGAGGCCAAATCCGTGGATTCCGGAGAAAACCTCGTGATCCTGGTGCCATGGGACGAAGGGGTATTCTTCCTTGCCTCTCCCGGCTCGAATAAGCGGGGACTGATGCAATCAACACATCCGGTACAGACGTATGTCGATCTATGCCGCGTCGGTGGGCGAGGTGAGGAGGCGGCGGCGGCGCTATTGGAGAAAAATCTTCTGCCTGCATGGAGCCGGCGAGGAACATCCGTTTGAATTCCGAGCCTCGTGAGATCGTCGACTATAACCGGCGCCAGGTCGAGGCCGCCCGACGGGTACTGGTGGACCTCGGTCAGGTACTCGCCTCGTTTGCGGACTGCATGGTGTTGATCGGCGGGTGGGTGCCCGATCTGCTGTTAGTTGATGCGACGGAACCGCATGTGGGTAGCATCGACGTCGATATTGCGCTCGATGCCACCAAGCTCGGAAATGGCCGGTACGCCGAACTGCTCAAACTACTGCTGGATACCCGTCGTTATTACCGGGGCCATAAGGATTTCCAACTCATCGCGGACGTCGATCTCGAGGATGGCGAGTCGCCAGTGCAGGTCGAGATGGAGTTTCTGGCGCCAAGCCAAGTGAAACTGAAGAAAAACAGACCCAAATTACTCGATGGCTTTCGCGTTCTGCAGACTGCGGCGTGCGGGATAGCATTTCATGATCCGTTGGAGCTGGCGCTCGCTGGGAAGACAGTGCGCGGCGCCCAGAACACCGTGCGGCTCCGAGTGGCTTCGCTTGCGGATTTCCTGACAATGAAAGCGCACGCGATTGCGGGCAGGGACAAACCGAAGGATTCCTATGATCTGTGCTATTGCCTTGAGCATGTTCCCGGAGGGATCGAAGTGCTGGCCGAAGCGTGGCGCAAGAACGGCGATCTGAAAGAGGTCGGACAGGCCATCGCGATTCTTACGGAGAAGTTCTCAGCTATCGATGCGTTTGGCCCATCGCAGGTGATGGACTTTCATAACTCATCGGACGCGGACACCCGAGCCATGCAGGCGCGCCGGGCATATGAACTCGTGACTCGTGCAGAAGTTTCTTCAACTGGTGCGGGTTTGAAAGCGATGAGGTGGCGAAAAACGCTGGGTAGCGGCCTCGAGAGCCGGAGAGCGCTGGATCTGAGACGCTGTGAACCAGAGCTACATCGGTATGGGTGGGAGGCTTCGTGCCGTTCGAAGGTCGGGGCGGATCGGTTACGAATGAGGAGGTTGATCGATTGCGAGATCAGGATGCGTGCTAAGCGAAGCGCGTGCAGAGACAAGAACGTGAAAAATCAATGCGTATCGGGGATCTTTGAAAAGTCCTTATTGCCTTCGGCTACCGCCACTTCATGGTTGTATTGCTCGGCCTCATCTGGGATTTTGACAGCTCCTAGTGCAGCTATTTCTTCGTCGGTCAGCTCAGAAACGTGTAGAGCTCGTCGAAACATATTTTCTCCAGGAATTGGCCGAAAAATCCCCGAATCCTTGCTAAGACACCCACGACCGGCTCCCGATATCATGAAGCTCGTTATTTCCAGGTGGAAGGGCGCGTGTGCTCAAGTTCGGCCTGCCATTCCTCAAGAGTCTGGAAAAGCCGGTTCGAATTACTTTCTAGATTTAGGGACGCCAATTTAAATAAAATCAATAAGTTAGACTTACAGAAATAACTTTTCACTAAGCCGTGGCCTTTCGGGGCGTCCTTTGAGTGACATCCCTGTCCCCATTCCTTAAATCGCGTTCACTCGTAACGAGCTCCCTCTCTCCCATTCCGTACCCGTTATCGGCAGTTCGGCTGGCAACATGAGCCAGCCCTTGCCATGTTCGAGCAGTTCGGCGAATTCGTCGCTGGTGACCGCACGGCTATGCAGGTAGCCCTGCGATTGATCGCAGCCCATCTGCCGCAGCATCTCAAGCTGCTCGCGCGTCTCGACGCCTTCGGCCACCACGGTCATCCGCAAGCCGCGCGCGAGGGCAATGATGGTGGCTACCATTGCTTTGCCGGGGCCGTCGTGCAGCAGATCATCGACAAATATCTTGTCGATCTTCAAAGAATCGATGGGCAGACCGGAAAGCTTGCCGAGCGAGGAAAGGCCGGAGCCGAAATCGTCGAGGGCGATGCGGATGCCGGCGCTGCGCAGCAGCTGCAACTTTTTGATGTCCGGTGCAGAGTCGCCGAGCAGCGCGCCTTCGGTGATCTCCACATCGAGACTGAAGACGCCGCTGGCCCACGGCCGGGTCAACTGCAGGAAGCGGTGCGCGAAATCCGCGCGGTTCAACTGCGCCGTAGAGATGTTTACCGCCGTGCGTATCGGGGGCAGGCCCAGACGGCGCCAATGGCGGCAATCGCGCGCGGCGCGCTCGAGTATCCATTCACCCACTTCCACGATCATGCCGCTCGACTCGAGCAGCGGCAGGAAATGCGCGGGGGCCACGGCAAGCCCGGTTTCAGGATCGCGCCAGCGCAGCAGCGCTTCTACGCCTTCGATGCGCCGAGTGCGCACGCACACTTTGGGCTGATAGTGCAATTCAAACTGGCGCAGCGCGAGCGCCTTGCGCATTTTGCCTTCGAGAGCGGAGGGCGGTAGCGACGTTACGGGCGCGGGCAGCGCGTTTTCCGTCGCGAGCACGCGGATCACCACAGGCACAAGCCGCGAGAGATTGGTTTTGAGCACGTAATCGGCGGCGCCTTTGCGTAAGGCGTCGATGGCGCGCTCTTCACCTATGGAGCCCGAGACAAAGATGAACGGCGTCTGCGGCGCGACTTCCTGTGAGATCTCGAGCGCCTTCATGCCGTCGAACTGCGGCAGGGTGAAGTCGGAAAGGATCAGTGAGGGGCTGAATTCGCGCACTGCGCGGCGCAGGCCCGCTTCGGTCTGAACGCGGCGCCATAAAAAGTCCATGCCTGCTTTGCGCAGCTCACGCATGGTGAGCTCGGCCTCGCTCGGCACGTCTTCAATCAACAAGACGCGCCGTTCGCTTTGGACGACGCGCAGACCCCCCCACTGTTGTAAATCGATTGCAGCCATTGGGCGATGCTCCGTGCAAGTCCCTGAACAAATCCTCGATCGCAGCGTGGGGTTGAACTGCGATCCGGGGGCAGAAAGTTAGCATGCAGTGAAAAGGAGGCTTGTGAAGCAGGCAGCTTTTCGGCGCGAAGATAGTGATGCGCTGCACAAGACCGCGCACGAGGCACGGTTTCTATTGGATCGTTTTACTGCCCAGAACGGAAAGGTCGCTTTCCACGCCGCGCCGGGTGTAGGCCGTTACGCCGAAAAACCAGGTGGCGGCGCCGAGGTTCTCGATCGAATAGCTCGTAAGGCCGGGGTTGGGGATGTCGATGCTGCGTTCCAGCGAGTCCTGTGAAGTGCCGTAGTGGATGCGAAAACCGGCAAGATCGATCAATGCCGAGCCATCGACATTCTGGGTGGGAGGCGTCCAATTTACGATGGCCGCGCCCGCAGGCGCGGAGGGTGGAAGCGATGGGGGCGGTGGAGCGGGTTCTTGGGGAGGAGGCGATGTCGCCGGCGGGGTGCTTACCGGCGCCGCCACTGAAGCCGGCTCACTTCTTTCGGGTCCGCCGCCGCTGCCGCTGCAACCTGTGAACAAAAGAAAAACGAGCGCGCACGGCCCCAAGCGGTGCACGGCAGATCGATCGACCCCTCTTGATCGAATCATCGCTCACCTACTGTAAAAAGCGGCATCCCTACTTTATGGTTTTGCTCGCAAGCTGTGAGAGCGCACTCTCCGAGCCCGTGGAAGTATACGCACGCACGCCGAAGTACCAAGTGCCGGGAGACAAATTGGCGATCATGTAGCTCGACAAGCCCGGGTTGGAAAGTTGCACGGTGTTGCTCAACGAGCTCGAGTTGGTTCCATAGCTGACGCGATAGCCGGCAAGATTCGAGAGCGTGCTGCCGTTTGTGTTGGTAGTGGGAGGCATCCAGGATACGGTGGCTGCGCCGGCGCCGGTGGTCGTCACGGCCAGCGAGAAGGCCGGCAAGGACGTCGCCACTTTGCCATCGCTTACCTTGATCGAGATGTTACTGGTGGTGCCGACGTTGGCCGTCGCCGGCGTCCCGGAGAGTTTTCCCGTCGCGGTACTGAAGCTGGCCCAGGCCGGCTTGTTCGTGATGGAGAAGGTGAGCGCATCGCCGTTCGCGTCGGAAGCGGACGGCTGGAAGCTGTAGGCCGTGCCCACCTTCACCGAGGTGATGGGGGTGCCGGAAATCTTGGGCGCGCTGTTGGTGGTGGAGGTCGTGGTACTTTCCAGTACTCGGATTGAAAATGGAGGCAGGGCCGTGCTCAGGCTGCCATCGCTCACGTAGATGGCGAGACCGTTGTACTTGCCTACATTGGCGGCTGTGGGAATGCCGTAAAGGGAGCCGGTCGTCGTGCTGAAGGTCAGCCACACTGGCTTGTTTTCGATGCGAAAGGTGAGCGTGTTGCCGTTGGCATCGCTCGCCTTAGGGACGAACCTGTAGGTCTGGCCGACCAGCAGGCTGGGTTGCGGAGTGCCGCTGATCGTGGGCGCCACATTGGTTGCTGAATGAGCCGGCGCGCTCGCGGCCAGCGCCAACGTTCCAAGAAAGGCAATCAATAGATTGCAACGCGTACCGAAACCAGTTTCGGTGATGTCTTGCATGGATCCCCCGATCTCAATTCAAAAATGTTTTGGCTACGTCAGCGATAGCTCGTCCCAACGATGGGCTCGGAGTAAAACGCGATGCAACATCATTCACAAAATGTCTCAGCACACAGACGTGCGCGATTGGCGACAAAGTGCCGCAACGCTTGACGTGAGGGAGATGCGCGATTTACGGTGCGCGGCTTTTTTTAAGGATCGAAGCGACGCAACTCAAATTTGCGGACGGCGGGGGCGGTGGCGAGCGCGGCGATGAAGCCTTGCACAGGCTCCAGGGAGGTGACGCGCAGTGCGGGAAAGCCCGGTAAATTCAGTGTTTTTGCATCGCGCGTGGCGCCGACGTCCAACAGGCGTGTATCGAGTGTGAGGCCAGCGCCGGTGCTTTTCAGAACCGCTTCCTTGCGGACCCAGCAACTCAGGAATATTTCGCTGCGATCGGCAGGCGCCGCCGCTTCGAGCAGGAGAATTTCGTTGGGATGCAGATATCGGCGCGCCAATTCGAGCACGCAGTCGATTTCGCGTACGGATTCGAGATCGACTCCGAGCGGACCTTGGGCGGTGACGGCGATGAGTGCGAGATCCTCGCTGTGAGTTATGTTGAATTGGAGAGAGGCGTCGGAGAAAGAGGGACGGCCGTACTCACCGATGTGGAAGCGGAGTTGCGCAGGATCGCGGTCGAGATACGTCGCGAGGATTTTGCGCAGGGCGATGCGGGAATTGACGAAACGCCGGCGATCGCGCTCAAAACGGAAGCGGGCGGCGCGGTTTTGTTCGGCGGGATCGAGTAGATAAATGGCGGTGCTTTCGCCGAAGAGATCTACTTGCCAGAGCTGGCAAGTGTCAGGAAAGGCGGCGCTCAAGCGGGGAGCAATCCACGGGCGTGAAGCACGTCACGCATGGTTGTAAAGGAAAATTCCCCGAGCAGCCGGCGCAGCCGCGGCTCGCAGCGCTTCAGATTCGTGTAATGGCGGAAGCGCGAGAGCGCTCCCAAGCTGCCGACGCGTGGCTGGCCGGGGTCGACTTCCCAGGGGTGCAGATAAAACGTGAAGGGCTGCCCGTCGCGCTCGTTGATCTGTTTCAGGCCGGCGCGCGTCAGCCAGTAAGGAAAGATGCGGAAGTAGCCGCCCCCGGAAACCGGCACGCGTACGCCGAAAAATGAGGCTACGGACATGGGGAACTCGATCAATGTGCCGCCGTTGGGCGCTTTGAGCGGGCCGGGCTCGCGGGCGGCGTCCGGCAGACCGTAGCGGTCATGCCGGATGGGGAACACGGAGGAGTCGTACTTGAAGCCGGCTTCCAGCAGGATATCGAGCGCCCATAGTGAATTGCGCGTGATGGAGAAGCTGGCGGCGCGATAGCCCAGTACCGGCGCGCCGATCAGGTCTTCGAGCAGCTGCTTCGAGTGCAACGTCTCGCTGCGAAATTCCTCGGGCGACTGGCGGTAGATCAGTTGATGGGAGTAGCCGTGGCTTGCCACTTCGTGGCCTGCCGCCGCGATGCGCTTGACCAGAGCCGGATAGCGCTGCGCGATCCAGCCGAGCACGAAGAAAGTGCCGCGGATGCTGCGCTCGGCGAGCAGATCGAGAATGACGCCGGTGTTGCGCTCGACGCGGGATTCGCGCTGGTCCCAGGTGTCGCGCCGGACTGCGGACGCCAGCGCGGAGACCTGGAAGTAGTCTTCCACGTCGAGGGTGAAGGCGTTGAGGAGTTGGGGCATGAGAGGGCGGGGATTATAAGTGGCGATACTTGTGCGCAGCATGTGTGCGGCATATCACTTTACGGCGCTGGCTCTGTCGGTGGACTTTACAGTTAGACGCGCTCACTCAAGCGAGGGCTTAACTAAGCCGCTGTCCCCGAACATTTTTTTACTTTTGGCGCAGTTTCTGCATTATCCTCTCGCGGGCATCTGGAGTGCCGCGCCTTACCGTCACAGGTTGATTGGAGGACACATGCAATTCGGATCAGGACTTACAGGAAAGATTTTGGCCCTAGCTCTGCTGGTGGGCGTGGGAATCGGCGTATCGAGCCCTGCTGAAGCAGGCATTTTAGACTTTTGGTTAGGCCTGATCGGCAGAAAGCCCGTAAGCGTCCCAGAGCCTGCCACGCTCGCTCTGTTCGCGACCGGCGCTGCGGCTATCGGTCTAATGCGTCGGCGTCGCAAGCCTGACTGATTTCTTGCTTCTACCCAACCCCAAAAGCCCCGCCCTGCGGGGCTTTTGTTTTTTGGGCCGCCAGTCGCATGCAGAGCCTCCTCCGATGACTAGAATTCGCGACCTTTTATGTCTGCCGCATCCCGACGTCTGTGGTCCATTTACGCGCTGCTTGCCGCCGTTGCGCTCGCTTGCGCGCCAAGTACGCTTTCGCTCGCGAGACAATGGCTCAACTTTGACGACCCGGGATATACCCATGGCTTTGCACTGGCGGCGGTCTTCTTCTGGCTCGTTTTCCGCGCTCGCTACGATTTAGCCGCCACGCCTGCCCGACCCGCTCCTCTGGCTTATCTTGGGTTGCTGGCCTGTGCGCTCGCCTGGCTCGTGTTTTGGCGCGCGTCGCTCCAGACACTGCATGAGCTGATGTTGCCTGTCCTGGTGGGGCTCGCCGTCTGCGCCGCCCTTGGATGGCGAGTAGCGCGCCGGCTGACAATACCCATCGCGTTGCTGTACTTCGCCTTGCCCGCCTGGGACGTGCTCACGCCGTTATTGCAGTTTGTAACGATACACGCGGTCGGCGGCATGCTCGCGCTCGCTGGGGTACCGACTCACATCGAGGGCACTTTGCTGTATGTGCCGGAGGGTGTGTTTGAGGTGGTCGCTGCATGCAGTGGGCTTAACTTTCTCGTCGCGGGGCTTGCGCTTGCTACTTTGTTCGGTGAAATCCACCGTGATTCAACACGCGTCCGCATTGCGCTGGTGGCCGCGATGGCCGCGCTTGCTGTAGTGACGAACTGGTTGCGCGTCTTCGTCATCGTGTTCGCGGGCCATCTCACCGACATGCAGCATTCGTTGGTGCGCCATGGTCACTACACAGTGGGCTGGGCGATCTTCACAGTGGCTGCGGTAATTTTCATTACCCTCGCCAGCCGTTTGCCGGCAGCGCCAGAGCCGTCCGGCGCGATTCATAAGGCCGCCGCCCATCCTGCATATTTTCCCGCGGCCTGCATTTCGGCCGCCTTGGTATTGGCTGTCATTCCTGCTGGTCGATGGCTTGCCCAGCGCAATGGTGAGACCGCAGCGCAGCAGCTCGTTCTGACATTGCCGCCCGGAAAACAAAATTGGCGCGGGCCGATGCCACTCGTCGGATCATCCTGGCGCCCGGTTTTCATGGGCGCGCAAGGCGTCCGCCAGGCATTTTATGAGGGCCCGTCAGAGTTGGAAATCGAAGCGCTTGCGGTGACTTACCTGGCGCAGCGCCAGGGCGCGGAGCTCGTGGGATACGAGAATTCACTATCCGGCAGCCAACTATTTATCTCTCAGGCGGCAAGCGCCGCCAGCGCGGCGGGGAGCGCGTTTCGCGAAATAACGGTGATCGACGCGCAAGGCAAGCCTTCGCTCATCTGGTCTGTCTATTTGCTCGGCTCCCGGCGGTTCGTGACGCCGGTGCTATTCCAGCTGGGGTATGGATTGGGTAGCCTGGCCGCACCGCTACGCTCCGGGTTGATCGCGTTTCGCGCAAGCTGCAAGCCCTCCTGCGATGAGGCGCGGCGCAGCCTCGAACGCTTCGTCATTGACATGGGGCCAGAGTTCGAGCGAATCCAACCGGGTTCTGCTAGCCTTTTATTTTTCCGAGGAAACCTCTCATGAGCTTTCGACCCAGGCTGCTCGTTTGGGCAGCGCTAATGGCTCTTTGTGGCGGGAATGCGGTGTCTGCGCAGGAAGAAGAAGCCAACGCCTATCTCATAGGTCCGGGCGATACCTTGCAGGTGTTCGTCTGGCGCGAGCCGGGCTTGAGCACCACGGTGCCGGTGCGACCCGACGGGAAGATCACCACCCCCCTGGTGGAAGACATGGTCGCGGTAGGCAAAACGCCTTCCCAGCTGGCGCGCGACATGGAAAAAATCCTTACGAAGTACATCAAATCGCCGCAGGTCAATGTGCTTGTCAGCCAACCGGTGAGCGCCTTCAGCCAGGTGCAAATCGTGGGGCAGGTGCTCAAGCCGCAATCGATTGCTTATCGCGACGGTATGAAAGTACTGGACGCAGTCTTGGTGGTCGGCGGACTCGGCCCCTTCGCCGCCGGTAACCGCGCCAAGGTTATCCGCATGGAGAACGGCAAGCGCCGGGAAATCCGTGTGAAGCTTTCGGACTTATTGAACGGAGGCGATCTACGCCAGAACGTAGACCTGCGCCCCGGCGATGTGCTGGTCGTGCCGCAGTCGAGGTTCTGATGCACGAGCTTTTGAGTCAGCTCCTCGACATCCTGCGCGGGCTCTGGCGCTTTCGCTGGATTGCGCTGCTCGTGGCCTGGGGCGTATGCCTGATAGGCTGGCCGCTGGTATTGAGTCTGCCCGATAAATACGAAGCGAGCGCCCGGGTGTTCGTGGACCCGAGCACGGCGCTGAAGCCGGTGATCCAGGGCATCGCCATCGAGCAGGATGTCAACACGGAATTGAACTTCGTGCGCCAATCCTTGCTGGGCCAGGCGCAGCTGAAAAAAATCGTAGACGAAACGGGCATGGCGGCGAAGGCGAAGAATGCTTTCGAAGAAGCCAGCATCATGGAAGACCTGCGCGAGCGCATCACGATCAACACGCTCGACAGCCAGTCCGAGTCGGAAGGAAGCCGCGCGCCGAGCCGCGTCTATACCATCAGCTATCAGGACGGTAATCGCGACCGGAGTTTAAAGGTGGTGCAGATCCTGCTGGCAAGCTTCGTAGAGGGAACTCTGGGCGGCAAGCGTCAGAACTCCCTCGATGCGCAAAAGTTTGTGGAGGGACAGATCAGGGATTACGAGCAAAGGCTAGGCGAGGCCGAGCAAAGGCTGGCGGATTTCAAACGGCAGCACGTCGGCATGGCTCCGGGCGGCGAGCAGCAGGCGGATTACTTTACTCGGCTTCAGAACGGCATCGAGGCGACCAAGAAAATCCAGGCGGATCTCGGAATAGCACTGACGCGTCGCAATGCGTTGATCCAACAGTTGCACGGCGAGGCTCCGATTGCGGCATCCACAGGCGCTCCATCCACGCCGGGCACGGGCAATACTTCGGGCAGCGACACGCTTTCGCGGATCAAGGAAACACAGGCCAGGCTCGATGATCTTTCGCTGCGCTACACCGAGGAGCACCCGGATGTGTTGGCGTTGCGGGAAACGCTGGAACAGTTGAAGGTGAGGCGCGCATCGGAGCTCGCGGCGCTGAAGCGCGGCGATGCAGGTGCCGCGGCCCTGACAGGGGCGAGCGCCAATCCTGTCTACCAAAGCATTCAGCTCGCTTTGAACCAGGCGAACGTGGAGATTGCAGGCTTGCGGGGTGAGCTCGGCGCGCGCCAGTCAACGGTGGATGAGATGCGCCGCATGCTCGACACCATGCCGCAGGTTGAAGCGGAATACGCGAAATTGAACCGCGATTACACAGTGACCAAAAGCCAATACACCGCGCTGGTGGAACGTCTCGAGAAAGCGCGCTTGGGCGAGGAGGCGGAAGCCACAAGCTCAGTGCGCTTCAATGTGATCGATCCGCCCAATGCTCCATTCAATCCCGTCTCGCCTAAGCGCTCCTTCTTGTTGCTGGTCGTGCTCGCGATGAGCCTTGCGGCGGGCGTAGCTTTGGCCTATGCGCTGGAACTATTGCGTCCCGTGTTCAACAGTGCGCGTGCGCTGTCAGAGCAGACTGGCATCAAAGTGCTCGGGGTAGTCAGCGCTTTGCATACGCCACAGGACCTGGCTGCGAAGCGTCGAGGTTATCTTACCTATTCAGTCGCCTGCCTAATGTTGTTAGTTGCGCTGGTGGCGGTTCTCTTGATCGGGCGGCTGGTCGGTCACGCAGGCAGGAGTCTGATCAGTGGCTAGCCTGTCTTGGAGTCATCCATGAGCCTGGTTGAAAAAGCGCTCAAGAAGCTGCAGGACTCGCGCGCCGCGCCGGTCGAAGGCGATCCGCTATCGACCACGCAGCCGCTGGAAATCTTGACGGGCGCTGCAGTCGCGCAGCTGCCTGCAACAGGCGCGCGATCACGGCCGGAAACGCAATCCGCCGGCGCAGTGGCGCCTGTGCCGAGCAACAAACGCATCGTGCTTAATCGCGAAGCGCTACGCGCGGCAGACCTGTTGCCGCCCGAAGAGCACGCGCGCCGCATTTCTCATGAATATCGGCAGATCAAGCGGCCCCTGATTGCGGCTGCTTTCGGCAAAGGCGGCGAGCGCGTTACGGATGGGCAGCTGATCATGCTAGCGAGCGCATTGCCCGGTGAGGGCAAAACGTTCACCAGCCTCAATCTCGGGCTGAGCATGGCGCTCGAGAAAGACCTCTCCGTGCTGCTGATCGATGCCGACGTGGCCAAGCCGCACATCAGCCGTACTTTCGGTGTGGAGAAAGAGCCAGGGCTGCTCGATGCGCTCGCCAATGAATCCCTGGACGTCGAGTCCCTGGTTATTCCGACCGATGTGCGGGGCCTCAGCATTCTGCCTGCCGGGCCGCGCATTGAGACGGCCACCGAACTTCTGGGAAGCCGGCGCATGCAACAGGTGGTTACGGCCATCGGCAAGCGGGACCCGAATCGTATCGTCTTGTTCGATTCGCCCCCGCTGCTGCTGACCAGCGAGTCACGCGCCATCGCAAGCGTTGTGGGGCAGATTATCATCGTGGTGCGCGCCGGTTTCACTTTGCAGCGGGCGGTGCTGGAAGCGGTGGAGTCTCTGGGAGCTGAGATGGAAAAGAAGTCTGTGGGTTTCATTCTCAATCAGAGTGAAGCCGCGCCACCCGGCGCTTACTATGGTTATGGGGAGTACTACGGCGACCCGGAGCAAAAAAATCCATGAATGGCCGCATCGTTTGCGTTTTATTGGCGGCGGGAGCGGCAGGCGCTCAGGCGGCGGACATCGGCTATCACGTGAGCACGGGCGTAAGCCACTCCGATAACATTGCACGCACGCCTAACGATGAGCAGGCGGAAAACGTCGCTTCGGCAGGCTTGGACTTCTCGATTCTGCAGCGCACCCGCAAGCTCGACATCGATACGCAGGCGAACTTCGCGTATCTCGATTACCTCGACAATACTTTCGATAGCGAGCTCACCGGCAATTTCAACGGACGGGCGCGCATCGACTGGATTCCGCGCCGCTTCACCTGGACCTTCCTCGACAACTTCGGCCAGGCGCGTATCGATCCGCAGGCCACCGTCACCCCCCAGAACCGGGAGAACGTCAACTATTTCACCACGGGCCCGGATTTTTTCGTGGGGCTGACGGAGGACACGCGGTTGCGCCTCTCAGGGCGCTACTCCAACGTTCGCTATGAAGATACCCCGCTCGATAGCGACCGGCTGTCGGGCGCGGTCGGGCTCTTTCACGATTTGTCGGCGGCCACGAATATTTCGCTGAATGCGGAGCGGGAACATATCGATTTCGACACTGGGCCCAACGACCAGGATTACGACCGCGATCAGGCCTATCTGCGCTATGAAGGCGAGGGCTCGCGGACGCGACTGGCTGCGGATTTGGGCTTTAGCCGGCTCGAGCGTGCGGAGGAGACCTCGAATGGGCTCGTTGCCCGACTCGAGGTCGCACGCCAGATCTCCTCTTCATCCACTGTTACGCTTTCGGCCGGTCGCGAATATTCCGATGCCAGCGATGGGTTTCGCCTGTCCCAGACCTTGGGTGAAGCCAGTGGCCTCGATGCGCAGCCCGGCGTCCCGACGACCGACCCCTTTGTCAGTACGTACGCTCGTTTGGGTTGGGAATTCAACCGCAACCGCACGGGCTTAGGCGCGAATGTGGAACGCTTCGAGGATTCTTACGACAGGGTAACGGTGCTGGATCGGACGCGCGCTGCTGCCAGCGCCCATTTGAGACGGGAACTGACGCCTGCCCTTCGCGCCACATTGGTCGTACGGCGCTATCGTGAAGACTTCGATAACCTCGCGGCTAATTTCGACGAGAGCAGCGCGATCGCCGGACTCGAGTATCGTATCGGACGGCGTCTTTCAATCGGCGCTCAGTATCAATATTACACGCGCACCAGCAGCGACCTGCCGCTGACCGAATTCACCGAAAATCGCTTCTGGCTGGGACTCGCCTATGGGCGCAATGCTCCCCAGCGCGTTCTTTTCCCGCAGCTGCAGGACGGAGCGAGCTCACCGCGCGGCCGATGATGCTCACCGCAGCGCCGTCACCCGGGCCAGACTGGGACACTTATGTGCGGGCGCGGCAGGGGGCAAGCATCTATCTTTTGAGCGGCTGGACGCTGCTCGCCAAAGAAGTGTTTGGCCATGAAGTCTGGTTCATCGAGGCGCGCGATGCGCGCGGGGCATTGCGCGGCGTGCTGCCTATCGTTCACCAAAAGAGTCTATTGGGAAATTTTGCGACTTCTGTAGCCTTCTTCAATTACGGCGGTGCGCTTTGCGACGACGAGGCCATCGCGCAGGCGCTGATGGAACAGGGTCGCAAGCTTGCGCAGGATTCAGGCTGCGCCTATCTTGAATTTCGCGACACTCAACGGCGGCCTGGAGACTGGGCCGTCCGTACGGACAAAGTCACGATGCTGCTCGAGCTGCCGCTGGATGCCGCTGCGCTGTCGAAACAATTGGGTGCGAAACTGCGTTCGCAGGTCAAGCGCGCAGACCGGGAGGATCCCTCAGTGCGTAGCGGCGGCTGCGAATTGCTGGCGGATTTCTACCAGATTTTCTGCCGCAATATGAAAGAGCTCGGCACGCCTGTGTATCCGCGCCGCTTCTTCGAAGCGATACTGCGCAAGTTTCCGGATGAATGCGCATTGATCGTAGTCGACAAGGCAGGGCAGCCGGCAGCAGCCGCTTTTTTGATCTTCGCCAGTGGGCGGGCGGAAATTCCGTGGGCAGCGTGCCGCGAGGACGCCAAGCGCGCCGGTTTCAATATGAAGCTGTATTGGGAAGCGCTGTTGCTGGCGATGAGCCGTGGCTGCCGGCAATTCGACTTTGGCCGCTCGACTGCCGACAGCGGAACCTATCACTTCAAGAAACAATGGGGCGCTCAGCCGATGCAACTATATTGGCATCGCTGGGAACGGCGGCGCCGCGCCCATGCGCCTTCCGACGGAAGAATGATGCGCTATGCCACCTCTGTCTGGCAGCGCCTGCCGCTCGGAGTGGCGAACGCCTTGGGTCCGCTCGTGAGCCCCGGTTTGCCATGGTAAAGCCGTGAAGCAGCAGCTCAAAAGGGCGGGCGAACTTCTGGTAGCTGCCCTAGCGCCACTGCTTTGGCGCGCACGCTCTTCGCCGCGCCTGTTGGTGCTGATGTATCACCGTGTGCTTCCGCCTGAACATCCCGATCGTCGCACCGAGCAGCCTGGAATGTACGTGTCGCCAAACACGTTGGCGATGCATTTGAGAGTGTTGCATCAGCAGGGTTTCACCTTTATCCAGCTGGACGACTGGCTTGCCAGCGCCGATAACAGGGAAGCCGTGCCGCCGCGCTGTTGCGCGATTACCTTCGACGATGGCTGGCGCGATAACTACGATCATGCGTATCCCGTGCTCAGCAGAGCGCGGGCGCCCGCGACCATCTATCTGGTTTCCGAACTCGTCGGCACTCGATATTCGTTCTGGCCGAGCAGTCTGGCCCGCACCCTCGCGAAGCGCGGCATGAGCATGCGGCAGATTGACGAAACCATCATGCAGTACAAAGCCACTCGTTCGGACGAAGAGATGCGCGCTGTGATCGGCAGCCTCGAAAACGACGCTGGCGAACGCGACCTGCTCAGTTGGCCGGAAATTCGGGAGATGCAGGAGAGTGGGCTCATCCGTTTCGGATCCCACACCCGCCGGCACACGCGGCTGCGCACAGGTGTGGATGCCGGCGCGTTACAGGATGAAATCATCGGCTCGCGCCAGGACATTGAGCAGCAACTAGGCGCTGCGCCGCAGACATTTTGCTACCCGAATGGCGATACTTCTCTCGAAGCGATCCAGATTGTCCGCTCGAGCTACCGAGGCGCGGTGACGACTCGCAGAGGCTGGCACAGCCGGGACTGCAATCCATTTTTGATTCGCCGCGTAGGTGTGCACGAAGATATCAGCGATCGGCCGGCTGCATTTCTCGCCAGAATCAGCGGCTGGCCGGGATACTAGGCGCTCTATGCGAGCGATCGGCAAGGCAGGCACGCACCAGCGCGACGAGGACAAGCAGCGCAAGCTGCTCGAGCGCGCGACGCTCGCCTTGTGGCTTTATCTGATTTTCGACTATGTGCGGCCGCAAAACTACATCCCGGGAATGGATCTGCTGCGGCCCGGACTGTTGCTGACTTTGTTGTCGATTTACTTTTGGTACAGGCAGCCGGACAAGCAGGCGCTGCAACACAAGCTTTTCAAGGGTTATCGCTGGCTGCTCATTTTTTCGATTATGGGCCTCGCGTGGTGTGTCAATCATTACTGGGTGGTCGAATATACCAAGACGCTCCTCATCTTTATGTTTGCCGGAGCTCTGCCTATTGCGCTGGTGTTGAGCGACAAGACGCGGATCAGAAAGTTTCTGTATGGTTGGGTGACGCTGCAGACGGTGATTGCCCTCGTGTGCATTGTCAAGAAAGGCGTTGGGCCGGGCGGCGCGCTTGCAGACGAAAACGATTTCGCTCTGTGCATCGACATGGCGATTCCTTATGCGATTTTTTTGATCTTCAGCAATGTGACCGCCAAGCGAGAGAAACTACTGTTGTCGGGCGCCGCGCTTATTATGATCTTGGCGGTTGGCGCTACTTTGTCCCGCGGCGGAATGGTTGGCTGCGCAGCCATGTTGATGACTGTCGTCTGGTTCGGTAAAAGCCGCTTCAAAATAGCGCTGGTGCTCGCCTTTCTAATGGTGGCTGCGGTGCCGTTCTTGCCCCCGACTTTGTTCAAGGAAGCCGCTTCGATCGACAACAAGGACGACAAGACGGCGAAAGACCGCTTCCGCAGCTGGCAGATGGGCTGGATGATGTTTGCCGACGCGCCGATTCAAGGGGTAGGCGTGGGCAATTACCCCTGGCGGGTGCTTGACTATGAGATGCGGATGCCGGACTACAAGCCTGGCCACGGCAATCACGCCGGGCGGGTGGCGCACTCTCTGTGGTTCACGCTCATTCCGGAATATGGCCTGATCGGCATATTCATTTACTTCTGGCTGATCGTGCATGTCTTCAAACGCTGCCGCTACATCATCCGGCGCTGCTCGGCAAAGGGTAACGGCATCGAGGACGCCGAGCTCTATGCCACCTTTGCCAAGGCAATCATTGCCTCGCTGGTCGCTTTCATGGCGGCAGGCACTTTTATCTCGGTGCTCTACTACCCGCACTTCTGGTATTTGATCGGCTTTTGCGTGGGACTGGATATCGCTTATCAACGCGGCACCGGCGATCTCGAAGTCAAGCTGCGCAAGAGCTTTGGCAAGACGGTGAAAGCGACATGATCAGAATGGTGGCAGTCGGCGACATCTCCTTGGGCGATCATTATTTCAATATGGGCCATGGCACTGCTACGCGCATCGCACGCGACGGAATGGCGGCGATTTTTCATGAGGTGCGGGATGAGCTACTCTCAGGAGATATCGCCTTTGCGAATCTCGAGACGCCTTTGCTCAAGGAGGGCCAGGCTGCGGCATTTTGCGGCAGCGTCGCCATGGCGCCCGGGCTTAAAGCCGCCGGATTCAACATACTTAATATTGCCAACAATCATATTCTGCAGCATGGCGCTGCGGGCTTTCACTATACCGTGGAAGCGCTGAAGGCCAGCAGCATCAGTCCATTGGGTGTTCGGGGCGGCGATGAGTATCGCTGTGAGCCGGTAACGCGGCGCATCAACGGCAGGACAGTCGTTGTGTTGGGGTATTCTCAAGTGAGGGAGGTTTTCAGCCCTTCACAGTCTTTGTACGCCCAATTCGAGCATGGGGCCGTGTTGAGCGACCTGCGCAAGGTCAGCGAGTGGGCCGACGTCGTGATCGTGTCGCTGCATTTCGGTACCGAGGGCATAGGCCTGCCCTCGGTCGACGCGCGGAGCACGGCGCGGTGGTTGATCGAGCATGGTGCGGACGTTGTGCTGGGGCATCATCCCCACGTCTTCCAACCCGTGGAGCGTTACCGCGACGGCGTCATTCTCTATTCGCTGGGCGATTTTGTGTTCGACCTCTTCTGGAGAAAGAGCTATCTGGACTCGGCCATCGCGCGTCTGGATTTTACAGAGAGCGCGGCGCCCGCCGTGACTTTGACTCCTGTGACTTTTGGCAAGAGCTCCACGCTGCGGAAGTTGAGCGCCGTTGAGCGCGACCTATTCCTGGAGACTCTGCGCCGGCGCGGCGAGCAAATCGCGAACGTTTGTGATGAGGAATACGCGCCGGGCGTGGCTGAAATGCTGAGCCGCCACGATCGCTACGACGCTCTGCTCAAATCCTTTTATTTTCTCAGCGCGCTGCCGGCCGGCAGCACGCGCAAAAAACTGAGGTTCCTCAGCAGGAAGTTGCGCAGCCGATTGACGGGCACGCCATGATCCGGGTGCTGCATTTCGTCCATTGGCCCAAAACAGGAATCACGAGCTTGCTGGCGAGCCTGTTTCAGGCGAGCCGGGGCCTCGACCTCGAAAATCACGTGTTCGTGCTGGATGCGGATCTGGGCGATGTGCATGAGTTCACAGGTACGGCGGCGGCCGTTCACGTGGGTGGAACGGGCGGCATCGCCTCCCGCGTAAAAAGATTTTCGGACGCCGTGAAGCGACTCTCACCGGATGTCATCCATACCCACTCGTACCTGCCATCTGTGATCGCGGCCACGTTCTGCGCGTCCCGTCCGCAGGTAAGAACCATTCATTCCGAATACCCATACTTTTCGGGACGCGGGTTTTCCGACCGGTTCAAAAGATTTACCGAGCAATGGTTCCTCGACAAGCAGGGCACGAAGATAGTTTGTGTCTCGCAAGGCGTGCAGCGGGGCTTGCCGTACACTTTGCGCAGGGCAACGGTGCGGACCATCCAAAATGGCCTGAATATCGAAAAAGTGAGGCAGTTGGCCGGCGGGGGCAGCGTCCCCCATGACAAAATTACCCTTTGCAGCGTAGGCAGGCTCGAACACCAGAAGGGCTACGATGTGTTGCTCGCCGCAATAGCCTTGCTGCCGGAAAGCATCAAACACAAGCTGGCCCTGATATTGGTAGGCGATGGCAGCGAGCGCCGCCGCCTCGAGAGTTTCGTGAATGAGAAAAATCTGGATGGAATCGTTCGCTTCGTGGGATATCAAGCCAATCCCTATACTTTTATGAGCTCCTCCGACATCTATGTGTGCTCTTCGCGCTACGAAGGCTATGGCATCTCGCTGGCCGAGGCGATGGTCATCGGGCTGCCCGTGGTAACGACGGCGGTAGCCGGCGTGCCCGAGATGCTGGTGGATGAGGTTGACGCCCTCATCGTTAAAAATCTGGGCGCCGCTGAGATTGCACGGCCGCTCATGCGCCTGGTGGAAGATGCGCCGTTGCGGTTGCGGCTGGCTACAGCTTCCCGGCAGTTCGCCCTGGAAAAAATGAGCATCGCAAATACCGCGGATGAGTATTCGAAACTGTATCGGACTGCGACGCCATGAGCGCTGAGATCCAATCGTTGCCGCGTGTCAGCGTAGTGATGCCTGTCAGGAACGAGGAGCAATACATTGCCATGGCCGTCCGTTCGATCGGCCGGCAAAATTATCCGCAGGAGCTGATCGATGTCATCGTGGTGGACAACGGCTCGACGGACGGCAGCGTGCAGGCCGCGACGGCAGCCGGTGCGAAGGGAGTCGTCAAGACAAACTG
>Ga0065707_10082017_pt1 | contig 24665 bp, 24 predicted proteins | sample SwiRhicommuniRL3_FD_59094 | JGI IMG/M metagenome (GOLD analysis project Ga0065707, IMG submission 59094) | Switchgrass rhizosphere bacterial communities from Rose Lake, Michigan, USA - RL3 v2 (version 2) | ecosystem: Host-associated > Plants > Roots > Rhizosphere > Soil | place: East Lansing...
ACCAACAGCGACATCATAGTAAACAAGCGTTTCATATTTCTTTCTCCTCCAAAGTCTATTTAGTGAAATCCTTTAGTATCCATTTAATGGATACAACAATAGGGTGGACAACACTCTTTTTTTGTCGGCACCACCTCCTTTGGCTAGGATCGGCTCGTAATCCATTTAGCAAAAAGCCGGAGAAAACCCTTTCACGGATATGAGTTTCTCACGGCTCTCAAATGGTAACTCTAAGCATACAACATGGTTTGGCAGTTTGATTATTAACCGCCAATAGTACGTGAAATCTTGCAGTCGGTCAAGTACGAATTTGGAAAAGTTTATTTTTTATCCTGGGGTTTATATAGCAACTGCTCACGGATGCGCAAATCTGTATTTCTAATTTTCATAGCCAGGTCTGCCGCGAGATTATACATAAGACGATAGCCAAGCTGAGGATACGTATCGCACAGCATGATTAGCTTATCGCGTGGGATGATGAGTAGACGCGTATCTTTTTGAGAGGCACAGGCAGAAGCGGATCGCAGGCCCTCATCTACAAGAGCCACCTCACCAAAATTCTGACCGCGGCGCAGCGTTGCAATGATTTTGTTCTCACTCCCTGTGTCAAACGAACTGACAAGCGATGGATCTACAAAAATATCCACCTCCCCCTGGACGATGATATACAGTTCTTTACTCCCACTGTTTTCCCGGAAGATCAGATCGTCCTTTTGAAAATTTGCTTCCTGGCAAAGGTTTGCGACCAGTTCCAATTGTGTTGGAGTGAATTGATAGAAGATGTCGCTTTGTTTTAGGAAGTTGACGATAGAAGCAGTGGACACAAGGACCTCCGGATGTTTTGAGTGTAGCATAAAGGGGGATGAAGTGCAACGCTTCAGACGACAAAGTGACAGGTTTTCCACGAAAACGGGTAGGCAGGTCTTGCTACGGGTAAGTTTGGGTCAGCCAATTGAGCGGATTCACCTGGACGCCATTCACCCACACTTCCCAGTGTAAATGAGGGCCTGTTACCCGGCCCGTGCCTCCTACCAAGCCAATCACTTGACCTGGCTCTACCGTGTCGCCTACATTAACAAATATTTGAGATTGGTGCCAGAAGCCACTATAGACCCCCCAGCCATGATCGATAATAGTTGCGTTCCCTCGTACTGTTAAAGGCGCGGCGAATACGACCCTGCCCGCTGCCGGGGCAAAAATCTGTAATCCCTCACCGCCGCAAAAATCAAGGCCCGAATGAAATCCGGGAATCTCAGTATCTGAGTTGACTACTTTGTACATGCGCCGGGTACCATAACGCGAGGTGAAGCAATCAGGATAAACAGCCGGAGAGGTAAAGATTCCATCCCAAAAGCGGGTGGGTGTCGCTGGCGCAGTGATGGCCATAATATTTTGAAGTTCAGGCTCAGTCACGGCCGGATCGATCGTGCTGGGATCATTCAGGAGAATATCTTCACTTAAGTAATTCCCTGAAGTGACCAGCACCATTTGTTCAAAAGATTGCTTGCTTCCATCAGGGAGCGTGGCTTCCATGGATAAGGGATAGACACCCGGCTCTTTTAAGGCATCCACCCCTTGCAAAGCAACTTTTTCGTTATTTGATGGGAAAAAGTGAAGCGACTTGTCAATGAGCGTTCCTGAAAGCGTAACACCTTCTTGGGCCTGCACGCGAATTACTTCGGTCCCGCCTTGCACCAAAGGCAACGGCTCTATACTTGCGCTTTGAAAAGCAGACGGCAAACCTGTTGCATTGCTTTCATTTCCAGTAGTGGGGGAGTAAAGAATATCACCGGGTAATGTATCCCACGTGCCGCTGAGCTTATTGACCGAAGAAAGCGTCCATGGATCGCTGCCTTCTTTCACGGCCAGCTCAAGCAGGGATTCGCCGTTGGATGCAGCCATACGTGTGTTCAATGCGGATTGCTGTCCCTGAGTGGGAATAATTAAACTGGTACCCACATAGAGTTCTGTGGGACTGACCAGCCGATTCAATTTCTTCAATTGTGCATCAGATACTTGTGTGCGCCTGCTTAAACTCCGCAAGGAATCGCCAAAGGAAATGATCTCTGTTTGCAGCACGCCGGTCACACCTTCCAGCCCGGGGATTACGATCTCCTGACCTTGTGATAAGAGGTTTGGGTCAAGCGAAGGATTTGCGGCGAGCAAGTCGTTGATGGCTACATTGAATCGCGAGGCAATAAAGGAAAGCGTATCCCCGGGCTGTACAATATAAACCGGGCCGCTTTCCTGGGCAAATGCAGGTTGGACGGTGAGTCTCAAAAGACTAAGAAACAACAGAAACAGCCAAACTCGTTTAAGCATCCTTGAATTCCACTCGATCACCAATTTCAAAATCTCCCCATCGCTCTGGATGGACTTCCAACACATAACGGGCGGGTTGTTTTGAGAAATACGCCGGCCGCCATGATTTTGCGAGAACTTTATCCACCACCTGCATGGCCGAGTTGATCCAGATGACAGACAGATCAAAAGACACAAAGAACATATGGATGGAAGACTCAAGGCGTGAATCACGTGTTCCCACCAGCAGCAAGCCTTCCTCTCGTGAAAGCGAGGCGCGCAAAGTAAACCCGCGGAGTTGGGTGAAAAACGTATCGCAATATTTAATCCGCAGAGCGCCCCCGATCAACCTGTTTTTATTTTCGATTGTGATGGTTTTCGGCATAGGAGAATTTACCGCTTGGCTCACAGAAGAAGTAAACTTTGAAATGGAAATGCATGGAGAAACTGAAAGTTCACTTTCACCCAATTCTACGGCACTTTGCAAAAACGAGGCGATCTCAAGGCGCCTCGTTTATGTTTTGGATTTGAGAACTTTCTCCACACTGTTCATCAAGTCCTGTGGGCTGAAGGGCTTGGTGATGTAATCATCCACCTTCGCAATGTGCAAGCCCAGCACCTTGTCGATGCTTTGCGCCTTGGCAGTGACAACGATGACCGGAATGTTCTTCGTTTTTTCGTCGGCCTTCATTTGCTGGTATACTTCCCAGCCATCCATATCGGGCATCATCAAATCAAGCAATACCAAATCGGGCATTTCGTCCCGAACCATCTTCAAACCCTCGACACCGCCATTCGCCCCTTTCACATCAAACCCGCGGCGACCAAGAATGAGTCGCATTAAGTCGATCATTTCAGGTTCGTCTTCAACGCATAAAATGCATTTTAGGTGAGCATTCATCATCGGTTTACCTGACTGAAGTTTACCATAAGCGGAGCAATCCTGCGGACAAGCGGAGCAGTCCTGTGGACAAGCAGAGCGGTCCCGCGGATAAAGTAATCATCATGAAGATCATTACATGGAATGTGAACGGTCTGCGCGCAGCGCTCGGCAAAGACTCATTGAAATGGGTCTGGGAGCAGCAGCCTGATGTCCTATGTTTACAGGAGATCAAAGCGCGCCCAGAGCAACTTAAGGAAGAGCAAAGAATCTTTCCGGGTTACGATGTGATCTGGAATCCTGCTGAAAAACTTGGCTATAGTGGAGTCGCCACTTTTTTGCGGAGTCCTTCTCTTGAGCTTCGTCTGGGTATGAATGCCCCTCTCTTCGATATTGAGGGACGGATCATTTCCACGCTCCATCCGGGATTCCGTTTATTTAACGTTTACTTCCCGAGTGGCCAGCGCGGCGGGGATCGCGTGGCGTATAAACTGGATTTTTATGCCCAGTTACTGGTTCTCTGTGATGCATTACAAAAGAACGGTGAGAACGTTATTATTACTGGAGACTTCAACACGGCTCACATGCCTATAGACCTGAAAAACGCGAAGCAAAACGTGCGGACCTCCGGCTTCCTGCCCGAAGAGCGTGCCTGGGTCCAGAAATTCCTCGACCATGGCTTTGTAGACGCATTCCGGCATCTTTATCCGGACCGCATCCAATATACCTGGTGGACGTATCGCCTTGGGGCGCGTGAACGCCGCGTTGGCTGGCGCCTCGACTATTTTCTGGTCTCGAAGGCTCTGATTCCACTGGTAAAGGATGTTATCATTCATGAGGATGTACTTGGCTCGGATCATTGTCCCGTGGAACTGATGATCGAGTAAGAGCGGGGGTTGATTCCGCATCCAAAACTGCAAAAGCGATATATTAGAGAATTATATAAGATTTTCCAACGGGCTATTCGTGGGATGCTCATATTGGTATAATCTTCACTGGAATTATTATTTGGAGGCACAGTGAATCCTAGAAACCAATCATTTGTTGTAACCTTATTGTTGATCATTGCAGCCGTAGCTATGGTGGTTATGGCTGTTCAACGAGAGTCTGGTACCAAACAGTCGTTGACAATTAATGAGGTGGCACGCGATATCAAGGCGGGCAAAGTTGCCCGTGTCGTAATAGAAGATAACAATACCCTGCGCATTATTTATACAGATGGAGATGTGGATGGTGTTGAATCTTATAAGGAAACTGATTCCACCCTGGTGGCTCAACTGCTTGCACTGGGTGTTACACCGGACCAGCTTTCACCTGATAAGGTCACAATTGAAGTAAAACCACCTTCACAGTGGGCTGGAGTGATCAGTGGTGCGCTTTACATCCTGCCGGTTCTCTTTATGGCAGGGGTATTGTGGTTTATTTTCCGACAGGCACAGGGTAGTAATAATGCTGCCATGTCCTTTGGGAAATCCCGCGCCCGTATGTTCAGCGGCGAGCATCCTACGGTCACGTTTCAGGATGTGGCCGGTGTGGAGGAATCCAAGCAGGAACTGGCAGAAGTTGTCGAATTCCTGAAGGAGCCGCAGAAGTTTATCCAGCTTGGTGCGCGTATTCCGAAGGGTGTTCTGCTGGTTGGCCCTCCAGGCACGGGCAAGACTCTTTTGGCAAAAGCCGTTTCAGGCGAAGCTGGAGTCCCGTTCTTCTCCATCTCGGGTTCTGAATTTGTGGAAATGTTCGTGGGCGTGGGCGCCAGCCGCGTGCGAGACTTGTTCGATCAGGCCAAGCGCCATTCTCCTTGTATTGTCTTTGTCGATGAAATTGATGCAGTTGGCCGTCAGCGTGGAGCAGGTTTGGGCGGTTCACACGATGAACGTGAACAGACCTTGAACCAGATGCTGGTCGAGATGGATGGTTTCGATACCGATACCAATATCATTATTATCGCTGCGACCAACCGTCCTGACATTCTTGATCCTGCGTTGTTACGCCCCGGTCGTTTTGACCGACGTGTTACACTTGACCGTCCTGATATGAAGGGACGCGAGGCGATCCTGCGAGTTCATGTCAAAGGCAAGCCACTGGATCCAAGTGTTGATCTTAGTTCACTTGCGCGCGGCACCCCTGGTTTTGTTGGCGCAGATTTGGAAAACCTTGTCAATGAGGGCGCGATCCTGGCAGCCCGCCGTAATAAGAAGGCGATCGGACAGATCGATCTTGAAGAGGCGATCGAGCGTGTGGTGATGGGACCCGAACGAAAGTCGCGTCTGATCTCGGACGAAGAGAAACGCATCATTGCCTACCATGAGGCTGGACACGCGGTCGTGATGAATGCCATCCCGGAAGCGGATCCTGTTCAAAAGATCACGATTGTGGGCCGTGGTCAGGCTGGCGGACTCACCTGGTATCGCCCGGAGGATGACCGCATCCTAACTTCCCGCAAAAAGATGGTTGCCTCCCTGGCTGGTTTGCTGGGCGGACGTGTTGCGGAAGAATTGGTCTTTGATGATATTACCTCTGGGGCCTCGAACGACATTGAGCGCGTGACGCAAGTCGCACGCATGATGGTCACCCGAATGGGTATGTCCAATGAAATGGGCTTGATGACCTACGGCCAAAAAGAGGAATTGATCTTCCTGGGGCGCGAGATCTCTGAGCAGCGCGATTATTCTGAAGCGATCGCTGAGAAGATCGACTCTGAGGTCCGCAGGTTGGTGGATGACTCCTACAAGCTCACCAAAAAACTTCTGACCAAGTATCGTGACCGCCTCGACGCGGTTGCGCAGAAATTGCTTGAAGTGGAAACACTCACGCGCGAAGAGTTCGAAGCTATCTTCCCGCCACCGTTCCCCAAGAAGAGTGGTACTCCGCAAGTTATTGGCATGGGTGTGATCTAAAAAACACAAGAATATAAGCAAATAGAAAGAGAGCCGCTCAATTTTGAGTGGCTCTCTTTGATTCTTCCTGTTTGACCCAATTACTGCGGCACACCTTCCTTATGTTGCCTCACCAGTTCGCGTCTTAGAATTTTGCCGACGGTCGTCTTAGGTAATTCATTCCGAAATTCAAAATGCGAGGGAACTTTATACGGCGCGAGGTGCTCTTTGCAGTAAGCTTTGAGTTCTTCTACGGTTAATGTTTCGCCCGGTTTGACTACAATCCAGGCTTTGACCGCCTCGCCGCGATTCGGGTCCGGAATGCCGCCCACGCCAACTTCCAATACTTTGGGATGGGATGCAATCGCTTCCTCGACTTCACGCGGCCAGACCTGGAACCCGCCCGGCTTGATTAACTCCTTTTTGCGGTCAACGATATAGAAATAGCCATCCTCGTCCATGCGGGCGATATCGCCCGTGAACAGCCAGGTTTTGCCATCTTCCATCTGGCGCAGGGTGTTGGCGGTTTCGGTGGGCATGTTGTGATAGCCCTTCATCACCTGCGGACCGTGAATCACAATCTCACCGATTTCACCCTGCTGCATTTCCGTTTCGCCGTCGTCCAGGCTGATGATCTTTACCTCCACATTGGGTAACGGCATTCCAATGGAACCGGTCTTATTCACGCCCAACAACGGATTGCAATGGGTGGCTGTCGGCGCTTCTGAAAGGCCATAGCCTTCAAAAACTTTTCCGCCGGTCAGTTTTTCAAACTGTTCCTTTGTCTCGCGCATCAGAGGCGCGGACCCGGAAATGCAAGCCTTGATCGAAGAGAGATCGTATTTTCCAGCCTTTACATCCGGGTGGTTGTTGATGCCGTTATACAAAAGCGGCACGCCCGGAAAGATTGTCGTTTTGTATTTGCTGATATTTTCCAGCACATCTTTCAGGTCGCGCGCATTGGGTATCATGACCAGGCTGGCGCCCATGGCCATCGCCACGCTCATTCCTGCCACCATCCCATACACATGGAAAAGTGGAATTCCCATAAGGTATGTTTCTTGTCCATCGATGGAATTGACAAACCAGGCCCTCATTTGCATTGTATTCGCCACGACATTTCGATGCATCGCAACTGCGCCTTTGGGGACTCCGGTCGTTCCACCGGAATACTGAAATAATGCCGTATCATCTGGCGTGATCTCGATATTCGGTTTTGGAGAATTCTCGTGTTTCTTTAGCAGATCTTTCATCCACAGATCGCGTTCATCCAGCGCGTCGAGTTGGTGACCTTCTTTTTTCTCCTTTAACAACGTGAATAGCAAACTCGTAAAAGGCGGTAAGGCTTCTTTGATGTTGGAGACTATGATACGTTTGAGTTTGGAGCGCTCTCGGACTGCATTCAAGACTTTATAAAAGCGGGATAACGTGAACATGACCTCAATATTCGCGTCATTGACCGGAGTAAGAACCTCATCAGGTGGATAGGTTGGATTGACAGCCACGACCACGCCGCCCGCTTTGAGAATGCCAAAATACGCAATAATGAACTGCGGGACGTTTGGCATGAAGATTCCCACCCGGTCACCCTTCTTCACGCCCATCTCCACCAGTGCAGCCGCCATGTGATCAGTCAGCGCGTTCATCTCCTTATACGAAATGACCGCACCCTTGAAAATTGTACAGGCGCGGTCAGGATATTTTCGCGCCGCTTCTTCCAAAAAATAAAACAATGGCGCTTCAGGAATTTCAACAGTCTGTGGAACCCCCTTATCATAATGAGCCAGCCATGGACGGTCGTTCATGATGCCTCCTCACTTTATTGGTTATTCTCAGTATATACAAGGAGGAATCAAAAGTCAATCGAATAACAGATGTGCTTGGTTACATCATTATTTTCTTCCTTCACTATTTCTTAAAAGCTCCAACCGCCGTCCTCGGCGGCCTGCTGGATATAAGACTGAATACCGTTAATAACCCCCGCCTCGACTCGAAACCACTTGATATTTGGATCGGACTCCTTGAACCAATTAGCCTGTCTGCGGACAAAGATGCGGGTTGCGCGTCTGATCTCAGCCTTAGCCTGCTCTTCGTTTAATTCACCATGGATTACCCGGATGCACTCCCGATAACCGATCGCAGACATCGTCGGCAGGGAAGTGGAGTACCCCTTGGCTAAAAGAGTTTTCACCTCTTCCAAAAATCCATTCGCAAACATCGCATTGATGCGTTGATCGACGCGTTCATATAATTCCGGGCGTGGACGCGTCAACCCGACAGTGATGAGGTGATATGGAGATTCGCCCTGTCCGCGCTGCTCGGAGAATTTTTTGCCTGTCGTCAAAATAACTTCCAAGGCACGGATCGTCCTCCGGTAATTACGAGGATCAATTTTCTCAGCTGCTACCGGGTCAAGGTTTTTTAGCTTTTCGTGTAACCAATAAATATCGTTTTCATCTTTTAGTTTTTCCAGTTCATTTCTTAACCGCTCATCAGGCTGCACTTCAGGCGGAGTCCAGCTTTCAGTCACGGCGCGGACGTATTGTCCGGTACCTCCAACCAGGAACGGCATTTTCTTTCGTGTATGAATATCTGCGATGACTTGGTGTGCTTTTTGTTGAAAGACAGCCAGGCTCAAAATTTCATCCGGATCGACAATGTCAATTAAGTAATGTGGCACGCGCGTTTGTTCTTCGCGCGTGGGCTTCGCGGTCCCAATGTCCATGCCGCGATAAAAGAGACGCGAATCAGCAGAGACGATTTCACCGTTTAACCGCTCAGCGAGTTGAATGGCAAGTTCCGTCTTGCCAACAGCGGTGGGTCCAACTATGAGAATTAGAGGAGGTCTATTAGATTGCATTCTCAAAATGAGTAATCTTCGCTTCCACACCCACTTTTCCCTCTACAGAAATTACATCGATCTGCCAATGATCAATTCCATTCTTCGCCGCGTAATGCTCAGCGCAGGCGAGCATATGTGTCTGCTTTCGCAAATTGATCGATTCTTCTGGTAGTCCCATTTTGTTGGATGTCCGGGTTTTGACCTCGACGAAGATGTAAATATCGTCTTGCTTTACTACAATGTCTATCTCACCATAAGGCGTCCGTGCGTTGCGGGCAACAATCTCATAGCCGCGTTCTGCAAGATATGTAGCGACAACGTCCTCGCCCCATTTACCGATTCGTTGGTTGTGTTTTGTCATGTCAAAGAAAATTTTCGGAGGAAATTCTTAAGACAGGGATGATGCTCGAGCTATTCATAGCGGTCATATTATAACGATGCGCGTGTTAAAATAAAGCGGAGAAACTTGGCAGGCAGGCATTCTTAACCATTTCTCTTCCAATCAAACCTCAACACGAAGCGAGTTACTCCAGTTTATTGAAAATGCATAATCTATGAGTTAGATTGCGCTAAAGCTGTACTTACTCACGTCATTGATCGTCAGCTTGCATTTAACAGAAAGACTTTGACATCATATGGAAAATACAGAATATCCACAAATCTCCGTGATTATTCCCGCAAAAAATGAAGCCAAGCTTCTTCCAAAGTGCCTGGCTTCCTTAACCCAGCAAAACACAAAAGTTAGCTATGAAACCATTTTAGTAGATACGAATTCGGAGGACGGCACACCGGAAATAGCCCGTTCATTTGGCGCCCGCGTAATCCACGAACCGCGCCAGGGAAAAGTCTACGCATTCCGTTCAGGAGCTGAAGCAGCCAGGGGAAACATTCTGTGTTTTGCGGAGGCTGATTGCATCCTACCGGAAACCTGGATCGAAACCATTTTAGACTACCTTGAGCGACACCCGGATGTCGTTGCGGTTTCCGGAACGTATACCTTCCACTCCACAACACGTTTTTATAACTTTATTGCCTTGGTGATGCAGCCTCTATCTCTGTGGATGTACAATCTGCTTTTCTCGTCGATCTCTCTACGCGGTAGTAACTTTGCCATACGAGCTAGCGCTTATCAAGCCGTAGGAGGATTTCCAGAGAATTATTTCGAACTCTACGATGTGGAGCTTGGCCGGAGAGTGGCGCATCTGGGCCCGATCCATCACGTACCAGACATGAAAATACAGACCTCTGATCGCCGAATTCGCGGCAGGCTGCTACGATTTCTTTTAGAATTTATCCCAAGCTTTGTTCGAAACATTCTCCTACAACGTCCACTTCGATCACAGACTTATGAGGATATTCGCTAAAAGTGTTTTGTTAACTTTTATTTCAAGAACTCTTCCAGAACCCCCATCAAGCGTTCATCCAGACTTCGTTTTAAGGGCCGCGTGTTTTGTGTGAGGCGTGTGTAGTGCTTGAGCAGGATATTTGTGGTGCGCTCGATATCATATTGCTTGGATGCTTCGCGCGCCGCCTGTCCCATTTCCTGGCGCAGGCTGGGATGCAGGCATAGATACGTCAGTTTGGCAGTGAAGGCAGCCAGGTCTTCAGTGGAAAGCAGGCCGGTTTTGCCGTCTTCGACGATATCGCTTGTGCCGGTGGAATGCACAGCCATGATCGGCAGCCCTGCGCCCATTGCCTCGACGGTAGACATCCCAAACGTCTCAGAGACAGAGGTTGTGACGAAGATATCACCCATCGACAGGTATGACGGGATATCCTCGTAGGCGATCATGCCGGTACTGTGGACCCGGTTGGTAATTCCCAGTTGAACGATCAGGCTTTGGACTTCCTCTTCGAATTGTTTCTGCCCGCCGCCCACGATCAGCAAATAAATGTTCGGAAGCAGTTGTGCAATCCCCGCAAAAGACTGCAATAGAAAGCCAATATTTTTTTCAGGGGCGATCCGTCCTGCATAAACTAACAGGATATCCTGCTCCGTAATGCCGAGCTGGGAACGTGGAAAAGGTTTCGCCTGAGGGAAGCTGCGCAGATCCACCCCGTTCGGGATCACTTCGATATGGCTTTTTACATCCAGTTCACGCAGGATTTTTGCCATCCCTGCGGAGGGGGAGATCACGAGATCCACCGCTTCACAGAAATCAGGTAAGTAGGCTTGCAGGAGGCCGTGACTCACCTCATCTGGCATCAAAGGGATATAGGCTTGTGCGAGCAGGTCATAGCGGGAATGGTTGGTGAAGACGATCGGAATCCTGGCAGAGCGGCAATAGTTCAGCGCAAGCCTCCCACTCAAAAATGGATGGTGAACGTGTACCACATCCATGGTTTGGAGGAGTTTCTTCAGTTTAGTCTTATAACGCAGGGAAAGGTAAAAGCCGGTGTCTGCAAGCGGTAGGCCGGGGCTTCGAAAGATACGCGGTTCATCATCCTGATATTCATCGTCGCCAAACGTAAATACATAAACCTCATGCCCTGCACGTTCGAGGACACGTTTATTCAGGTCAATATAATTTGTGACGCCGCTTACATGCGGTTTGTACGTGTCCACCATCATTCCAATGCGCATCAGGCAATCGTACAGGTACAGTGCCTCGCTGTCAAGGCGGTAGTTCTATTTGCCGGTTCCAGGCTGATGGTAGAATCTCTTTCGAAGGAGCAAATTTGGTTAAGCTTGTTTTGCGTAACAAAGAGTACGAAGTCAAACCGGGTATGACATTACTTTCGGCCTTGCAGAAGATCAACATCCTGCCGGAGTCCGTGATCGCCACTCGGGAGGGAGAAATGATCCTGGATGATGAGATTTTGAAGGATGGCGATATAGTTAAGTTGATTGCCGTGATTTCCGGAGGATAATGGAGTCCAACGTCTCCAGACGTTGAGTCCTATAAAGAGAGTTTCTTATGAAATGTCGTAAATGTGGAAACAAAGCCTCTGTCAACATGCGTCAGCACAAACTGGCGTTATGCAAGGAGCACTATCTGGAATGGGTGCCCGAGCAGACCGAGCGCTTTATCAAAAAATATGAAATGTTTAAGCACCATGAGAAGATCCTGGTCGCGGTTTCAGGCGGCAAGGACTCGCTTGCGCTGTGGGATATCCTTACTCGCCTCGGTTATCAGGCGGATGGGCTTTATCTGGGGTTAGGGATCGATGGTGGGATCAATTATTCGCACGAGTCTCAGCGGCTCACTGAAAAATTTGCAAACGAGCACAACCTGAAACTTCATGTTGTGGATATTGAAAAGGAATACGGACAGCCCATCCCGGTGCTTTCCGAAATTTCGCACCGCGGACATGGCAAACCATGCGCGGTCTGCGGATTGGCGAAGCGCCATGAGATGAACCGCATCGCGCGGGACCTTGGCTATGATGTGCTTGCGACTGGCCATAACCTCGACGATGAGGCTGCCGTGCTATTTGGGAATACATTGTCATGGTCGAGCGAATATCTTTTGCGGCAAGGACCGGTCCTGCCTGCCTCAGATGGGTTGGCGCGCAAAGTCAAGCCCTTGTGTCGCTTTTATGAACGTGAGATGACCGCTTATTCGCTGGCACGCGGGGTTGAATATATTTATGAAGAATGCCCTTTCGCAGAAGGCTCGCAATCCATTTATTACAAGGAATTGTTGAACCAGCTCGAAACGGCGCGTCCCGGCGCAAAGCTCACTTTCTATTTGCGTTTCCTCGAAGCGCGCAATCGTGGAGATTTGTTCATTGAAAAAAATATGGAGCGCGCCCATCTGCATTCCTGCCCAAAATGCGGACAACCTACTTCCACGGACGATTTATGTTCCTTCTGCAGGATGATCAATAAGGTTAATTCTATGCCAGCCGCTGTCCTGGGCGGCGAAGACATTGCCTAGGCTGTTTCGTTCGTGTCATGAAACAATATCGCTTCTTTGACCTGATCATGGCCGTCTTTGTGACGGTGCTGGTTGTCAGTAATATCGCCTCTTCAGCCAAGATCGTGGATTGGGGTTTCAGTCTGTCTGGGGTGCGAATGGCCTTCGACGCAGGGACAATACTTTTTCCGATCAGTTATATCTTTGGAGATATCCTCACAGAAGTTTATGGATATAGACGCTCGCGGCGCGTGATCTGGGCCGGATTTGCCTGCCTGGCATTAAGCGCCTTCATTTTTTGGATCGTCCGGGAAATGCCCGGCGAAGCGACCTGGCAAGACTATGCAGGAGATGCCGCCTATAACGCGATTCTAGGCGGGATGAGCACTGGCGGCATTGTGCTGGCCAGCCTGGCCGGTTTTTGGAGCGGGGAATTCACAAACTCATTTGTCCTGGCGAAAATGAAAATCCTGACGAATGGTCGTTGGCTCTGGACTCGGACGATTGGTAGCACAATTGTCGGTGAATTGGTGGATACCGTAATGTTCGTGGTGGTCGCTTCCACGTTTGGTGTCTTCCCGTGGAGTCTGTTCCTCACGCTCACATTGACAAATTATGTGTTCAAGTGCGGCATCGAGGCACTGATGACGCCAGTTACCTATTTGGTAGTCGACACTCTCAAGCGGGTGGAGAGCGAAGACTATTACGATCGAGGCACAAACTTTAATCCATTCGTAGCCTAAGCTTCACTCCAGCGCCCTCCGCGGCGTGATGATCTCACGAGGTGAATTTCTCATGATTTCCATTGAAAACGCAGAACACTATCTCTGGGGCGGGAATTGCGATGGCTGGGATTTACTAAAACGCGAGGATATGAGCGTGATCCAGGAACGCGTCCCGGCAGCAGGCTCAGAAGTGATGCATTATCATGAGCAAGCCAGACAATTCTTTTATATCCTTGAAGGGGAGGGAAGGATGTTGTTTGAAGATCACGAAATCATTTTACAAAGAGGACAGGGTCTTGAAATTTCTCCAATGGTCAAACATCAATTTAAAAATGACTCGCAGAGGGAGGTTCATTTTCTAGTATTTTCTGTCCCAACGACGCGTGGGGATCGTATCAATCGTTCATAATCCTCATAGAAAAGCCACTTGATTTTCACAGAACAACAGAAGGCGCACACCTTTCTTAGAATATTTGTGCTAGAATAGACCTAATCCGATTGGGGACCAAAAGTCTAAAGTGGTAACTTAAACAGGTTTTATGGATCCAATTACAATTTCCAAAAAGACAGCTCGTCGTTTCGTGCTTGGTAAACAGGGACTTTGGCCTGGTCGCCGCTGGAAAGGCAAAAAAGGGACGGGGCAAGCGATTCGTGAATGTGAAGCAGTGCAACTGGATCCGTTGAATATTTTTGCGCGCAGCCAGGATATTGTGCTGCACAGCCGCGTATTGGATTACAAGCCGGAGTATCTTTATCAGGTCTCCTATCAGGACCGGGAGTTCTTCGACTATGGCGGCTGGCTTGCGATGTATCCCATGTCGAACCTGCCCTATTATCGCGTCCATATGGAGCATCGCAAGCACCATAAGCGCGTGGAAGATTTCATATTGTCCAATCCTGAACTGTTCGAGCGGGTGCGTCAGGAGTTGCGAGCGCGCGGTCCGCTTGGAAATCGGAACTTCAATGGAAATACCGTTACCGGAAATTATCGCGGGCGCAAAGACACAGCCCTGGCGCTCTTTGATATGTGGCTGTGCGGCGAATTGATGATCCATCACCGCCAGGGATTTCAGCGGGTTTATGATTTTCGCGAGAATATCGCACCCAAAGAATATGATTATGTGGCGGACGAAAAGGAAGCAGAAGACTTTTTCCTGCGCCAGAATATTTCGTTCTCGGGATTATTCCGCGAAGCCGGGCTGAAGCCCGCCTTGCAATATGATCTACAGCATAACTACTCGCGTGCAGAAGTGACTCAACTGATCGCGGCGTGGCTTGAGGCTGGCAAGGCGAAGCAGGTCAAGATCGAAGGGGGCCGCGATCCTTACCTTGTTTTGGCAGAAGATGTGCCAGCTTTGGAAGCTATCGAAAAAGGAAAAGTCCCCAAAGGCTGGACGCCAAAAGAAACGACCACGCTGGAGGAAGTCACATTTCTTTCTCCGCTGGATATTGTCAGCGCGCGGGGACGGGCGAAGAAGCTATTCGATTTTGAGTACAAGTGGGAAGTGTACACGCCATTGGAGAAGCGTCGCTGGGGCTATTATGTCTTGCCTATTTTGTATGGTGACGATTTGGTAGGGCGGCTTGACCCAAAACTTGATCGCACGACAATGACCCTGGAGATTAAAGGCTTCTGGCACGAAGAGGATGCACCTGTGAAGGATGCTGAATTTGTGAACGCGCTTGCAAAGGGATTAGCAAGCTTTGCGAAATTTGTGGAAGCGAAGAGGGTCAAGATTGCGGCGATCCAGCCAGTTGGTTTAAGAAAACATATCGAGGCTGTTTTGAAAACAGAAATGTAGTAGCTATAGCCTAATGATCGTGGACTGATCAAACCAGACACCCGCGACCTGCTCATTCAAATCAGTTGCTAGTCTCGTAACAAATTCGTGGTCACGACGTGAATAAGAAATGAAGATGTCTTTAGCCATAGTTATTCGAACCATTCATTTAATTCTCCCGTCTATTGTTTATCCAAGAGTTCTGCACCCGGGATACGGATGGATACAATCTTGCCTTCCACTGGAGGTTTACATTGAGTCGAACTGCACGTCATAAATGTGATTTTGAGCTTATCTGTGACCCAAGTATTAACGAGGGGAAGCTCGATCGGTAAACTCAATGTCACAGCACCCAGAGGATAAACCATAAATTCATTGTGTTCGAAATAAAAATTTTCGGCAGGGATACTTTCCGCTAAGCGACCCAGCGCTTTCATCTGGCTATCTGTTGTTAATTCGAGCAAAGTAGGCCGCCCTATGCCATTGATCCCGTGCATGGGGAGATCCTTGCTATATAAGTGATATCCATCTGGTGGCATAAATGTTGCAGATAAGACGTAAGTTCCAGCCGAAGACTGCTCTAAATCAACAGATACACTGACGTCATTTTCCGTAAAAGAGGCCAGTTGGATAGGCATGGATGAGACGGAGCTACAAGAAACGAAAGTTGTTGAAACCAAAATCATCCATGACAAAACCCTGAGAAAAACCGGTGACTTCATATGTTTCTTATTATAAGACAAGACCTCCGAAAGATATTATTCTTCGGAGGTCTTGCTCAAAACGGATACTCATAGCGAATTGCTATCTAGGCTGTTTCCAAATATCTCTCGATCTCATAATCCGTCACATGGATGCGATACTGATCCCACTCTTCCCACTTGGCGCGCGAGAATGCTTCGTAGGCGATGGGACCCAGCGCATCCACAAGTACCTTGTCTTTCTCAAGCTCGTTCAAAGCTTCCGCCAAAGAACCGGGTAATTCACCCACGCCCAGCTTCTTGCGTTCCTTTGCATCAAGATGGTACAGATTGATGTTGTTCAATGGCTTGGCCGGGGTGAGATTGTTGTCGATCCCATCCAATGCCGCGGCGAGCATTCCTGCAAACGCGAGATAGGGATTCGAGGAAGGGTCAGGGAAGCGCAACTCCGCACGCATGGCCTTGTTGCGGCCTTCAGTGTAGCGTGGGATGCGGATCAATGCCGAGCGGTTCTGTTGAGCCCAACCGATGTATACCGGTGCTTCGTAGCCTGGAACGAGTCGCTTGTACGAATTGATCGTTGGGGCGACCAGCGCGGCAAGTCCGCGAGCATGTTTGAGCTGCCCAGCGATAAATGAGTAGGCATAGTTCGAAATATGAAATTCATCGTTCTCATCGAAGAACAGGTTGTTGCCATCCCGATCAAACAGACTCTGATGACAGTGCATGCCAGAGCCGTTAATGCCGAAGACCGGCTTGGGCATGAAGGAGGCAGTCAGTCCGTGCTGGGCGGCGATCGCTTTGACGGTGTACTTCAACGTCAGCACATTATCGGCCGCCTTGACCGCATCCGCAAAGCGGAAGTCAATCTCATGCTGTCCGAGCGCCACCTCGTGATGTCCAACCTCCACCTCGAGGCCCATCGACTGGAGCGCATCCATTAACTGAGTCCGCACGCGGGCCGCCTCATCAAAGGAGGAAAAATCAAAATAGCCGCCCACATCATGCGGAACAGGATGAACACCCTGTCCATTTTCACCCTTGAACAGGAAAAATTCAGGTTCGGGACCGATATTATACGTCCAGCCGCGTTCGGCAATTTTCGCCATCAATCTCTTCAACACACCGCGCGGGTCCCCTTCAAAAGGTTTTCCATCGGGCATGAAAATATCGCAGAAGATGCGGGCGCGTCGTCTTTCCGTGGATGACCAAGGCAGAACCGCGTAGGTATCCGGGTCGAGCCGCAGATGCATGTCGCTTTCCTGAATACGTGCGAACCCTTCCACCGAAGAGCCATCGAACCAAACCCCATCTTCGAGCGCGCCATCCAGGCCGCTCAGCGGCATGTCAACACTTTTCACTATGCCAGTCACATCTGTGAACTGCAATGAGATGAACTTGACTTCATCTTCCTTCACTTGTTTGACGAGATCTTTCGCATCCATTATTTCTCTCCTTTGTGATTATGTCAGCATGAAATTTCCAACTGCACCATGCAGATGGTGGACAAATAGAATTTGCTCAAGTGGAAGTATTAATCATCGCCATCAGCGACGGCCTGCAACGATTCGGTCTTGATCTTGGGCTGCCGCGCGCTATTGATAAATACGACTGACCCAATAATGATGGCAGATGCAATCAGCGTCCTTGCATTCAATGGTTCATCTGCCAGCAAATTGCCGAGGAACACCGCCACGACCGGATTCACATAAGCATAGGTAGACGTCAATGAAACGGGCGCATTATGCAACAAATACCCATAGGATACAAAGCCAACCAGTGACCCAAACGTGATGAGATAGGTGAGACCTAGCCAGGATCGCATCGAAACAAGCCCCCAGCTGAATCCGTTTAACTCGCCTTTCGCCAGGCTGACAATGAACAGTGCCATCGCCCCCATCAACATTTCCATGCCTGTTCCCAGCAACGTGGATTTGGGCATATCCGCGCCGCGAGCATAGATCGATCCCAGAGACCAGAAAAGGGGAGCCAGTAGCAGTAAGATAATACCAAAGGTATCGAAACTGCCTTCCCCACCTGTGATTTCAGCCGGCCCGATGAGGATGAAGACACCTCCAAACCCGACAATTAATCCGACGATGGATTGCCAGGTGGGCTTTGCACCGCCTGCTCGTATTGACTCAAATAACACCAGCCAAAACGGGGAGGTGGAGATCATCAACGCCGCGATGCCTGAAGGGATGGTTTGTTCTGCCCAGGCGACAAATCCATTCCCGCCGAGTAACAACGCCGCTCCAACAATGGCTGTAGATTTCCAATTGCTTAAAGTGGGTGCCGGATCACCTGCCATACGTCGCCAAATGAATAGGATGGCACCCGAGATTAAAAAACGCAACGCGGCGTGCAGGAATGGCGGAATTGTCTCCACCGAGAAACGTATTGCCAGATAGGTGGAACCCCAAACAATATAAAGTGCCAGTAAAGCAATCCAGATTTTAGTTTTCATTCATTTCCTTTGATTGTAAAACTGTTGGTTGAGTAGGGCGAGTGTTCGTCTCGCCCATATCGAAACCAACAATTAACAAGAATAATCTTCATTCTTAGTGGTCTCGACACCGTACCTGCGTTCGGTGCAGGTGTACGTCCCCCTAGAGACTTTCGGGCCTACTCGACCACCGAAGCGTTCACAAACTCTCTAGCCAGCAGGGCTTTCTTTCTCGACGCACCATAACGATAATTTCCGAACTCGCCAACTTTGCGTATCACGCGATGGCAGGGGATCAGTACCGCAATCGGGTTGTGGCCAATGGCTGTGCCAACTGCGCGCATCGCGCTAGGTTTGCCAATCCTGGCAGCGATGCCTTCGTAGGTGGTCACTGTACCCGTCGGCACTTGCAGCAATGCTTCCCAAACTTTCAACTGGAAATTCGTGCCGCGCAGATGAACGTTCAAGGGCTTGCCATGGTTGTTATACCGCAAGTCAAAGATTGGCGCGATCAATGACGACGTAGCTTTGTAATCTTCGATCATTTTGGCCTGTTTCCAGTCAGCAACGAGATTATCAATCGCGTCGCCTTCACTCGTTTGCACGAAGCCGAGGTGACAGATTCCACGTTCGGTGGTCGCGATCAGGCACTTCCCAAAAGGGGTAGGATGAATTCCATAGTGAATGGTTAGACCTTCCCCGCGCGATTTGTATTCACCCGGGGAAACAGCTTCCGTGGTGACAAAAAGATCGTGCAGGCGGCCCAGGCTCGAAAGCCCGACTTGATGCGTGGTATCCAGCAGATTCTCGGATTGGTCGAGCAGATCCTTTGCACCTTCCTTCGTCAAAAACTGAAGAAAGCGCTTGGGGCTGACTCCCGCCCAACGCGTAAATATCCTTTGAAAGTGATATTCACTCAACCCAATACTTCCTGCAACCTCTTCCAGATCTGGCTGGTCTCGATAATGAGTTTCAAGGTACAGGATCGCCTGCTCGATGCGCAGGTAATCATCCGATAATTGTTTGAGTTGCTCTTGAGTGTTCATAGTTTCTCCTTTTGATTGTATTCTATGAACATCCCTCATTCCTGCCGACCCGATTCTTGCTCTATTTTGAACCTCGATGGTTGACAGATCGAAACCAGCAAGTTCAAGTCCTCATCACATTTCTAGTCTCGACACCGCCCTGGCGTACGGTGCCAGTGTACGTCCAATAAGCGGCGGCTACTCGACCAGCGAATCTCACTTAAATAAAAGGGACATGCCAGGGATATGCCTTAAAGAATAGCCACGCTATTAAGTAAAACGGTCTTCCAAAGTATCATACCAGACACTTGAAAAATCCACATCGGGTTCACTGCGCCTGCCTTGGCCAATCGTTGCCGACTGATTTTTGACCTGAGCAACGGTGTTTTTCGCCCGAATGTAGGGCGCCTGTTGCTCCTTCCGCCTGTTTCGGAAGGGAAAGAAGAATCGTTGAAAAACTCCAGAGGCCTCCGCTAATCGATCCGATTTTCTCTCAGCAAGTATTGTTTGCTGGATGAATACTCCATTCGTACAGGGGAACTTCCACCTCGTGATCCAACCGCTATACCTCCCTTATTCAATTATCTTTATACGATAAAGGCGGCGATTGTAACCATCTGGCAGTGGACTCGTCAAGCCCAAAGTGGTGATTGTAATTTCAATCAATACTGGATAAGATGCTACGTATTATCGTATTCTTTCCACTTTTATTTATAGAGGTCTCATGCAAACCAAACATTCCATCCAGGATTACGTCAATGTTGTAAAACAGGGGATTGCGAAAAACTTCAAGAGCGAAGGACCGAAGAAAGTAATTATCGTTGGAGCAGGTTTGGCAGGGCTATCTGCCGCGTATGAATTGCTGCAGGCCGGACACGACCCGTTGATCCTTGAGGCGCAGCATCGTGTGGGCGGCCGAATCTACACCCTGCGCGAACCTTTCGCACGCGGTCTCTACGGGGAAGCCGGGGCAATGCGCATCCCGCGCGCCCACGAATTGACAATGGCATATGTGGACAAGTTCGGCTTGCAAACCTCTGATTTTGTGATGGGAAATCCACGGGCGCACGTGTATGTCGGCGGGGTCAAGCGGCGTTTGGTGGAAGTGCAGGCAGATCCTGGATCGATGGGATTTGAAATCTCCGAAGTTGAAAAGGGAAAATTAGCTGGTTTGTATTGGGAGGAGACGATTCGTCCTCTTGTCGAAAGGATCGAGGAGGAAGGGGAATCAGCTTGGGAACACATTTATGCTGAATATGACCAGTATTCCGTTCGTGAATTTCTCGAATTCAAAGGGTGGTCCGAAGGCATGATCGAGATGTTTGGCTTGCTGAACAATCAGGAAGCCATGATGAATTCCTCCTTCCTTGAGTTGTTCCGCGAAGATGGTGGAAATTACTACACAAATATGTGTCAGATCGTTGGTGGGGCAGATCATCTTCCGCATGCCTTTCTACCGGCGCTTGGACCAAGAATCCGCTATGGAGCCAGGATGATCGCCATTGATCAAACTCCCGACGAGGTAGTTATCCATTATCAGACGCGGGTTGGTAGGTTCGCGGCGCGCGGCGACTACGCGATCATCACCGTTCCATTCCCTGTTTTGCGCCATGTGGAAGTACTCAGGCCGTTCTCGCGGACCAAGCAACGTGCCATTCGACAGTTGCATTATGATGCCTCGGCAAAAATTTTCTTTCAAACGCGCAGACGCTTTTGGGAGGACGATGATGGCATCTATGGTGGTGGCACTGTGACCGATCTTGCCATCCGCAATTTGTATTACACAGATTATGGCAAGGAAACCGGGCGCGGCATCTTGTTGGCGAGCTATACCTGGTCCGAAGATGCGCAGCGTTGGGGATCGCTCTTACCCCATGAGCGCATCGAGCAAGCCATTGAAAACGTAGCGGTCATTCACCCGCAGATCAAAGAGGAATTTGAGACTGGCGCCTCACACATGTGGCATGATGATCCATACGCCGGCGGCGCGTTCGCGCTCTTTGACCCGGGTCAGCAGACTTTGCTTCACGAGGAAATTGTCAAACCGGAGGGACGCATCCATTTTGCGGGAGAGCATGCTTCGCTCTATCATGCCTGGATCCAGGGAGCATTCGAATCAGGTTTGCGCACGGCCATTGCCATTCATCAATCCCCTTAAACAAGAAGACCTGACAATTTGTCAGGTCTTTTCTGATCGATTCCCCGCCAATGCAGTGGTATTGCTAAGGGGTTGGTGTCAGCGTAGAGGTGGATGTCACTGTTGGAGTCGCTGTGGGCGGTTTTGGAGTTGATGTAGGTGTGGGAGGAACCGGGTCGGCTTGTACACTACTAAGATTACCCGACTCCTTCACAAAACGACCATCCAACCAGCATCTAGGATAAGTATCATTCTTATATGGGCTTGCTACGACCCAATATTTTCCGGCAGGATCTTTGCCCAAAACAAAGATCTTCTTATTCGGCTCGTATGCCCCGATGATGTCATACTCTGTGCCTGGACCGGTGCGGCAGTTCGTGCCTGCTGAAAGAATGATATAAGCAGTTAATTCTCCAGGTGCCGGGGTGGAGATGCCCGGTGTGAAATTAATCGTCTTCGTACTGCACTGCCCACCGAGATTTTCGTCTGTGCAAAGGGTGATGGTTGCTTCCATCGGATGCTCCGTCGGATCCTTTCGAAAGACGCCCGAACTGATTGTAACGGTTTGATCAGGCTCAAGGTCATCCTTCCATATATCATTGCCCACATCGATGTCTGGATTACATATACTTTGATCTAGATCCACAAATACCTTGTGCTCATCCGAATCAGATGAAATATCGCCGGTAGCCGTGTCTTTTACGGATATAGACACGGATTTCAGTGGAATCTTAGACTCGTTTGTCAGGCTAACTCTCACCCACCAGGTCTGAGTCTGAGTGCACGCAGATGGACGTACAGTATTTACGTAATCTGCCGTAAAAACCTCGGGAGCTAAGGACGGAGGTGCCTGAGTCGGGGTGTTTTCGGTAGTTGGAGGCTCCGTCGAAAGCACGGGTGCTGCTGATGCTGGGATTTCTATAATTGGCGCAAAGACAATCGAATTTTTGCTGCACTGCCCGCCGAGATTAATTTCGGGGCAAAGTAAGACGGTTCCTTCGAAAGCGCTGCCTTCTTTTTCAACAAATTTGGGAAAAAATACGCTATAGGAAGCCCCAGGATCAAGGTTGGGCAAAAGGGCCGGAGGTTCACAATTGCCGTCGGTACTCGTTTGAGATGAATCGCGTCCGAGAAATCCATTAGTGGATGTTGTAACGCCAAGGCTGGAAGGATCGCCCTTAAGCGAGACGGAAATCGATATGGATTTGAAAGAGGTTGTGCTCCCGTTCGTTAGGTTGATCTCGAACTGAGAGCAAACAACCTGCCCCGTGAAATTCGCTTCAATGCTGGGATCGTTTGAGAGCCCAAGGCCTGTCAGTGGTATGGAAAAAGGGATGCCCGAATTTAATGGATTAGCAGCCGCGATCGTCTCTTGCGCAATGGCCAGCGCCGTCAGGCTTTGTTGGGTCGCGGCAGCCAGAGTTTGTTTCGCACCGGTCACAGGGTCTATACTTCCTGCTGTCGCTGCCACGAGGGTTTGCTGAGCATCTGACACTGCATCAAGCGCTTCTGGGCCCCGAGTAGCGACAGGCGCGCACGCCTGCGCAATGATCGCCACGACGACAAAAAAGAATCTGAAAGTTCGATGCTTTAACATTGGGTTTCCTCCTATAGTAGAACAAAATTTTCCCAATTATTACGAGCATTATACTCTTATTAGGAGTCAATTACATTAAATGATTGGATCTTCAGGGCAATGGTTGAAATGGAAACCCCAAAAATTGCCGGTTGACTTTTGACAAATTAAATCGTATGATGTTTATCATAAATGGAGGATTAGCATGAGGTGGAATTTTATGAAACACTTCTAAAGGAATATTAAGTTGCTGACCAACATGTGGATGGCATCTGCGATACTACCTTTGGTATTTGGATTACTGACTAGAATCTGAATTCGGATGTGATTCAAGCCATCAGTCGTGTGATGCGTTAGTGGTCATGCTTTTCCCATTACGCTGCATCTGACGATGTATGCTTGGGGTGTGATTGAGAATTATCAATATTCGGCCTACTGATAGCCAAGGAGGATGATATGTCAAGAGCACCAGGTAATGATGTGTCCCTGTGGCAAGGTGTCATAAACTGGCCCAGGGTTTATGCCTGTGGACAGCGCTTTGTTTTGATAAAAGCCACCGAGGGAGATGATTTACAGGATACATTTTTCAAAAATAACTGGGCCGGTGCAAAATCGGCTGGACTTTTACGAGGCGCTTACCACTTTTTCCGCTGCAACGTCGATCCAGTCATTCAAGCGGACTATTTCATCAATTTCGTCAAATCCACGAATGACATTGGTGAGCTGCCTCCATGCCTCGATATTGAGACGACTGAAGAAAAGACAAAAGGAGAAATTGTTCCAATGGTTAAGGTTTGGCTTGATCGGGTTGAGGCGGCCTTTGGAAGAAAACCGATCATTTACTCCAATTATTTTTTCTTGAAGGATAACCTATCCGAAGCCAACTTGGAACCCCCCACGTGGGCAAAGGATTATCCACTTTGGTTGGCCCAATACCTAGATGCATATTCTGACAGTTCTCAGCCAGATTTGCCTCCGGGCTGGGCCAAATGGACCTTTTGGCAATATTCCAAGGCTGGACATGTTGATGGCATAGAGGAAAATGTTGTGGACATGGTTGTTTTCACTGGCTCGCTGGATGATCTTCATAAATTCGCGGGTGGCACAATCCCTGCTGCAGCTGCAACGCAGACTCAAATGGCTTCGTCTGCTACACAAAAGACCTACATGGTGCAAGCAGGCGATACATTGATTTCAATCGCAGTCAAGAATGGAACAACTCCACAGGCGCTTGCCAGTCTGAACAATGTGAATAAAAAAGATATCATACCTGGTAAAGTGCTGAAACTTCCGTAAATACGAAAGGCAAACCCATCACTTCTCGGCAAAACAAAAGACCCGAGGGACTAACCCTTCGGGTCTATGATTTCGATTCCCCGCCAATGCCGTGTGATGCAATGTTTTGAACCTGCTTTCGCAGGTGGGTCCCGACCCAGAAACGCCGCCTTGGCTCAGGCCTATCGCGTTATTTCTTTTGGAGTTAGAGACCCTAAAAGTAAGTGTTGGCTCAAAACG
>Ga0065707_10082018_pt1 | contig 24655 bp, 19 predicted proteins | sample SwiRhicommuniRL3_FD_59094 | JGI IMG/M metagenome (GOLD analysis project Ga0065707, IMG submission 59094) | Switchgrass rhizosphere bacterial communities from Rose Lake, Michigan, USA - RL3 v2 (version 2) | ecosystem: Host-associated > Plants > Roots > Rhizosphere > Soil | place: East Lansing...
TTACTGACATTTAGAAACACTAACGATTTCTATAAAAATTGACAAATGGAAACTTAGCAAGATAAATTCATGGAACACTCCAGCCCTATACTTAATGCCTTCCATACACCAACTCTGAATAACGAGCTACTGTTTGGGTGTTTGATTGAAGTCACTGATATTTTGCAACTCATATTGGGTAGTGCCCAGGCGAAATATTTATCAACTACTACAACTGGAGGTCTGGTGGTACTGAAGAGATCTGGTGAACTGAAGAGATCTGGTGAAACTGAAGAGGTCTACGGGTGTCGGTATGAAGATTATTTGTACTCTAATTGTTAAAGATGCTCAAAATTAAATGCAAATTCTAGAGGGAAGTCTTCGGGATCTGGTGAACTAGTCACGAGCAGGTGTTAGACGAGAACATATACCAGGTGGCTGCGTTCTGAGGAGAATTAGGAGTCCAACCAGTACTCACCAATTCTCACTAATAATCAGCAATCTGCGGTAATCTGGACTAATCTCCACTTATAATCAGTAATCAGTACTAAGCAGTAATAATCAGTAATAATCACTTATTAAATGATGAGTAACCCTCAGAACAATCCACGAATAATCAGCAAACTCCACTATTCACCTTACAGAATTCACATTCACTTCGCTACGCTCAGTATTAATCTCACTAATTACATAATTCACAAATACCTCGTTACGCTCAGTATTTGCTTACTATACATACTTATAAGGGTTCATGATGGAGTTTGGATCATAATGTTGTTTGATATCCTTAATCATCTTGATTTCAATATCACTCTTGGAGTATCCGATATAGTTTTTCTTTTGGAAACCTAAACCATGTTCTGCAGAAATGGAACCCTTCTTGCTTTGAATGTACTCATAGACAAAAGGCTCTAAAACAGCTTCGACTTCTTTGTTGTATTCACGGACACAGACGTTCAAATGTAAGTTACCATCACCAACGTGGCCATAACCAATGACATCAACGACGGGTTTGGATGTGTCATCAAGATCCATCATGTTTGCTTTAGCAAATCTTTCGGAAGCTGCATCCACCAAACCATACAAATCAGCAAGTGGTAATGAAACGTCATATTTATATACACCTCCACCGATAGTAGAAGCTTCAGGAATAGATTCTCTCCAACTCCACAAGCTTTTCACCTGGGTATCGTCCTGAGCAATGATCCCATCATCGACCAAACCGTCTTCCATGGCAGTACCTAAGAAAGTCTCTAATTTTTCGTCGTCATGTTCTTTGTTGGAGCCAGAAGTTTCGATCAAGACGTAGAATGGATATTCACCACTTTCAATAGGATGATCCAACTTTAAATGACGTCCAGTCAACACTTGAGACTTACCATCCATGAATTCAAATGCAGACAAAATTTCTGATAACTCGCGACGGGCACCAGCAAACACAGAGAGAACAGCCTCATATGAAGAAACCGCCAACAATGCAACATTAAACGCTTGCGGTCTTGCTGGACATAAAATCGACACTCCTGTGATTATTCCCAAGGTCCCTTCGGATCCAATAAACAATTGTTTCAAGTCATAACCGGTATTATCCTTTCTCAAAGCGTTCATCGAGTTGTAGATGGTTCCATCAGGTAAAACAGCTTCTAAACCAAGCACAGACCCATGTAAAGATCCATATCTCAACAAACGTAACCCACCAGCATTGGTAGCCACAACACCACCAACGTGACAAGACCCTTTGGCACCCAAATCAAGAGGGAAGATATATCCTTTTTCAGCCAAGAAGTCATCGGCACTTTCCAAAACTACACCTGCATCACACTTGAGAATTCCACTGACTTCATCAAACGATCTGACTTTGTTGAAAGAACTAAGAGAAATAATGATTTCGTCAAAAATTGGATTGGATCCTCCAACTAATCCGGTGTTTCCACCTTGGGGAACAACCGCAAGCTTTTCGTCGTTACAGTACTTCAAGATCTTGGAGATTTGTTCTGTAGTCTTTGGTTTCAATACTAATTTAGACTGTCCGCGATACTTTCTCATCCAGTCCTCGTTGTAGAATAATAAGTCGTCTTCCTCAGTGACGAGCGCATGTTGGTCTTCCAACACTTGCTGAAAGAACTTGAGATCTTTTTCTTCCAAAGATTTATATCTTTCATCACGGTGGACCTTGGATGCGTATGTTTCTGCAGTTAATGCTACTGTTTTGGTACTGTATGATTGTGAAATTGACACTTGTTGACGGTAAAGTGGTTTGCATTGTGTACGCAATGCTAAACTCCTGGCGACATACCCTAGCCTTTTGATTCCAATCATCTTGAAGTGTAGAGAGTTGTAGAAAAAGTTTGACTCGAGATTTTTGTGAAAAAGTAAAGATCACGTGATAAAGAGTGATCTTTAAAAGTTAGTTTATTGATTTCGTAGTTCTAGAGCATGGAGGTTTCTTGAGTATAGATGATAATCGAGGAAGTGTTATATAGTAACCATCAATTATAGACTTGCTAAACCATCAAATATACTTTTTTAAATACATCAATTCATAATATGACGTATATACTTTTCGCTCCCCGAGTCATAAATGGGTTCGAATCTCTTAAGTAGTTGGTTTCTAGACACATCATTTATATAATAAGAAAACGAGTATTAGGAGATGAATATTTGACTGGACAGAGTTCACAGACCTAGCTAGTGAATCAATGAACTTGTCATGGCAAATTCTCATAAATATTCCCGAGATCTTTTACCACTAACGCACTACGATTAGATATTTGGCTGTGCTCAGTATGCAAACGCTCAATTACATAAGCTAAAACCCATGAATATTGTAGGTAATTTCTGGTTCAAATTTCCGGAAATTCATATATGATGTATTGGGGTCTAGTTCAAGTTAGTGTGGATGTCAACTTAATTGATAGAGGCAATTTTGGTCAGTATTCCAGGAGCTGAATCTACCGACGTTCGCGTACTGCATATAGCGCGTATATAGAAACCTCTAAAAGTTGGAATATTTGCAGCTTAAATTCTGAGAGAACTAGTTGCTTGGCTTATAGCTCTCGTATACATATGTTTATTTCGGGGACGATGAATTACTGGTATCGAGGAGTCTGTATTCCTATTCTTAGTATACTGAGCGTATAGTGTTTAGAACTCTTCAATAGTCTATTAAATATCTTATCTGAAACTCTTCTAGTTCAAAAATACTGTGAGTAGCGAAGTATTTGTTCATATCTCCGTAGCAGTATAGTAGCAGTTTACATAGCTCCTTCAGTAACTCTCCCTCACGAGCTCACTCGCTTCGTTCTTGAACACTTCTTGGTTTCATCAGTTAGCTTTGTGATCTTCTGTATTATTTCACTATCTTGCATATAATACAATAAATATGCTAAATGATATCTCGGTGGGCTGTTAGTCGAAGATCAAATACCACAAGTCCCAAAGATCTTGGATAATATTTGTAAATCAATACTTATCATGATATTCTACTTTCTTTCGGAAACTCTTTAATAAAATTCCATTAATTATGTATAGACTTCTGTACTTGATTCTCCAATGAACATATTGAAAAAAGCATACTTTGGTTGTATATATCTATACTTTTGTATTTCAAGAGTATTTTTATGCAGTATAATCCTATAACCAAGATTCTAGAGCATATTGCTGATATCGAACTTCGGTTTGTTCAATTCCTTTAACTATCGTATTCTGGCTAATCTGTAATATTATTCAATATGCAAATTCTCAGAACTTTCAGATTAACGTCTTAGTTATTGCAAAACTTCTACAATTAGTAGATCTCACTACTATTCATAAATCTCTATTACGGAGTCTCGATCCTTTGGTCATTTCTCTAGCCTGTAATCCTCTTTACTTGGCAAGTAAATGCCTTAAGGAAATAAGTCGTGTCCCAACCAACAATCTCTATATATAAACTTCAGCAAAGTAGCTACTAAAACATAACTAACAGAATTATACTGACTTAACCTTATGAACCTGCTTGTTAGTAATCGTTTCAGAAAATTTTCTTTAACTTATCGTTATCAATTTATCATTTACCCCCTTTGCTCACGTGACTTCTCAATTTGGTGAAGTATACGAAGAAAAATCAAGGAGTGATATTACTACTAGCCGTCCAGCCTTACAATGAAATTCGGGAATATATGGATCTACACCATTTTACTTGCTACCATTGAACAAACGGCAGCCATACAAATTCCATTTAGTTTGGGGAGCTATTTTGAAAACGACAACATTCCCCATTACACAACTCTTGAAGAAGATGACCTTCCCATACAATTGAAACAGTACGAAAACGACATTGTAGTCAGAGTTAAGTATGGCAATGACAAAGAATTGAAGAAGTTGTTACTTGGAGGTAGTGAAGACATTCAATTCAGCAAATGGGCCAAAAGCAACCTCAATCAGGAAGTAGATATTCAGATAACGGAAGACAACTTCATCCACATGATCGAGAGATTCCCTAACTTATCATATGATGTGATAATGGAAGATTTGGCCCAGACTGTATTTGAAAGTTATCCAAAAGATTTCAACCCCAGATTGACTAAGAAATCAGAAGGAACTTACACGTACCAAGCTACGGAAGAAGTTGTTTCTGCGACTAAGGCGAACGCACTTTCCGAAGTATTCTTCAAGGACTATCGCCCGTTAGAAACAATTGATGCTTGGTTGGATATTCTTCAACAGTCTTTTCCTGATGTGTTGACAATTGAAGAAATTGGCGAAACGTTTGAGCACCGTAAATACAAGGTTGTTCATTTTGCCGTTCCAAATGATGACATTGAACATCATGAGCGTAAGACAATCGTTATTACTGGTGGAGTCCATGCTCGTGAATGGATCTCGGTGTCGTCAGTATTATATAACATCTATGAATTGTTGAACTTCTATACAGAGAATCCCGACTCAAAGATTTTAGGTAAATTGGATTTCTTGTTTGTTCCCGTAGCCAATCCAGACGGATATGCCTATACTTGGGATACTGACCGTTTATGGAGAAAGAACAGACAGGAAACCACGAATCCAAAATGTTTCGGGATTGATATTGACCATTCCTACGACTACCACTGGACCAAATCCTCGGACTGGCCTTGTGGAGAAGAATATAGTGGAGAATATCCTTTTGAAGCCACTGAAGCGAAAATCTGGGACGAATACTTGAATGCCACCAATAACAACCATAAAATCTATGGGTTTATTGACTACCATTCTTATTCTCAAGAAGTATTGTTTCCATATGCCTACTCTTGTGACAACCAACCTCGTGACGAAGAAAACTTGATCGAATTGGCATACGGTATTGCGAAAGCTATCCGCATGCAATCCGGTAAGAGCTACGGGATCTTGCCTGCTTGTATCGATAAGGATTCCGACTTGTTGCCGGACCTTGGCTCAGGAACCGTGTTGGATTTCATGTATCATAATAAGGCGTTTTGGGCCTATCAACTTAAATTGAGAGACAGTGGCAGTCATGGATTCTTGCTTCCTGCAAAATACATTGGACCAGTCGGTAGAGAAATCTTTGCAGGCTTTAAATACTTTTGTTTATTCATCTTGGGTGAGGAATAAGCTATAGTAAGTTGTATTTGAGTAATAATAAAAGTTACATTTGCTAAGATATATTTGAGTAAGCTCTCAAGAAGTTATACTTGAGCAAGCTCTCATAAAGTTATACTTGAGCAAGCTCTCATAAAGTTATACTTGAGCAAGCTATAATATGTAGAAATTAGATGGTGAAATATTCATCTTCTAGTGTGTAATTCTAACTCTAAATTGTTCAATATCTAAACCCCTAACTGTCTAAACTACTGGCTGAATAAATTAGTTGTATCTTTTCTGATCTGAATATGAGTCAAGAAAAACGAGAAATTTGGTGAATCAACTAAACTAAGAATGAGAGTGGTGATTCAGAAGGTTAGGCTGGCCTCAGTCACAGTGGAAGAGAAAGTAATCTCATCGTAAGTACCAGGTGAACTATTGTCGAAAGTTTCGCTGATTCTAGGGCCACCCTACGATAATCCGAGTATCAAGAAATGACGATAAGGTATTAGTATCTGGAGTATCTGGAGTATCTGGAGTATTAGTGATGGAATATTAGAGATAAAGTATAAGTGGTGGAGAATTAGTGACGGAGTATTAGTGGATGAAGGGTTACTATAGAAGGATTAGCGGAAGAACTATTAGAGATGACGTATTATAATCTCGAATTAGTGTCTGGAGATTAGTGTCTGGAGTGTCTAAAATATTGATATCTAAAGTATTAGTGTCTGAAATGTCCTCTCGTCTGGTTTAATTCTCCGACACTTTTATGAACCGATCGAACTATCTTAAAAATATAATCATTTGACTGAAGATGCCACAGATGGTTGAGCGGATTCCGGAATTTCGAGAAAAACCGATTGGTAGGTCAAAGAATCCAGTGACAGATGCTCAGTTTCATATGAACTTAGTAACATCTCCCAGCAACTAGTCAGTATCTCACACAAGCACTATGAACTTTGTCTCACTCTAGCAACTTCGGTCGCTCTGTTTCTATGAACTTCGTCAATATCTCACACAAGCAACTTCGCTTCGCTCAGTTACTTGGCAGTTCTTACTAACATCTAGCATCGGAAAAGGTCTTATGATCTTGGTTGGGATCTCATCTACAGACACCATTGATGACGTAACCAAATTATCCAAAAAGTTACTTAGTCTTCGGATCTTTGAAGATTTGTCGACTCCTCCAGAAACCACCACCAAGTGGTATGGAAAACCTTGGGCCAAGTCGGTGATTGATGTCAAAGGTGAGATTCTTGCTGTGAGCCAGTTCACATTATATGGAACCATCAAAAAAGGAACCAAACCTGACTTCCATAAAGCAGCAAAGGGCGAAAGTGCTCTAGTTTTGTACGAAACTTTGTTACAGAATTTGAGAGCAGGCTTGGGGGACAACAAGGTCAAGGATGGAGAATTCGGTGCCATGATGGACGTAGCGTTGGTAAACGATGGTCCTGTCACTATAGTATGGGACACAAGTGATAATACATTATAGATATAGACAAATGTAGACTACCAATAAATTGAGAACAATACTATACATGAATTCGTGAATTAATATACTACAAAATTAAAGACTTTTAGACGAAAGCCCAGACTAGAAAAGGACTAGACGAGAGTAACCTGAATCTCTAGAATTCCTAGAACTAGTTTCAAACTGGTAGTTTTTAATCTTATCAATATCCTTAAGGAATCTCCACTCAGATACTTAATTTACTGAAGATCAAAATCACTCGTCTCTTCGCTACTCAGTTCCTCATTTAATCAAAGACCGTTACTAACACATGTAAAGGGACTACCGTAGGCACTGTCCCTGTATGACCAGATAATCGACTGTACGGTTGCATACAATCCCGGGATGAGGATATAAACTCCCAATGCAATCAAAACGACATTGACGATACATTCAGCCTTCACCAAGAGAGAGGCTCGCGTGAAGATCTCCCACACCGAGATACCCTTGATCTGCTCAGTCTTCCAGTAATGTAACTTTTTCAATTTGAAAAATGCCACGGCCCAGAAGATAAATCCAAACCAACAGTCGAACAATGAAGACATGAGCGAAAGCAAGTCTGAAAAGAATGGAATGACTTCTCCAATGACAAATGCTAACAACCACAAGGTCAAGTTCAACGAGGCCCACACCAACCAGCCCTTGACGGTATGTTCATTTCTATGGATGGAATCTGCTTTAAAGATCTTTAAGAAGAGAAACTGTGACGAGACATTTCCATATAATGAGCCCAAAAAGAGAATGGTGGGTAAGGCGAAACTAAAGGCAATTTTCTTGTAGTTGCCAGTAAGAGAACCAAACGACGGTGCGGTGATATAGGCGTTACCGACATACACATACACAATCGACCCAGCCAAGGCAAAGACTACTAGCTCACATGCAGTGACGATGTAGAGAGCCTTTTTGAAATCCTTGGGCTGTTTCATTTGCGAGATGAACGATGGATACGTGATTTGGCCCACGAATGTATAGACGATATTAAGCACGGCAGACATTATGGAGACATACGATGTCCCTTTTTCTGGCCACACTGTGTAGTGGACAGGAGCTTGTAATTTCTCATATCCATTTGGATGGTCTTGAATGGCTGCGAAAACGACAGAAAGAATCACTGCGATAAACATGGTGATGGCAGAAAAGTATGCCACGGACGAAAGCGACGAGAATGTTCTTGGAAGCGACAATGCAAAACAAATGAATGTCGTCACCACCGCAAACACAACCGAACAGATGGTGGAGTTGTCACTAATAGTGTTGAAATATTTTGCACCCACGAGCACGTGCAACGCCTGGATCAACGTATTGTTTAAAAGAAAACACACTGCCGTGGCATACCACACCCATTTGGACCCCCAGAACAAGTGTTGCCCAATATCACAGACGTTGGTTAGGTGGGGATATGCTGCACAATATTCGGTGATAATTAGACCAGTGTACAATACGATTAATGCGACAATAACCGTCACGATAAGCCCGAGGCCAAGTCCCAATACCGAGTATGACCATGGGAACGACATAATGGCCAAACAAATGTACTCTGAGAATAAGAGTCCGGCCGTTTTCTGCCACGAACAGTCTCTATAGTTGATATTATGCTCGGCTTCAAGTGCAACCACACGTTCTAGATATTCTTCGGGGGTAATATCACTATCCGAGGCTAATTTGGAATCGACGGAATCCAGGTCTTTATAACCATTTTCTAAGTCTTTGGATCCATTCTCCAAGTCTCTTGATCTAGCATCTATATCTTTAGAATAGTTTGATTTCAGGTCTTTTTCAGTTAGTAAGGCACCTGTATTCCTATATCCTCGAGTATTGTTCGTCTCTGAGAGAGACGGTTCATAAAGATTTGACGACATTTTCTATCAGCTTGCTTTCTCCAGAAATTTTCTCTAGAAACTTCCTATTTAATTAACCTTTCTCAAAACGTTATCTAGAAAACTTTTCTAGAAACATTCGCTACAAAGTTTCTTCGTTAATCTACATTTAATTTATACTATCGTCGGTATAAGAGTTCATAATCAGATCCATTCGCCAACTGAAATAGACCTGTGGCGAAACCATCACGAGCAATTAATACAAAATGATGAAATGAAACCTTAATTGTTGCTTGCTTTGTTAAAGAAGATCTTTATTCGAAAAGATCCGTGCCGCAATATATAAGACATACGACGGTCGAGCCCCTGACGGTTGTGAGACCCTGAGGCTACGAGACCGTTAAACCTTAGAACTGAGCAGAATCTCATAGGCCCTTATCAGATTAAACTTGTTCGCTGTTTCACTCACAGTTTCACACGCCAATCTCCACTAATCCATACTCATCACTTGTGAAATGTCGTTAAAGCGCTGTTGACGAATGTGTCTGAGCGCAGGGCCCAGTATACCGAAAAGAGGAAAAAGGAAAAACCGTCGCCTGAAAGCGGAGTGAAAAAGCAACAAATTGTGGCGGATGTCGTGAAAATGATGTCGTGAAATGATGTCGTGAAAATGCTATCATGAACATCCTAGACACTTCGTGAAGATAAAGATAACGGATAATAGTGAAGAGAAGTGATACGACGAGGAGAGTGACGCGCAGTGGAGTTGTCGCGACTTTCCAGCTTAAGAGAGGTAGAGGAGAGGAAACTTACGTATTAATGCGATAGATGACGACAAAGTTAAATAGTTGTAGGGACAGTTGACTTGTTATGCAAATAGGTGCCTCTAATTAGATTTGTAAACTACTACTAATTGAGTATTATTCTTCATTATCATATATTTGGAATGTCCATTAAAATGTGGCTTAGTACAGTTTGTAGGGAGAGGTTAATGTAACTTTGGAGACTAATCGGTAAATTGAAGTCTCTAGTAATTAGTGAAGTTTATATCACTAAGGTGATTAGTAAATTGATAGTCTCCGGAATTAGTATCACTAATCAGTAAATCGAAGTCTCTGGTGACCACTACAAAGTCACTAATTCCACTAGCGACTTCTAGCCCACTAACGACTTCCAGTTCCATTGATAACTTCTAGTTTCACTAATAACTTCCTTCACTAGCAACTTCTAGCTTCACTAACAACTCTTCTTAAAAACATGCTATAGCAGCAAAAATGACAAAAAGTATCATTCCTATCCATCCATAATGTTGGTTGGAAGTATCAAATCTTTCAATAGGATCCCATACAAATGGATCAAATATAGACGACGACACTTCTGGACGTCTATTAGCCCATGGGTTTAATTGGGAGATTATATTAAGCAAATTGCTCAAGAAGGTATTTTGAGAGTGTTGCGAACCTGGGATTTCCAGAATAATACCCTGGGCACCCCAGCTCTGGATCAAGACGGTACCTAGCATCAAGGCAACGACTCCAATTACCAGCCTTCCTATCACTGCTCTCACCAGTCTCGTATTCCCTTTCGTCACAGCCATATCGGTAACGCACAATTGTATTTTTATCCGAAAAACTCTTCTCTAATATTACTAGCCACAACAATAACCAATCGCCAACGTCCAATCGCAGTTTTATATAACAGTTTCATAAAGAACGACGTTACTACCATAGCAAAGATCAAGATTATCATCGCCATTGCGTATCGTACGATAAAATACGACACGTCTCCCACCCTGGCCATCCACTGAGTATATACGTTTCCTTCTCCTATTCCGTTCAAAAACGGGGGATCAAAGAGTAAAGGATCAACAATTACCAACCAGGCCCTGGGAATTACATTGGTTTGTAAGTCCTTATAAATATTATTCCATATTTCCGTCACCACCTCCATTGGTGGACTTAATGTGGTGGAGCTTTATTGATCATATTGAGTAGTGTGCGTTCAAATTTGATAGTCGCAGTTAGTATTGCGGCACGGATCAATGAAACGAAAACACGACCCTAATTCACTGCCAATGGCTGCAAAATGTCGTCGTGGGTGGAATTTGGATTTGACCACAATTCCCCATGATATGCTCGAATTGATATTCCTGTATGTTGATAAGAAGGATGTAATCAACGTGGCATCTTTGGATACAAAGTATCGTCTCCACTTTAAACCTTATATCTTCTCCCACACCAAAATGACGTGGTTTGATCTTCTTGAAGAGATAGAAAAGAGTAAATTAACATTGGAAAAGAGTGAATTGTCACTGGAAAAGAGTCTAACTGGAACAAGAGACCTACTTGAAAAAGGTGGATATTCTCAAGAGGATGGATTTCTCGAAAAGTACAAGTACTGCATCAAACGTATACGGATCATAGACTCCTACTCATATGGCGAATGGCAGATCGACTTCTTGAAATATCTAGAAAACTTTCCATATCTTACTCAGCTAGTTGTGAATTCTGGTAATTCATCCAACTGGTTGAAATACAGGAGTAATAATTGTATCCGTCACTTGTCTCTATATTTTGATCCCGACCACTGTGAGACTCAGAACAAATTTCTTTCTATTAATCCCAAGAATATCATCCAGTTGATCAGAGCAACCAATCAGCCACGAATATTCAACTTGAATAACGTGAAATCGTTTTCACGACTTTCGCACCTCGAGCTCAATAGTTATCACTTCAATTGGGAACCTTCCGAACTTGCTACCATCCATCTAATTCTGCTTTCGTTGACAAACTGCACATGGGAGTATCCGTTCAGTCTCTCCCAATTCAATACAAATAACACGCTTCAGGCTCTCATCATCAAGTTCTCAAGCAACAACGCATTTATCCTATCTGAACGGTTCAACAAGTTCTTGAATAATGTTGACACAGAGAATCTTTCCAGTATCCAGACCCTAGTGATCAATTTTGATGCCGTCCCTTCTACAACATCGCCGATCCCATCTTTAGAAACCGTTATACTATCTTGGGATAAATACTTATCACTTGGGGTCCTCACACGATTTCTCAATCGCAATCGGTACCCTAATTTGAATAATCTCTGTCTCTATGGATGGCTTCTTAAGCTCCAAAATCTCTCAGAATACTTCAAAAACATTGACGCGAATCATTTACACGTCTTAGACTTGCGTGTGATGACTGACAGTAATAGTGGAGACTTCTCACAACGAAAGTTGATTCTAGAAGATATAAAACACGAGGCAAAGAGACAATTTCCCAACTTGAAGTTTAAAGTCTGTGTGATATAGTTCCGAATCATATATAGATAATTTTAGAATTTAGACATATTCTCTGATCATGCAATGAGTTAAGCCTCTTATAACAGTCAAACCAACTAGAATCAAATAGGTCGTGCACACACCGATACATTTTAAAAGTAAATATATCACTTCACTCTAAACTCACAATATCTTCGTCAGTAGTTTTCGTTGATAGCGTAGCGATATGTTGTTGCGAACACTCTCCTTATTGCTATTGATAGTGCTGTGTTTTGCAAACACGGAGACATATATGTTGAAGGTTCCTCGATATTTCAACATCTCTCCACATCCTGAACCCATCAGTCTTCATGATACATTGAACCGTAATATTTTAGAGCTCAATGATACTCACTCATTACTCATAAACTATCCCATAGAATCTAAAGATACGCAGCGTGTACAGACGGTCAATAATCTCTTAGAAATCCACAATTACAACTCCGTTCTTGCACCGACTAGAACATTACTCGTCAAACTCAATAATTACGACGATTCCACATACACATCTGAAGATTTGCTCAATATCAAACTTTGCTGGCCAGCCACACTTCCCTATGATTTCACATTATCTCACTATTTCTGCAAATTATCCGAGATCATTGCCGGAATACCCCAAGAAATCGATTCTTTTGATGTATACTTGAGAATCGATTACCAATTCACAGCACATACTTTCGACCCATCACATTTGCATGAAAAGGACTCTTTGCAGTTCCAGTTGTACATTACCAAACTACCAATATCGTGGCTTCCGATCCCGTTGGAGTTGTATGAGTATTTGATGTACTTTGTTGACCTTGGTATAATTGTTTGGACCATGACTCCCTACTTGTATGACTATTTGGTGAAAGCATAATATTACCACCTTATTTGTATGAGTATTGCATAATATTTAACAACTTTTGGGCCATGAAAACAGAAACTGCAAATTTGAGGTTGTGAGATCTATCCTGCACATCTTCATCCCAGGTATAGTGGACACTTCAACTCAACAGACTTTCACACAGAAAATCGAAGTCTTATTAAAAAGAATATTCTCCAATCACGTCCAGAATATCTTCTGCTTTAACCTTCTCTGGAATAATTAATCAAATATGGACCTGACTCCCTTCAGCTGGTTTTCTTCACTCCAGAAAGTACCAGAAGCTTTTCAGTTTCTCCCTATTTTCTCAAACACTTAGCATTAGAAAGAAGAAATCCGTTAACCCGATAGTCCGAGAAGCTCATCCAAGCATGGATCAATAAATATCAATCTGTAGATATCCAAATATACTTAGAAATGCATACTTTCGGAGGAAGTAACTTCTACTGAGGGAAGACTCTCTACTATTATTAGAAGATTCTGCCAATCAGTACTTGAGTAGCTTCATTTCATCAGCTTGATTTCCTTTCTCTCACTAGAGCTCTTAACTCCGATATCTTTTCATTATTAGATATCACTCTAGATTCTTCGGTTGATATTTGTCTTGGTGAACCTCTAAATATTCGCCTCCAAATATCCACCTCTAAATATTCACCTCTGTCCCTTCGGAACATCTCTTCTTCTGATGCAGCTTGAATTGCAGCCATTTCTTTCTGGACCTGCATATAACCCGGCTACATGATCACGCCAAACTCCCCTCACTACTGCGTTGTTGATGTATCCAATTTTCTATTGCAGAAAGGATGTTTCCTTCCACCTGTCTCAGCAATTTAAAATGATCCAGACTTAATTCTTATCATTAAGCCCATCCCTTATACAATAGTTAATATGTCATTACACGAAGACGATCCATTAGGACCACCAAAGAATACCCAAAATTTGGACTTATCCAAACTCTCGCCTCAAGAATTAAGGATTTACAAAATGTACGGCAAGTTACCCACCACGCAACAGATTTTAACATCCAAGTTCCAAGATAAGAAGTATTTCGATAGCGGTGACTATGCAATGCAGAAACAGTTAGGAGGTGACAACAAGAGAGTCACAGGGATCTCTTTAAAACACCCCAATGCCGAAAAGGTGAAGGAAATGTATAACAGAAACTCCATTAGCAGCACCAATGCTGGATTTATGTACAATGGAAAGAGTAGTTTGTTGAACGAGTCGACCCCTGAGAAGTAAAGGGGTTTTTGAACCTTTGAGCAAAGTGCTCTATGAGAATCTTCAGGATTCCCCTTGATCCGTTCCTCCGAGCACCCTTGAGAATCTAGAATTGGACTCGAGCCGGACCACGAATTCACTTTGTTGTATGAGATTCAAGAGTTCTTGAATATCCAGCTGATACGAATTATACCCGATAGAGTATTTTTGAAAAACTCTTGTATTGAGGTATTTGCCTTAGATGTTGTCCTTTTGCCACCATGATTTTGCTAAACATTCATTTGGATAACACTCAATTCTTTAGTTAGAAGTGTTGCTTGTGTTATTGACTAGTACAGGGTCTATTTTGTATGACTGTACCGCTAACTCAATTGGCCAACTGCCCTGATAACTGATGTACTTTGCCTAAGTGACTTTTGATAGCTGCTTTTAGCTGGCAGAAGTCCTCTGCCGAATTGAACTCTCTTGATAGCAGACTTTTAGACTGGTAGAATACTGCTCACTTTATCAGCCTTGCTGCTCTAGGCCGTCCCTTATTTAAAGGACTATCTAAATAAAGTTGTGCTTGAATTCGCTCCTTATAAGAGATCTATCTCTTCCTCAATATCGCGGATCCTGAAGATTCCGTACACTATCCCTCCCGAAGACACAGTAGGCTCTTGAGATTCTCAACCTATTTCACTTCACGTTTCTGAGCAACCCCACTACGATACCAGTAGTGTGTACCCTCTAGTATATAAAATTTAACGACCTTATCAAATAATGATAATATGCTTTTAGATCTGCAATTGTAATTTCTTCAGTGCGTAGGCGAGAGTTGTGAGATTGTTCTATAAAAGGTATGAAGCCTCACCAGAGTATGGCTGGTGGTGACCAGTTCACATTTTGTAGTGTTTATGTTGGCTAGTAGTGAACCAAGCAAATGAGAGACGGGCGAATGAACCAATAAAATAGTTATTGAACAGAAGAACTACTCAAGTTGTTCAGCAGAATCAATATCTGAACAGATGGGCAGCTGGACTTGTTGGGCAGCTGAACTTGTTGGGCAGCTGAGAGTGGCTGGGTACCTGAACGTGGTATAGCGAAGCTCATCAAATGTGCTGCCAAATTCTAGAAATCGTGAGTGCATTCTGATTATGAGTCTGTTCTCTAACTAGTCAATTCATCGTTTTCTAATAAATCTCTACCATCGCTAACAAATGGTATCGCTATATTCCTTTCCTTACAGTGAACATTTCAACTATTATAGATGAGATGTAGTATCTGTTCCTTAGACGGATATAATATACTACTAGTTCGCAGCCACGAAAATAGCGATTTCAAGAAATATACAAATTGTCTCTATATCTTTAAGTTTGCAGCTTCAAATTCGAAGAGAACTATGAACGAAGTCTATTAGGGAGATAATTATTACTGGTACACAGTATAAATATTTTAATTGTCTATTTGAATTCGTTTAATTCACAATTTTCTCTAATTGAAACTCATCTTTCAGAATCAAATACCTCCCTACGCTCAGTACTTGCTCAGAGACGGGTAGTTGTATTGATGGGGCTCACTAATGAACGGTTCAACGATATTCTACAAGCATTCAATGACTTAATATTACTCTCTACCTACGATCTGCGTGGTGTAGGTGTTGAAATCGTTGGCAATTATTTGAAGTTCGCTAGCTCAGGAAAAGGATACACCAAGACCAGGCTTCAAGTGGGAAGTTCTGGATCTACAATGGTGCAAGTCGACTTTTCTATATGCTACGATGAGTTCTATCAAGTTCCGAGACTTTTCTTTCGTGTTTCTACTGAAGATGGTTCTTTAGCTATGGATAATTGTCCCAGTGTCTTAGGTGTTCGAAAGGAAATGGGTATAATTTATGATATGCATATCGTCACCAATGAGCCATGGTACACCATCCATCCCTGTGAGATGTATACATTTATGGAGGAAATGTTGGGGCCAGAAGTGGACGATTTATCGTATTTGAAGAGTTGGTTTGGTGTCTATGGGATAGGAGCTGTATTCTCCAACGTAGGATACCGACCAGGAATTGATACTGCAAAAACGGAGTGAAGCGAAGTTCTTGCGTGTGATCGACATGACCAAGATCTCGGAAGAAACTAGAGCTGAACAAGATTTGAACTAGAACATGGCATTGCTCAATATTAAACAGAGAAATGTCCATATAATATTAACATAATTATCTGGGTAGTAAGCCCAAATCTCAGCTTCATATGTGCCAGGTCATTGTTCTTACGGGATATAGTGTTGAAAATTTGGGATACATGGAAGGTTTATTGGCCCAATTGGCAATTGGAACGAATGCCAATTAAAAAGATTTACTTAGAAGAGTCTAAGGTCTCAAGATATGTAGAAGATGTTATCTATAAGGAAGATGATATTTTACTGGTACTCGGTATTTTATTGAGTCTACAATACTAGACTTGGTATGGAGTGTAGTGAATTGGTCAAACTCTAAAATGGTTGACTAAGATTAAATACTGAGTACAAAGAAGTATTAAAGTCGAGATGTTGAATAAGTCCTTCAATCTCACTAAGATTCATGAGTCCAGTATTCAGTAAGTCACTAAATCTTGCTAATGCTCAAAATGCTTCCTAATTCATTAAGTATCGCTACCAAGGGAGAGATATGATGGAAAAAGAATGAGATATATTAAAATTGATGGTTAGAGAGGCTGTATGAGTGAAAGCAGCTGTGGGTAGTCAAGAGTGTGGGTAGTCAAGAGTGTGGGTAGTCAAGAGTGTGAGTATCAAGTTAACTCACTAGCTCTGGGCAGCAACAAGCTAGCTCACTGGCTAGTATCATTTGATCTACTCCACCTATCGATAGTGCTCTCTCTAATCAAACGTCTTTGGCTCACAAAAGACTTTTGCTACGTTGCAGACTATACAGTACAAGCTCTATTAAAGTACAATACATAATTAAATAGAACGGGGTGATGGAGTAGCTGGCACAATTTTGAAGCATAGACCTAACGTTTATGTTTTATCATTGAAATGAATCTTGGTATTGTAATTCGACCGATAAAGTCATAAATGCCAACTCATCAAGAGATAGTCACACGGTGAATATCGATCTTTCAGGCAATAGTTTATTATCCATATTGGCAGCGGTATCTATGACTTTAGTAACTTTATCGATGGCCATTAGCAGCGTGCTCTTGCTACAGCTGGAGTAACGAGACTACTCATGAATATATGCAAATCTAAGCCGCTGGGACCTTCTTTTCTGTGAAAATACGACATGGGTATTTATCAGTAAACATACCATGCTCAGGCTCTTGCAAAATGGTCCAGTGGAACTTGTTCAACGATGGTGCCACGATAGGTTCACCTTGTTTTCCCAACAATTCACCCATGATCACGCTAGAAGGGACAGTGCTTAAAGTACTGGCCAAGCTGACTTCAGCACCGCTATCAACAAATACAGACAATTCTTTGGTACCCTTGTCTCCAATAGAGATTCTAGGATTGGTGGAAGAACCTAATCTTAATAATCCAGAAACTTTGGTTTGGTTAAAGCCATGGACTTGAGGATAGTTTCTTCTGTAATCTCTCTTGTAGTATGGGTTGCCCTTGATGTCACCGGCTGGGATGGTCACGTTCTCGTTATACGTCTTTGCTTCTTCAATCATGGCTCCTGGGGGAGTAGCACGGAACATAGATACGATTGGGTTACCCGAAGATCTGTTAGGAACTAATGCAAGAACTTGTCTCACTTTCTCCCAGATCCCTCTAGGCTGCGTTGTATATTTCTTCCATACTGGAACTGGTCCTCCAGACATTGTTAACTATGGTTGTTGTAAGGTTCTTGATTCTGCTTCTGCTTACTTTAAATTTTCTCACTTGTTATTCGTTGGTTGAGAAGCGTGCCAATTGGCTAGAGATTATATACAGGAGAGATATGAGTATGTTAACATACAGGATACTCTTCTTGATGCAACTGCATATCATATATTGGCTATAAACGGAGAGTCTATGTCCTTGGAGGATAAGGAATGGTCCAGCTTAGGCTGACGGTCAATGAGTTTCGGTTTCCTAAGAGGTCGTGGACAGCAATGAGTGGTAGCTTGAAATAGTAGAGGTATTTCTCAATTCGGGACAAGGAAATATATCACCATTAATAATAACTATTAATGATATGTTTGATACCTTTAGATTTAACGTCCATGATCTCTGTAAGAAATAGCTTATAATTCCCAGAGTATGAGAACTTCCTTAAGTACTAATGAGAACTTCTCTGAATAATAGTGAGAACTTCCTAACCAGAACTAACCCAAACTTCCAAATACCTGTCTCAAACCCCTCTTGACGTCAAGATTTAACATCTAAACAAACCTCTTCCAATCTTTCCGAAAATGATAATTCCACAGAATAAGAAACTTCCGATCCAAAGTCCAAGAGCAATAGATTCTTCGTTTTCAAAAGTTTGATATTGGGTGACAAAGGCATAGTTTTCGAAATAGACGGTTGCACATGCGATGAAGGATACAACCAAACTGGCAAGGAATCCAGAAATAGTTCCATCCAACAACAACCACAAGCCGGGGTTCAACAACGACCACACGATCGAGACCTGCAAGAAAGAAGTCCACTCGATCTTACGAATGGCATAACTAATACCCAAAAAGGTGATTGCTGAACGAACGATATCGTTAAAGATGTTGGAATAACTTCTTCCTTGACCAGGAGTAGGATTAGATGATAATAAACGCTTACTGAACGCAGAAGGCAAAATCTTATCTAAAGCAGGAACGATTAATCCCATGAAACACCCTTGTAAGGCCAAAGCTACGAGTTCCTCCGTTGCTTCCCCTGCCACAGAGTCGATCTTGATATATCTTCCAAACTTGAACTTTTCAAAAAGTGAAAAGATGAACACATTTGTGATGGTCAACGGGAACGATGCCAAATTATTGCCGTTGAAATGATTATAATTTATATGCTTGGTGATCTCGTTGTAGATAAATGCACAGGCTGCTAAGATAAGGATCTTGACACCAATAGGTAATCTAAATAAATTGTGTGGTCTGTTGAGTGGGTTACTTAAGTCACCAGAAGTTGGAGAGTTCGAGGAGTCACTCACTTTCCTCATAGTAATATCGATTTCGGTGTCTTCGATATCCTTATTCAAATTCAACACCGAGTTATCGTTATATATCCCATATAACGACGGTTTCGTCAAATTGATGATGGAATCCGTCTTTTCCATTGGACGTGTTGGGGTGGTGGCCCCTGAGTTACGTCCCGATGTAGTCGCCGACGACATGCTTTTTAAATTCGTATTAGACATCGCTGCCTTTCTCATATCAGCCATTTTGTGGTCGCTGTTTTGGTTAATATATCGTTGGTTGTAATACTTTAGAAGAAAGAATATCAACAGTTAATTTGAATTTGATATTCGTTTTTATGCTCGCATGGACAATTCTCATGCTTATAAAAATGATAAAAACATACAATAAATTGTAAACGACGGAAGAAGAAGTTATAGGTAGAGTTATGTAAGGTGGCGTTAGTAAGGTGTTGTTAGTAAGATGTTGTTTGTGAGGTTTTGTTAGTCAGGTGGTGTTAGTAATGGTGAGTCTCGACAAAGTTGATATTTACGATTTGATAAGATCAGTACCGCAATATATATATGTATATAAAATCAAAGTCGCGATGAAAGGTTTGTAAGCTCCACTAAAAACAGGACTAATTCGAGTGACGGGATTTTATAGAACATATATGAGTAGTTTTATCATCAGTAGCTGCCAATTTAGTCATATCTAGCATGTGGTGGTGAGACTATATAACTGGTGTAGAGTGATGTCGCAAAACGAGACGCGACAAAAGTACGACAAATTGTGCGACAAATTGTACTACTTGAGGATGCGAAAACAAAACAAAGTCACAGACCAGAACCATCTACAACAATCGACGAGATGTCGAATGTATTTGAGACATTTGAAGGGAGCAATGAGGTCAATAAGCGGAACCAAATCTCAAGTGCTGACCCGGTGGATGGAGTGGAATCTGCTGACGAAGTGATCAACAATTTCATTGATAATATCGAGTACTCCGAAAGTGATGATGACGAAGGCATGGAGTTTCTCGACGATGGCGGCAAGATCTATTTCTCTTCGGACGACGAATTTGATGACAATGGAGTGCCTATAGAAGATGACTATGACGAACAATACGATTTCAAAGATGCGCTTCGAAGTGCTGGGAATTTTAGAGTCAAGAATAAGGGGAAATCAGCCAGTTCTAAATCGTACTGGAAGCGTAAAATGATGAGAAGTACAAATCGTGAACTTGATCCAGAAGTACGTCAGAATTTATCTTTGGCCAATGAAGCATTTGTTAGAAACGACTTCCAAGTAGCGCTCAATCTCTATCTTGAGGTTATCAAAAAAGACCCGAAAAATTTCAATGCTTATAAAACTTTGGGGGAAATCTACAAGCAACAGGGAAGTTTGAATGAATGCTGTAATTACTGGTTACTTGCAGCGAATATACATCCGTGGGATAGTCAGTTTTGGGCAAGTGTAGCGGAGTTGAGTAATGAACTTGGCCATATTGATCAAGCCATCTATTGTTATACAAGAGCTATTTCTTCGGATACTCAGAAAAGTGCCAGATACATAATTCAAAGGGCAATCTTATATCGTGAAAAGAAACAATTTGGGAGAGCATTGGAAGGATTTCAAAGAGTTCTCCAATTGTATCCTTCAGATTCCACAATTGTCAAGAATTTGGCAAGTGTATACGTGGAACAAAAGCGTCTAAACGATGCAATCAACTTATACATGCGTATATTGGATAACAATATCAACCCTACATCTCTGAATCAACAAAAGTATCCGAAGTTCGGGTGGGCCGAGTTAAACATTCTTCTTGAACTTTATATACAACAGCACTCTTGGATAGTTGGTATTAAGGTTATAAAGATTGTGGCAAGATGGCTCCAAAATCGTGGCCTGGAAAGATGGTGGGACGAGAATGACGATGACTCGGAATTTGATCGTAAACGAAGATTCCAGGTAATTGACAAATTATCAGACGAACATTTGAAGGAAGAAGCTCGAGGAAAATATTTTGAGCTTCCTATTGATATAAGGTACAAGATTGGACATCTTCGTTTGGGATTGAACCAAAAAGAAGAAGCCATTCTTCATTTTGAATTTCTCTTAGATGATGTTGACGATATTGCTGATTTATACTTTGATGCAGGTAAAGTCTTGGAAGAACATGGGTACCATGAAGAAGCGCTCCATTATTTGACTAGAGCAGCGTCAAGTGATGATCTCAGTGAAAGCTCTGAGTTGATCAACTTATTAGGAAAATGTTTTCTTGAAGTCGGCGACTACCTCCAAGCCCAACAAGCATATCAAACTCTTCTTTACAATGAACCAGACAACTTGGATCACAAAATCGCCTTAGCAGAAGCATCCCATCATTTGGGAGATGCCGAAGGAGCTCGTAAGTTATTGCTCGAGGTGGCTTCGGAACGTGAAAATGCAACACCTCACGATGATGAAGAAGAACTCGAAGACGAAAAGGATGGCAATTTGTCATTGATCAAGAACCAAAAGTTGATCAGATCAGCAAAATCAAATAAACTCAGTGACCAAGAAAAGTTGGAGAATGAAAATAATGCTAAAAGAAAGGTTTTGGACAAATTCCGTCGGATGGGTAGACTTGAAGAATCAGTAAATAATGGTGAAAAGGTGGCCATCAAGACGTGGATGCAGCTTGCATCGCAGTTAATAGAAATGTTTATGAATGTCCGAAGCTTTTTCCCTCGTGATAAGAATAGAACATTCAAGGGAATTGTTCTTTACCGAAGAAAGAAACAGATGGGTATTGACGAAAAGCTTGCTAGAGTCTACAACTTGTACGAAGGGATTGTTAACGATGATAACGTATCGCGACAATTTCTTACCTCCAAAACAGAATATAGAGGACTCAAATATGATGATTGGTTTGAGATTTTTGTTCAATATGCGATTCTCTTATCGAAATATGAGAACAATACAGAACATGCTAATGAAATTATCGAGGTTGCAATGTCGGTAAGTATATTTGTACAAGATAAGAAGAAGGAAGCATTATTGAGGATGGTGAAATTGATTTTCGGAATTCAAAAGCAAGAAGCTGGCACCACAATCACCACGTACGTGCGATACTTTTTGATCAATAACCAGTTCTCACCTTTCATTTACAAGTTCTTTATATGTTGCTTTGCTCGTGGAATAAAATCATGGGAAACATTTGCCAATTATAATCATCAGAAGTTCTTTCTTCGTCAGTTAAAGGCATATGACTCTATTCTTTCCGATAAGAAAATCACCGGCATGGCGCGAATCACTGCCGATCTTCGCAACTCTGAATTCACCAAAGAACATCCTGATTTGTTGTATGTTTATGCGAATTTGTTGGGTGGAAGTCGAAGTTATGTTTCATCTGTGGTTTACCTCAATCGTGCGTATAAAGAATATGACCAAGATCCGATGATCTGTTTGGTCCTAGGTTTAGCACACGTTCACAGATCCATGCAAAGATTAAGTACAAACAGACACATCCAATTGCTTCAAGGAATAGCATACATTCTTGAGTATAAAGAATTAAGAGAACGCAACGCAACGGATTTTGAATTGCAGGAAATTGAATACAATTTCGGCAGACTTTTCCATATGCTTGGATTAACTACCCTAGCCACCCAGCATTACGATAAGGTGTTAGAATACCATGATCGGGTACAAAGCCTCGATCAGAATTATGATCTTCTGATGGAAGCAGCCTACAATTTGACGTTGATTTATAATATCAGTGGAAATTCGGAGTTGGCATCAGAAATTACGGAAAAGTATTTGACTATTTGAGTCACCATACTGAGCGGAGCGAAGTATTGAGAATTATACTGAGCGGAGCAAAGTATTAATAGAAGAGTTATGAATAGGGAAAGAGAATACTAGCGGAGTTAGTGTCCTACTGATATGGACACTACAAAGAGTGACTGGTAATTTCTCGACGCTAGAGAATAATAATGGAGATAAGAGTTTTGAATGGGGTAAGAGAAGAGAGAATATTATGGAGATTCCATTGATATAGACACTTTTTACAAGAATTGTCTACTAATTTACCAACCCTAGCTTTCTAATTAATGCTAGCTCCCACATTGACGCTAGCTCTCTCTATTCGACGTTAGGTCTCTAATCTAGGAGTATCTGGTAATTTACCGAAGCTCTCTCTCTACTTGACGTTAGCTCTCTAATTTATAAACGCTAGCTCTCTAATTAATGCTACTTCTCTCTCTAATAGACCCTACCTTTCTCTAATTGTCGTTAGCTCTCTCTCTCATCTCATCTCTCTAAGTCTATAGTGTATAATATGTAAATGTATAAATATATCAGCGCGCGAAAACTCAAAACTCAAACTCAAACCTGAGACTCATCTCTAACATCAAAACCACAACAACTAACGATGGTAAGATTGAAACAAAGGTATATTCTATTTGACGTACTTTATCCTCCCACCTCTAAAGGAGGTGTGTCTTCTGAAGAGTTTTTAAACTTCAGTAATTCTAGCGAGGATGCGCTACTCACATTGCACCAAACATCACCGACATCCATAAATCAAAAAACATTGACAAACGCCATTCGAAGGAACATTCTGGATCATTTTGGAGAGTTTGGGTCTGGTATGGCGGGAATGCAACTCACGGTGAAATATTTTAGTAATAAAACGTCTACGGGGATTATTCGATGTGGTAGGCAATCGTTCCATTTAGTGGTGGCAGCACTCACATTGATCGATAAGATCGAAGATAATAACGTCTTGATACGGTGTACCAGGGTCAGTGGGACCATCAAGAAATGTGAGGAATATTCCATAGCAAGAACCAAAGAGTTGATGTATTTGATCAATAAAAATAGTAAGGAACAGAAGGATTTGAATAACTTGATGTCGACATTTGAGGGAGATGTAGAGGATGAGCAGAGTGATTAAGAGAATAGAAGAGTTATTCATGAGGGAATTGGGCTGATGACTGGAATACCTCAGATATTTATAGGGACTGAATAATCTGAATATTCTGAATAACCTGTATAATTTGAATAATCTGAATATTCTGAATAATCTGAATAATCTGAATAATCTGAGATATTAATGGGACTCTAGATAATAATAGTGAAGATATTCATCTCAAGCTAGGTTTCTTCTTAATAATTTACATCTTTATTGGTAAGAAACCACCATCATCATTTAAAGAGGCCAACTAAAGCACCTCTACTGATAGTAGCAACATTATGGGTGAACTCTCATATAAATTGATCAAAAATTAACCTCGAAATTTTAAGATACTTGTTGAATATCAACAGCGGATA
>Ga0065707_10082019_pt1 | contig 24573 bp, 23 predicted proteins | sample SwiRhicommuniRL3_FD_59094 | JGI IMG/M metagenome (GOLD analysis project Ga0065707, IMG submission 59094) | Switchgrass rhizosphere bacterial communities from Rose Lake, Michigan, USA - RL3 v2 (version 2) | ecosystem: Host-associated > Plants > Roots > Rhizosphere > Soil | place: East Lansing...
CCACCTCAAAAGGCAGCGTTAGGGGTGAGGCCGCGCCCACCCCTCACTCCCCTCCCGCCAGCGGGAGGGGAAGCCAGGTTAGAGGAACTTCGCCACGACTCCGGTCGTGTCGATCATGCGGTTCGAGAAGCCCCATTCATTGTCATACCAGCTCAGCACACGGACGAGCGTGCTATCGACAACGGCGGTCTCCAGGCTGTCGACGGTCGAGCTGCGCGGATCGCCGTTATAATCGATCGAGACCAGCGGTTCATCCGAATAGCCCAGCACGCCCTTCAGCGGGCCGCTCTCGGACGCCTTCTTGAGCAGGCCGTTGATCTCCTCGACGGTGGTCGCGCGGGCGGCGTCGAACTTGAGATCGACGACCGAGACGTTGGGAGTCGGCACGCGAACCGACGAGCCGTCCAGCTTGCCCTTCAATTCCGGCAGCACCTCGCCCACCGCGCGGGCGGCGCCGGTCGTGGTCGGGATCTGCGACAAGGCGGCGGCACGGGCCCGGCGCATATCCTTGTGAAGCTGGTCCAGCGTGTTCTGATCGTTGGTGTAGCTGTGGATCGTCGTCATGAAACCGCGCAGGATGCCGACGGATTCGTGCAGGACCTTGGCGAGCGGCGCGAGGCAGTTGGTGGTGCAGCTGGCGTTCGAAATGACGATGTCGTTGGCGGTCAGCGTTTCGTGATTGACGCCGAACACGATCGTCTTGTCGACGCCCGTCGCGGGCGCGGAGATGACGACGCGCTTGGCGCCGGCGGTGAGGTGCGCGCTGGCCTTGGCTTTATCAGCGAAGATGCCGGTGCATTCGAGCGCGATCTCCACGCCCAGATCCTTGTGCGGCAGATTGGCGGGATCGCGCTCGGCGGTGACCTTGATCCGCTTGCCGTTGACGACGAGGAAGTCGCCATCGACAGAGACATCGCCCGCGAAGTTGCCATGAACGCTGTCGCGCTTGAAAAGCAGCGCGTTGGATTTGGTGTCGCCCAAATCGTTGATCGCAACCAGTTCGAGATCATGATCGGTGCGCTGCAGGATCGCGCGGGCCACCAGCCGCCCGATACGTCCGAAACCGTTGATTGCTACCTTGGTGGCCATGATAATCTCCTTACTAATCAGTTCAGTGCGGCAAGGACCTGCGGCACGATCTTCTCGGCCGTAAGCCCGAAATGTTCATAAAGTTTTTCAGCGGGGCCCGAGGCGCCGAAGCTGTCGATCCCGAAGCGAAGCCCGGCGATGCCGACATAGCGTTCCCAGCCGATCGTCGTTCCCGCCTCGATCGAGACGCGCAGGACGTGGTGGGGCATGACATCATCGCGATATGCCGCCGGCTGCGCGTCAAAACGCGACCAGCTTGGCATCGAGACGACATCGGCGCCCACCCCAGCCGCTTCCAGTTGTTGGGCGACTTTCACCGCGATTTCGACCTCCGAGCCGCTGGCGATCAGCACGACCTTGCGTTCCGCCGCGGCCGCACGAAGGCGGTAGGCGCCCTTCGCGCTCAGATTCTCATCCGCCGTGGTGCGCAGCTGCGGCAGGTTCTGGCGGGTAAGCGCAAGCAGGCTCGGCCCGTCCGCGCGCTTCAGCGCCAGCTCCCAGCACTCGGCGGTCTCCACCACATCGGCAGGCCGATAGGTATCGAGATTGGGGATCACCCGGAGCGACATCATGTGCTCGATCGGCTGGTGGGTCGGGCCATCCTCACCCAGCCCGATCGAATCATGGGTCATGACGAAGATCGAGCGAATGCGCTGGAGCGCCGCCAGCCGGATCGCCGGCCGGCAATAATCCGAGAATACCAGGAAAGTGCCGCCATAGGGGATCACGCCGCCATGCAGCGCCATGCCGTTCATCGCCGCCGCCATGCCGAACTCGCGGATGCCGTAATAGACGTAGCGGCCGGCATAGTCGTCGGCCGTCAGCGGGCGCTGATCCTTGGTCTTGGTATTGTTCGATCCGGTAAGGTCGGCCGAACCGCCAATCGTCTCGGGAAGCAGGGCGTTGACGGCTCCCAGCGCCAGTTCGGACGCCTTGCGGGTCGCAACCTTCTGCGGATTGGCGAGCAACTCACCAATATAGTCCTTGAGCGAGAAGCCATCGGGCAGCGCGCCAGTCGCGCGGCGCTCGAATTCCGCCTTTTCCGAATGGCTTGAGAGACGCTGCTGCCATTCATCATGGGCGATGGCGCCCTTCTTGCCAAGATCGAGCCATGCACTCCTGATGTCGCCGGGGATCTCGAACGGGGGATAATCCCAGCCCAGCGTCACCCGCGCCGCCGCCACTTCATCCTTGCCGAGCGGCGAGCCATGCGTCGCCGAGGTGCCCTGCTTGTTTGGCGCGCCCTTGCCGATCAGCGTCCGGCAGGCGACGATCGACGGGCGGGGATCGGCCAGCGCCGCTTCCATCGCACGGGCAATATCGGCCGGATCGTGGCCGTCGCAGGAAACCGTATGCCAGCCGCTCGCCTCATAGCGTCCGAGCACATTCTCGCTCGACGAGAGATCGACCGCGCCATCGATGGTAATGCGGTTGTCGTCCCAGAGCACGATCAACCGGCCGAGCTTGAGATGCCCGGCCAGGCCCACCGCCTCGTGGTTGATGCCTTCCATCAGGCAGCCGTCGCCGGCCAGCACCCAGGTCTTGTGATCGACCAGCGCGTCGCCGAAGACGGCATTCAGATGCCGCTCGGCGATGGCCATGCCGACGGCGGTGGCGAGCCCGCTGCCGAGCGGGCCGGTGGTCGCCTCGACCCCGGCCAGCTCGAAATTCTCGGGGTGGCCCGCGCAGGGACTGCCGACCTGCCGGAAATTGCGGATGTCCTCGATCGTCGGCCGCGCATAGCCGGTCAGATGAAGCAGGCTGTAGATCAGCATCGATCCATGCCCGGCAGACAGCACGAAGCGATCACGATCAGCCCATTTCGGCGCGGCGGGATCGAACTTCAGATAGCGTGAGAACAGCACCGTCGCGACATCGGCCATTCCCATCGGCATGCCGGGGTGCCCGGAATTCGCCGCTTCAACCGCATCCATCGAAAGCGCGCGGATGGCATTTGCGAGATCGTTATGGCTGACGGTCATTAAAGGCCTTCTGATGGGGCGACTGGGCATGTGACGAATCGTCCGACCGATTCGATCGGCCGGAGAATGCCGCGCCATTTGTCGCCCGAACCCCGCAGCGTCAACCGCCGGGGCCAAATTGGGACAGCCCGGTTACTGATATGTTGCCGATTTCTGTTCACATGCTATGGTAAGAATGATGGCCAACGAACGCTTGAAATTCGCTATCGGGCGGCTGGACCGCGCCACGGCGCGGGTTGAGCGGCTTGTCGCCGAACATCGGCCCGGTGCCCCGTCTTCGGAGGCGGACAAGCGCCTTCATGAAAAGCATCAGCAATTGCGCGATCAAGTGCGGACGGCGATCAGCCGCATCGACACGCTGATCGCTTCCTCGGGTTGAACGGATGGCAGAAGTCACCCTCGAAATCGCTGGCCGCCCTTACACCGTCGGTTGCCGGGACGGCGAAGAGGCCCATCTTATCGGGCTCGGCAAGCTGGTGGACGCCAAGGCGCAGGACGCTGGCCGCGCGATGGGGGTGATGACCGAGAACCGCCAGTTGCTGGTCACTGCCCTGCTGCTTGCCGATGCGCTTAACGAGCGCACACCGGCGACGGCGGGCAACGGCGCCGTGCCCGACGATAGCGAAACCGCCGAAGCTGTGGAGCGTCTGGCCGAGCGCATGGAAAAGCTTGCCGCCATGCTTGAGACTGGCGGAGTGAACGCCTAGGTAGGGGTTGGCGGGTACTGCCCGATACGAGCCTCGCGAACATCCCTGAGGCTATTCATCATCCATGGGGGCTGTCCCTGAGCAGATCCTGGTCTGTCTTATATGGCTCCCACCTGACGTTACCGGCGTCAGAGGATATTCAGGCAAACGGTCTCATGGTGGTCCCGCCACCCGCCACCATCGCTGACGGACACCGCCGTGCCTTCAATTGAGAACAAGGATCAGGCGCGGCGAGAGCTGCGGGCGCGCAGACGTGCGTTCGTGAACGGCACCGGCATCGGCAGGCTCCGCATTCACGCGATCGTGATCTCCCGTATCACGATGGAAGCCGCCGGAAACGTCCGGAACATCGCCTGTTACCTTGCCAACGCGTTTGAAGTCGACGCGATGCCGATCGTGCAGCTTGCCTGCGCGAGCGGCCTGTCGACGGCCCTACCTCATATCTCCGAGCCCGGCGGGACGATGCGCTTTCTGAGCTGGCGCCCCGGCGACCGTCTGGTCACGGGGCCTTATGGCATTCCCCAGCCAGCAGGTTCGGCGGATGAGATCATACCGGATGCGATCGTCTCACCGCTGGTGGGCTTCGATCGCCAGGGAAACAGGCTGGGCCAGGGCGGCGGCTTTTACGACCGCGCATTTATGGCTTACCCATCCGCGAAACGCATAGGGCTCGCATGGTCCGTACAGGAAATCGCCACCCTTCCAGTTGATTCCTGGGATCAGCCACTCCATGCAGTCGTCACCGAACGTGAACGGATCGATTTTTGATGAAGCCCACCTGGCGCAAGCCCTTCGGCATGTTTCTGCTGCTCGCCCTGATCATGGTGTGGGCGGTCGCTGCGTCGCGCGCCATTGAACATTATCCCATCCTGAACCATCCGGTCGTCTATATCGTCACCGGAATCGTCTGGATCTGGATTTTCCCGATGAAGGCCCTGTTGCGCTGGATGGAAACCGGCGACTGGCGCCGATAGGGCGCAGGCGCCGCGCCTCAGGCCGGCAGTGAATCCTGTCGGTCCAGAGCGAGATGCCGCACCGGTCGCGAATCCCGGCTGACGATCTCCTGGAGCGGAAGCGCCGTCCCGCAAAACGCGCACTCGGCGGAAATGCGGCCGATATACCATTGGGTCTGACCGCAGCCCGGGCAGTGATTCACGGAATTGCGATGGTAAAGCGGCCGAAAACCCATTTCCCTCAGCCGCGACGGGAAAGAACGCTCATACACCACGGAACACGACATGCTGGTTCCCCTGCTGACCGGCCTGAAACGCTCCGCGCGGGATTCGTATCCCTCGGGAAACGATTTAGTCGCGCCAAGCGGAAAGGCCACGGCCCGGGTCCCTGCTCCGTCGTGCGGGGGCGGTGCAGAATAAGCTGAGCCCGGACTCGCCGTGGCCACCGCGAAAACGGACGGTTGCCGGTTGCTGCCGACGCATCCTCTCCTGCCGCATTTCACGGCACAAAGGAAACGCTTCATCGCAGAAACCGTTCCGGTGAAGGATTTTGACCTGACGATTTCTCGGCGGACCGCGCCGCAACCGGAAACCAGCCATTTTCACAAGAAATGGCGCGAGTGACGGGGCTCGAACCCGCGACCTCCGGCGTGACAGGCCGGCGCTCTAACCAACTGAGCTACACCCGCGTGGCGTTGCGGAGGCGGGACCTAGTGGAGGGTCGAATGGCTGTCAACAGCAGTCTGGCAACAACCATCTGCCCCCCTTACCCGGCGATCGGTTCTTCTTCGCCCGGCGTTTGCGTGAAGGTTCCTTCCTCGAACAGGAAGCCGGCGATGTCGGGCTTGCCGGCGGCATCGAGAACGGTTTTCACGATGATCAGGATCGGCACCGCCAGCAGAGCACCTGTAGTCCCCCACACCCAGCCCCAATAGCTGAGCGAAACGAGGATCAGCAGCGGGTTGATGGTGAGCCGCCGCCCGACCATCAGCGGCGTGAACGCGTTGGCCTCGATCAGGTGGATGGCAATGAAGATCAATGCCGGCACCATCGCGTACCAGGGATCGGCGAAGGTCATGAGCCCGCCCAGGGCGAGGAACACGACCGCGACCAACGGCCCGAGATAAGGAATATAGTTCAGGATCGCGACAAGACCGCCCCACATGACAGGGCTCGGCATGTCGACCCACCACAAGGCAAGCGTCACCAGACAGCCCACGCCCAGGTTGATCGCGGTGATGGTCGCCAGATAGGCGGAGGTCGCGTCCACCATCTCCTGGATGACGCGCGCCGTCGTCATCGCACTGGAGAAGCTGTGCCGGCTCGTGATCGTCCGCCGCCGCATCCGCGTCCAGCCGGACAGGAAAAAATAGATCACCAGCACCGCGAAAAACATCTGGATGATCGCGAACGGAGCCGAGGTCGTCACCAGATCAAGCAGCGAATTGGGCGATTCGAGCGTCACCCGTGCCTGATGGCTCACTGATGTCCGCTGAATCGCGGCGACGGTATCGTTGATGAACCGCTCCAGAGTCGAATAAATATCAAGGATCGGTCCCAGATTGTTGCGAACGCGGGAAATGCGCTCGGGCAGCAGCGCCAGCCAATCCGTGGCGGGCACAATGATCGCCGCAATCGCGATATTGGCGCCGATCAGGAACGTCATCACGCAGATCAGCGCGGCGATCTGCGACGGCACCCTGCGACGCTCAAGCCATTCGAGCAACGGCACCAGCGCGATCGCGATCACCATGGCGGCGGTCACCGGCAGGAAGAACGCGGCTCCCGCCTGCAACGCGAAAGGCAAGGCCAGCATCAGCCCGATGCCGAGCATCAGCGCGATCGCAGCCATCAGCCGCTCGCGCCGGTACGCGATCGGCATCATTATGGCTGCAACCTGATCCCCTACATCGGTTTGAACCGGCGACTCATCTCCCATGGCCACTTATTAGCACGCGGCCCTGGCCATGGCGCGCCTGGAATCGCCAGGATCATGATATGGGAGATCCATATTTGGGGCCTCACCTTACGTAATACCCACAGCTAATTGATCATGACAGCGAAGCTGGAGAATCGTCATTTTTGCGTAACAATCACTCGGCTCACCCCGTAACGGGATCGACTCGACGTAGTTTTATTGACTCCAACGCTCTCACAAAGGACAGCGCCTCGACTTTGCAGGTCGTTCGAGGCGCCCTGTCCTTTTTGAGTTCGATTGCCTCGTACCGACAAGACGTGATCGTCCGCCCGTGCCGCCGTTACGATTTCAAACGGTGCGGTGTGGCCGTTTGCGCATGTGATAGAGCGGTGAATGCGTCTTTCGTTTCGAAGCCTGTCGATCGGGCTGGGTGTGGCAGGAGCCGCGCTCGCCATGGTGGCACCAACGGGTTCTGGTCTGATCGCGGAGCCGGGTGCTCCCGTTAAGGTCGCGCCAGCATTGATCACGCCGGCGCTGGTCGCCGATCCGGCGATCGCCGCCGATCCAATGCTTCTGCTTTCGGACGATAGCGTCACCTTCAATTCCACTCCCGCCAGCGCCAAGCCGAAGGCGGAGGTTGCATCCATCGATCCCGAACTTGAATGCATGGCCAAGGTCGTGCGTCACGAAGCGGCCAACCAGTCCCGCCAGGGACAGCGCGCCGTCGCCGAGATCGTGATGAACCGGGTGCGGTCAGGTCGTTTTCCGTCGACGATATGCGATGTGGTCAACCAGCCGGGCCAGTTCTTCAACACCGCCAGCTACAATCCGCGTCGTGATACCGCGCAGTGGCAGACCGCAGTCGATGTCTCGCGCGAAGTAATGGCCGGCCAGGGCGACAATGTCGCCGCCGGTGCCTATTTTTATCACGCGGCCTACCAGGCTCCCAACCGCTTCTTCCGCGGCCGCCAGCAGGTGCTGGCGATGGGTGATCACGTCTTCTACCGCTGATCGGCTGCCGGCACGCCATCGAAGCGCGCCGCTTCAGCTTCCTTCCAGGCGCGATGCACGGCGGTACGGGGTGTGCCGAGGCCGAGCGCGTCGGTCGCGTCCTGCCATTCCGTCGCCCAAGCGGCCAGCTTTGCCTGAAACGGGCTCGCCGGCTGCTCGTCGACCCATTCCTTCAGCGCGAAGGCATTGGTGACGAGCAGGAACAGGCTGGCGGTGAAGATCGTCACCGTGATCCAGCCCAGCGCGCGTTTGCGTGCGCCCTCTTTCGGCAGATCAACCGGCGATTCGAACTCGTGATGTTCAGCCATCCGCCCGTCCTCAGAACTGGTAATAGATGAAGGGGGCCACCCCTTCAAACCGCATGCCATCGATGATCAGGATCGCCGCGCCCGCCATCAGGCCGAGCAGCGGTGCGGGCACGGCGCGCAGCCGCAAGGCGATGCCCTGCATCAGGCGCGGCGGCCCGAACTGCATCGCCATGCCGATCAGCACCAGCCCGACACCGAGCGGCGTGATCATCGTCGCCGCGCCATGCCAACCGGTTATGCCCTGAATGAAGGTGATAGCGGCATCGAAGGTCTCTGCGCGGAAAAAGATCCAGCCCAGCACGACGATATGGAAGGTGATTAATATGCCGATCGGCCGGGGCACCGACGGCATCCAGTCTGGCTTCGCCTCCCGCCAGATCCGCTCGATCGAGAGCACGATGCCGTGCAACCCGCCCCAGATCAGGAAAGTCCATTTGGCGCCGTGCCAGATACCGCCGAGCAGCATCGTGATCATCAGGTTGCGACAGACGTAGAGCACCCCGCCCCGGTTTCCGCCCAGCCCGATATAGAGATAGTCGCGCAGCCAGCTCGAGAGGCTGATATGCCAGCGCCGCCAGAAATCCTGCAATGAGGCAGCGCGATAGGGCTGATCAAAATTGCGCGGGAAACGATAACCCAGCAGCGCCGCCAGCCCGATCGCCATGTCGCTATAGGCCGAAAAGTCGCAGTAGATCTGCACCGCATAGCCATAGGCGGCGAAAACGAGGTCGGCACTGCCATAGGCCGAAGGATCGAAGAACACCGGATCGACCAGCGACGTCGAAAGCTGCGAGGCGACCACAGCCTTCTTGAACAGCCCCCAGATGATCAGCAGCAGCGCCATCGCGACCATCCCGCGATCGAGCTTGGGCACCTTCTGAAACTGGGGCACGAGATGCGAGGCCCGCACGATCGGCCCCGCCACCAGATGCGGGAAGAAGGACATGAGCAGGGTGATGTCGAGCAGCGAGGCGGGCCGCGTCCGCCCCCGATAGACATCGATCATGTAGGACATGCCCTGGAAGGTGAAGAAGGAGATGCCGATCGGCAGCACCACCTGCATCAGCGGCAGATCGCGGGCAAAACCCGCTTCGGTCAGGAGCGGCGCGATCTCACCAAGGAAGAAATCGAAATATTTGAAGAAACCAAGGATCGCGAGGTTGGCGATAACGCCGAGGGCGACCAGCAGCTTGGTTTTGACATTCTTTCCGACGTCATCCCCGCTAAGGCGGGGATCCATATTCTCTGAATCATGCGACTCCAAAGGTTCGGTGGATATGGATTCCCGCCTTCGCGGGAATGACGTCGCCTTGCTGTGTTCGATCAACCGCCCCAGCCCCCAGTTGATGAAGGCCGATCCGATCAGCAGCAGGACGAACCGCCAGTCCCACGCGCCGTAGAAGACCCAGCTCGCGACCAGCAGCAGGATCTTGCGCAGTTCATTGTCGCGCGATCCCGCCGTCCAGACGAGCGCATAGATGGCCAGGAAGAAGAAGCCGAAAGTCAGCGTCGGAAAGAGCATGCGCTAACGGTCGGCCGATACGGCGCTGGCGGCGGCGGAAAGGTCCGCCTGCAGCATCCGGGCGATTTCCCATCCGCCGGCTCGGGTATAATGCACGAAATCCCCCCGCATCAGCGGCGGCGAGGCTCTGACCATCTTCGCCGCCGAACAGGCGCCGCCCATCCGCGCCTGCCAGTCCCAGAAAGCGATATTGAGATCGCTGGCGACCTTGCGCTGGATTTCACGCACAGCCGCCAACCCCGGCGGCGCGAACAAGGGCCGCCCGGTCGGATCGATCTCCGGCTGCGTCGGCGTCTGAGCGCCCTCGCCCGCCGCCTCGGAGGCACGCAAGGTCGCCATGACGTCATCGATGGTCTGGCTGCGTGTATTGCAATCGACCGCCGGTCCCGGTGCGTTGCTGAACAGCGCCACGTTTCGTGTGTTGGCGTCGGGCGCTCCGAGCATCAGGATCGGCACGTTACGAACCAGCCTGCGGATGCGCTGGATCTGACTGCGCAGCACGATCTCGTACTGGCCGGGTTCGACGCGAGGCGAAAAGCCTTCGTTCGTTCCAAAAGCAATGACCACGAGATCAGGCTTATAGTGCCGTAGTTCCTCGCTGATCACCGAATCGTCAGCGCGTGCCTGATGGACGAATTGGGAGCCGGAAACACCGAGGTTCGAGACCACGACTCCTCCCGCGTAACGAAAGGTCCCAAGCGAGGTGATCGTCACCGGCCCGCCATGCGCGGTGATCTGGACGCTATATTGCGGCTGCGGCGCGTCAACATTCCGGCACTCGGCGCGCACCGCATAGGCATCAAGGCTGAACTCCTCGACAGTGGTGCCAAGCTGGATGGTCAGCGATCCCGCGCCCGGCTGGGTCAGCGCACAGACGGTGAAATGATCGAAGGCTTCGTTGGCGTCGGCGGTCAAACCCAGCGTGGCGCCATCCTGGCTGGTCGAGGTGCTGAAGCCCGACACGCCAATCGCCGGGCGTGGTGCCGCCGATGCCGGGCCGAAAATGGACTTCACCGTCCACCCCGGCGACATCGAAGCAGTCGTGCCAAAAGTGAGGTAGCCCGCATACGGCCGTCCCGCCGCCATCACCCCTCGCCCACCGCTGCCATATTGCGCTTGCAGCAGATCGCGCCATCCGCCCGTGATCGCGTCACCCGCCGTATGGCTGTCGCCAATTTGAAGGATGTGAACTGGCCGGTTGCCCTCGCCGTGATCGCGGGCACGCGCCAGTTTCTCGAAATAGGGTTCGAGCGTCTTCGCCTGACAAAGCGTCGCCTGGCAGGGAGTCGCGGCGGCCGCCAGCATTGTCAGCAATGCAAGCGGCATCAGGCGATGGGCTTCACGGGCACTTCAGGCGCGGTGGCGGAAGCGCCCTGCGCCTCGGCATCGGGCGCCCGCTCCTCGGTGGTGTCAGGTTTCGGCCTGGCCTTCACCTCCGCGATACGGGGTAACGGTCGAGCTTCCGGCACGATCGGCCTCACCGGCACGGAGGATGAGGCGGAAATTGTGCGAGGCAGTGCCGCTCCGTCCTTCTCGGCATGTTCGCGCGCCGCTTCGACATAGCGCCGGATCCGCTCAGCGAGGCCGGCGGTCAGCCGTTGATAGCCGCCCATCGACATATGGATGCCGTCATTCGCGCGCATCAGCCGCGGGGTCTGGCTGAGCGGATCCGGGAGATAGGCCGCATAGAGGCCGTTCGCGTCCACCGACATCGGCCGCGTATCGATGAACGGCACATCGAGGCGCCTCATCCGATCGGCGAAGAAGGCGTTCATGCCGGAAATATCGGTATCGAAGCTTGGCTTCTTCATCACCGGCAGCCCGACCCAATAGACGATCGCCCCCTGCTTGCGCAGCAGCCCGATATAACGATCGATCCGCGCGCCGATCTCGTCCTTCCATGCCGGGCTGAGCAGCGGCGCGAACTTACCCTGATGCATCACGCCCTGGGTGTCGTTCGCACCGAAGGAGATCACCGCGACATCGACCGGCTGACCGGCAAGCTGCTCGGCGACATGATCCTCGAGATTGAGGCTGGCGTAGCGGGTGAAACCTGTCGATTGCTGGCTGAACTTGATGACCTGAAAATGATCGCGTGCGGGAAGCTGGTGGTAGAGGGCCGCCCACACGCCGTCCCCGAAGCTGTCGCCGAACACGCCGATACGAACCTTGTCATCCTTGCTTACCGCCGCCAGCAAGCGGGGCTGGAACGGCATCGCGCATTCGAGCGCATCGGGCTTGGCGGCCGCCGCCGTCGCCGAAGCATTGGCAGACTGCGCCACGACAGTTTGCGCCTGGGGCGGAGCGACCGGTGAAACCGTCTCGCGGATATCGCCAGCGAACGCATATCCGATCGCCGCGCCGACTCCCACGCCCAGGAAAAGAATGGCTGTACGGTCGGCCAGCAACCGAAAAACACTCATCAAATCGTGCTCCGCTCCACGCGGGCGCAGCCTTAACGCGATCGCGAACATGGTGTCGAGCGGCGTTTGCGGCGAGCCGGACTGACGATGGGGCGATCCTCGAAATTCATTTCCCCACATGATGCTATTATGTTTTAGGCAAGCTGAATGAGCAGCTCTTCCAATTGGGCCGATGGCCGCATCGCTTTCATTACTGGCGCAACTTCCGGCTTCGGGGCCGCGCTGGCCCGTCGCGTGGTGGCGGGCGGCGGCAAGGTAGTCGCCATCGGGCGGCGGGAGGACCGGCTCGCCCAGCTACACAGTGAATTGGGCGACGCCATGCTTTCCCGCGCGTTGGACGTGCGGGACACGGACGCCATTCATGAGCTTGTGCGCGATCTCCCTGCGGCGTTCGCCGATATCGATATGCTGTTCAACAATGCCGGGCTGGCTGCGGGCCTCGACAAGGCGCAAAACTCGGACTTCGCCGATTGGAAGACGATGATCGATACCAATGTCACCGCCTTCTCGGCGGTGACTCATGCGATCCTGCCGGGCATGGTCGCGCGCAATCGCGGCGATATCGTCAATGTCAGCTCGGTGGCGGCGAGCTACCCCTATCTCGGCGGCGCGGTCTATGGCGGCACCAAGGCATTCGTGCACCAGTTCTCGCTGTCGCTGCGCAGCGATCTGCTTGGCACCGCGATTCGGGTGACCTCGATCGAACCCGGCATGTGCGACACCGAATTTTCGGCGGTCCGCTTCGGTGGCGATCAGGCCAAAGCCGACGCGGTCTATCAGGGCATGAAGCCGCTTTCCGCCGATGATGTTGCGCTGACGGTCGAATCGATTCTCCGGCTGCCGGCGCATATCAATATCAACACGATCGAAGTGATGCCGGTGCAGCAGGCCTTCGCCGGATTTGCGGTGGATCGGAACTGACGCTCCAGAACAAACCGTTCGGTTCGAGCGAAGTCGAGAACCCATTTCGAGCGTAGCCGAGAAATCTTGAGTTGGACAGCTTCGACTTAGCTCGGCAATGGTTCTCGACAAGCTCGAACCGAACGGAAGGTTTGTGAATCACTAATTGCGCGGCGCTTGCCGTCGGTAACTGAGCGCCTCGGCGACATGAATGCGCCCGACCCCATCGCTACCGGCAAGGTCCGCGATGGTCCGCGCGACTCGCATCACCCGGTGGTATCCCCGCGCCGACAGCCGCATTGCTTCCGCGGCCTGCGCCAGCAGCGCCCGTCCCGGTTCGTCCGGGGTAGCGACATTGTCCAGCAGCGCCCCATCGGCCTCGGCGTTGGTCCGCACACCATGGCCATTGAAGCGGGCGGTCTGAATATCGCGCGCCGCCTTCACCCGCGCCGCGACTTCCGCCGACCCTTCGGCGGGCGGCGGCAGCACCAGATCGGCGGCACTTACGCCCGCCACCTCCACATGAAGATCGATCCGATCAAGCATCGGGCCGGAAACCTTGGCCTGATAGTCGGCGGCGCAACGGGGCGCCCGCGAGCAGGCGAGCGCGGCATCGCCGAGATGGCCGCAGCGACAGGGATTCATCGCCGCCACGAGCTGGACCCGCGCCGGGAAGGTGACATGGACATTGGCCCGCGCGACGCTGACCGAGCCGGTCTCGATCGGCTGGCGCAGCGAATCGAGCACCGAGCGCTGGAATTCGGGCAGTTCGTCAAGGAACAGCACGCCGAGATGGGCAAGGCTGACCTCACCGGGCCGCGCCTTCAAGCCGCCGCCGACGAGCGCCGCCATCGAGGCCGAATGATGCGGCGAGCGGAAAGGTCTTGCCCGCACAAGCTGCCCGCTGTCGAGCGATCCGGCGACCGAGGCGATCATCGAGACTTCCAGTGCCTCGCTGGGGCTCAGCTCAGGCAATATCCCCGGCAGGCAGGACGCGAGCAACGATTTCCCCGCGCCTGGTGGACCGATCATCAGCATGTTATGCCCGCCTGCGGCTGCAATCTCCAAGGCGCGTTTCGCTGTTTCCTGTCCTTTAACCTGGGCGAGATCGGGACCGCCCACCAGCGTTTCGGCTGTGCCCGGTTGCGGCGCGGGAAGTTGCGGCCCGCCCTTGAAATGGTTGAGCAGGGACAAAAGATCAGGCGCACCGATCACCTCGACCGTGCCAGCCCAGGCTGCTTCGCTTCCCTGCATCGCCGGACAGATCAGGCCCAGATCGCGTTCGGAAGCGTGCAGCGCCGCCAGCAACACGCCCGGTACGGTGGAGACGCGACCGTCGAGCCCAAGCTCTCCGATCACGACATAGCCGGCCAGCGTCTCGGCATCGATCACGCCCATCGCGCTGAGCAGTCCGAGCGCGATTGGCAGATCGTAATGCGATCCTTCCTTGGGAAGATCAGCGGGCGAAAGATTGACCGTGATCCGCTTGGGCGGCAGCGCCAGCCCGATCGCGTTGAGGGCGGCCCGCACTCGTTCGCGGCTTTCGGCAACGGCCTTGTCCGGCAGGCCGACGACGATGAAGGCCGGCAGTCCGCTGGCCACCTGCACCTGAACCTCGACGGCGCGTGCGTCGAGCCCCAGAAAAGCGACCGTTGAAACCAGCGCCACCATCGATCGCATTCCCCCCGCGCGCTCCTTGCCGCGAAGATTGACTTGCGACAAGACTTTGCCTATCGGCGCATCCATCAGCGGCCGCCCGCAACGGCGGCCTTTTTACGTTTTAGAATTTGGACTTTGTTCCAGACACTAGGGAATGATCGATGAAGCGCACTTTCCAGCCAAGCCGCCTCGTGCGCAAGCGCCGTCACGGTTTCCGCTCGCGCTCGGCCACGCCCGGCGGCCGCAAGGTTCTCGCCGCCCGTCGCGCACGCGGACGCAAGACGCTTTCCGCCTGACACGAACGACGATCGCAACGATAAGGCGCCGCGCGGATTTCCTCGCGGCGAACGGTGGCGCACGCGTCCCGATGCCTGGCTTCGTTCTGCTCGTGCGCCAACGCGGGGATGGTGATGCCACCATGCGGCTCGGCATCACCGTCACCAAGAAGATCGGCAACGCCGTTGTCCGTAACCGCATGAAGCGCCGCTTCCGCTCGCTCGCGCGCGAGATTCTGCCGACCTCGGGAATATGCGGCGCGGATCATATCCTGATCGGCCGCGCCGGCGGCGTCGAGCGTGATTTCGGCGATCTGCGGCGTGAATTCAGGAAGGCGCTCGGCAAGGTGGCCCGGTGATCTCGAAAGCGCTGATCGGCGTCGCGCGTTTCTGGCAACGCTGGCCCTCGGCGATGCTGCCGCCTTCCTGCCGTTATGTTCCAAGCTGTTCGGCCTATGCGATCGAGGCAATCTCGCGCTATGGGGCCGCGAAGGGCGGCTGGCTCGCCCTGCGTCGCGTATTGAGGTGCCATCCCTTCGGTGGGCATGGCCATGATCCTGTTCCATGATTGGGGAAGATTGAGTGGAAAATCAGCGCAACATGATCCTGGCGATCGTGCTGTCGGCCATCGTGCTGATCGGTTGGAGCGTGCTCTCCAGCCATTTCTTCCCAGCCAACCCGCCCGTTACCAGGATCGAGGCCGGCAAGGAGAAGGTGCTTCCCCAACCGGGCGCCGACCCAACGGCTGATTCGCCCGCCGCCATCCGCGACCGCCGCATCGTGCTGGCTGAAACGCCGCGCGTAGCGATCAGGACGCCGCTGCTCTCCGGTTCGATCAACCTCAAGGGCGGGCGCATCGACGATCTGGTGCTCACCGCCTATCGCGAAACGATCAAGAAAGATTCGCCCCCGATCCGCCTGCTCTCTCCGGGCGGTGCGCCGGATGCCTATTTCGCCGGCTTTGGCTGGAGCGGCGATGGCGTCACCCTGCCCGGCCCCGATACCGTCTGGACCGCCAGTGCAAAGGACCTGACGCCGTCCACGCCGGTGACGCTGAGCTGGACCAATCCCGCCGGCCAGAGCTTCGCGATCAAGATCGCGGTCGACGACAAATATCTGTTCACCATCGATCAGACCGTCACCAACAAGGGTGCGGCCCCGGTCGCGGTGCGGCCTTATTCGCTGGTCTCGCGGGTCGGCATCTCCAAGGATCCCGATAGCTGGACGATGCACACCGGCCCGATCGGAGCCTTTGACGGCGTCGCCAATTACGACGTCAACTTCGACGATATCGACACGGCCGGGGCGGATGGCGTCCATCTCGCCAAACCGAACTGGCTGGGCTTCGGCGACAAATACTGGCTGACCGCGCTGATACCGGCGAACAACAATGTCGGCGCCGCGTTCCGTGCCGGATCGGGCAAGCGCTATCAGGCTGAGGTGGCGGGATCACCCACGATCCTTCAGCCGGGAAAGGCGGTCACGGTATCGCAGCACCTCTTCGCGGGAGCCAAGGAGGTGTCGATCCTCGACGCCTATGAGAAAAATGCCGGCGTCGTGCAGTTCGACAAGGCGATCGACTGGGGCTGGTTCTACTGGTTCGAGCGGCCGATCTTCTGGGTGCTCGACCATCTGTTTCGGCTGACCTCGAATTTCGGTGTCGCGATCATCCTGCTCACCTTCATCGTGCGCGGGCTGATGTTCCCGATCGCGCAGAAGCAGTTCAAGTCGATGGCGGCGATGCGGGTCGTCCAGCCGAAGATGAAGGCGCTTCAGGAGAAGCACAAGGACGACAAGACCACGCTCCAGCAGGAAATGCTGAAGCTCTATCAGTCCGAAAAGATCAACCCGCTCGCCGGCTGCCTGCCGATGTTCCTGCAAATCCCCGTCTTCTACGCGCTCTACAAGGTGCTGATGCTGTCGATCGAGATGCGGCACCAGCCGTTCGTGCTGTGGATCAAGGATCTCTCGGCGCCCGATCCGTTGACGCCGATCAACCTCTTCGGGCTGCTGCCGTTCGAGCCACCGGTTTTCCTGCATCTCGGCGTCTTGCCGATCCTGCTGGGCATCACCATGTGGCTCCAGTTCAAGCTCAATCCGCAGCCGATGGACGAGACGCAGAAGCAGGTGTTCGCGATCATGCCCTGGGTGCTGATGTTCGTGATGGCGCCGTTCGCCGCCGGCTTGCAACTCTACTGGGTGGTCTCGAACGTGCTCACCATCCTCCAGCAGAAGTGGCTTTACAGCCGCCATCCGGGCTTGCAGGAAGCGCCGGCCAAGTGAGCGAGGCCGCGCCGGCCGAGGAGCTGGTGGAGGCCGCCCGCAAGCTGTTCGCGGGGCCGGTATCCTTTCTGAAATCGGCGCCGGAGTTGAAGTTTCTGCCCGATCCGGATTTTCCGGAGGTGGCTTTCGCGGGCCGTTCCAACGTCGGCAAGTCGTCGCTGCTCAATGCGCTCACCAACCGCAATAACCTCGCACGCACCTCGAACACGCCGGGCCGGACGCAGGAACTCAATTTCTTCGATACCGGCGATCCGCCGGTGCTGCGCCTCGTCGACATGCCCGGCTATGGCTTCGCGAAAGCGCCCAAGGATGTCGTCCGCAAATGGCGCTTTCTGGTGAACGACTATCTGCGCGGACGGCAGGTGCTCAAGCGCGCGCTCGTGCTGGTCGACGCGCGCCACGGCCTCAAGGATGTCGACCATGAGGTGATGAAGATGCTAGACGATGCCGCCGTCAGCTATCGCCTCGTCCTCACCAAGGCCGACAAGATCAAGCCGACCGAACTGGCCGCTGTCACCGAACGCACCATCGCCGAAGCGCGCCGGCATCCCGCCGCCCACCCGCAAGTGATTGCAACATCGAGCGAGACCGGGCAGGGCATCGCCGAACTCCGCGCTGCCGTGCTGGAGGCAATCGGATAGGAGCGAACGCGCGATGCTGAAGCTGTTCATCGGCAACAAGGCCTATAGCTCCTGGTCGATGCGTGGCTGGCTGGCGGTCAAGCAATCAGGCCTCCCGTTCGAGGAAATCGTCGTCCCGCTTTACGACGAGGAATGGAACCGCCGCCGCGAGGGAGACGAGTTCGCTCCGTCCTCCGGCAAGGTGCCGATCCTGTGGGACGGTGACTCGGTGGTATGGGATTCGCTCGCGATCATCGAATATCTCGCCGAGAAGGCCGGCCGCGAGAAGTTCTGGCCGGAGAATGAGGCCGCGCGCGCGATGGCGCGATCGATGGCGGCCGAAATGCATTCCAGCTTCGCCAATCTCCGCCGCGAATGCCCGATGAACATTCGCAACCGCTATCCCGCCAAGCCGCTCCCGGCCGAGGTGCAGGCGGATATCATACGGGTGGTTTCGCTGTGGGCGGAGGCGCGCTCACGCTTCGGCACCAGCGGGGATTTCCTGTTCGGCGACTTCGGCGCCGCCGACATCATGTACGCGCCGATCGTCTCGCGCTTCGCGACTTACTCGATCCAGTTGCCGCGTTTCGCGGCGGCCTATGCCCAATCAGTGTTCGCGCATCCCTTCGTCCAGGACTGGATCGCCGCCGCGCAGGAAGAGCCTTGGGTGATCGAGAAATTCGAACAGGCCGTCGATCAGTAAGGCGTGCCGTCCTTGCGCCGCTTATCCCCGCCTCCGAATTCGTGCATGTCGATATCGGGATAGTGACACGGCCCATTCACGGTCTGCCCGATCACGAGATAGGCGCAATCCTCTTCACCCTCGTTGATCAGGCAATGACCGTTGCCATCATTCTTCGGGAATGCCGCAATCTCTCCTGCCTTCAACACCGTACGTCCCTCCTCATCAATTAGCACCGCTTCACCCTCCAGGATGACAAGCAGCTCATCCTCCTGTTCGTGCCAATGGCGTTGCGCCGACCATGCCCCGGGTTTCAGCACTACATGGCTCGCTCCGAAATCCGTGATACCCGCAGCAGGCGAGAGACGACGATACCACCTGTCCTTGACGACAGCCGCAAGTGCAGGCGGATACCCCGTGCTATTGGACTGGGGAATCGATTTCAAATCGAGCTTTGGCATGCGCGGCTCCGTGCTTGGCAACATCTGAGGCGGACGCTACGCCCGTGTCATGACCACTGCAATCGATCCCCTCGAGCTGACCAAACAGCTGATCGCCTGCCCGAGCGTGACTCCCGCCGATGCTGGCGCGAACGAGGTGATCGCGTCCGCGCTCGAAGCGATCGGGTTCACGGTGCACCGTCTGGTCTCGGGCGAAACACCCGACGGCCCGATCCACAACCTCTTCGCGACGCGCGGCAGCGGCGGGCCACATTTCGCCTTTGCCGGCCATACCGATGTGGTGCCGCCCGGCGAAGGCTGGTCGACCGATCCGTTCACGCCGACTGTTCGGGGCGAGCTCCTCTACGGTCGCGGCGCTGTCGATATGAAGAGCGCGATCGCCGCGTTCATCGCCGCCGCGGCAGACATCCGCGATCACCCCGGCACACTCAGCTTCATCATCACCGGCGACGAGGAAGGCCCCGCCACTTACGGCACCCCTGCCCTGATCGACTGGATGGAAGAACGTGGCATCCGCCCCGATCTCTGCCTGGTCGGTGAGCCGACCTCGGCCGCGCGGCTTGGCGACACGGTCAAGATCGGCCGGCGCGGTTCGGTCAACATGTGGATCGACGTGCAGGGATCGCAGGGCCATGTCGCCTACCCTCATCTCGCCGAAAACCCGATCACGCGGCTGGTGAAGGCGCTGGATGCGATTACCGCCATCAAACTGGACGACGGCTCGGAATGGTTTCAGCCCAGCAATCTCGAGATCACCGACCTCACGGTAGGCAACCCTGCGCACAACGTCATTCCGGCCAAGGCAAGCGCGCGACTGAATATCCGCTTCAATGACCTTCACACAGGCACGTCGCTGGCCGAGAAAGTGCGCAACACGTTGTTCCTGCACGCGCCCGACGCCAGACTGACGGTCAAGATCTCCGGCGAATCCTTTCTGACTCCGCCGGGCCAGCTTTCCGATATCGTCACTGCCGCGATCAAGGCTGAAACCGGCCTCGACGCGGAGCTGTCCACCAGTGGCGGCACCTCGGACGCGCGGTTCCTTCGCAGGCTCTGCCCGGTGGTGGAGTTCGGGCTGCCCAACGCGACGATGCACAAGCTCGACGAGGCGGTGGCGCTCGCCGATATCCATGCGCTTCAGCACATCTACGCCCGGATCATTCGCTTCGCGCTCGGCGCAGGATGAGGTAGAGCGCGCCTGTCCCGCCATGACGGGGATGCGCGTTGCGGACTGCCGCGATACGCGGTGCATGACGTGATGCCGCCAGCCAGTCGCCGATCGATGCCCGGATGAGGCCACGCCGATGCGGCGCCGGATCGCGCGGCGGCTTGCCGGTCACGACGAGCAGCACGCGAACATCGTCGGCGACGGCCCGCTCGAGCGCCTGATCCAGTACCTTATGCGCACTCGCCAGCGTATGACCGTGCAGATCGATGCTGCGTTCGGGTTGCACGGTGCCGCGCCGCAGTCGCCGGTCCCAGCCGCCGTCGAGGGTTTCTCCCAGTCGCGTCGCTCCAGCGGAGGCTGGAGCCCATGGCTCTTGGGACTTGGCGGGACCGCTTGAGGCAACAGCGATGGACCCCAGCCTCCGCTGGGGAGACGATGGAATTTCGGACGCTGTGGCTGGCGTTTTTTCCATTCGCCGCACGCTGGCGGCGACCTTGGCCCAGATCTCGGCTTCGTCAGGGCTGAGGCGTCGTTCCGCCATAGCTGCCCCCATTGAGCCGACCGACGGTGCCGATCGGAAGGAGCAGCCAGGCCTTGCCCCGCGCCGACATGCCGCCGGCGATCACTCGCGCGTCGTTGCCCGCCCCCCAGAACGTATCGAAACGATTGGCACCCTTGATGGCACCACCGGTATCCTGGGCCACCCAGATCCCGCTGGCTTCCGGACGATCGACCGATAGCACAACCGGCGCGCCGAGCGGGACGAACGCGGGATCGGCCGCGACAGTGGCGCGCGGCGCCACTTCCACGCCGAGCGCGCCCACCGGCCCGCCAGTTAGCTCGCGGAAAAAGACGTAGCTTTTATTCTCGTTCATGATCGCGCGGCCGCCGTCTGGCTGGGCGCGGAGATAGGAGATGATCCCGTCCATCGATGCCTGACCGGGCTGAAGCACGCCGCGATCGCGCAGCATCGCGCCGATGCCGACATAGTCGCGTCCGTTCTGCCCATCATAGCCGATCCGGATGATGCGGCCATCCGGAAGCCGCAGCCGCCCCGATCCCTGGATCTGGAGGAAGAAATACTCGATTGGATCGGCAGCCCAGGCGATCTCCAGCCCCTTGCCGGAAAGCATACCGGAATCGATTTGCGACCGATCATAATAAGGCACGAAATTCATGCCATCGACGCGGCCCCGGATCCTCTTGCCCTTCAAGCTCTCCGAAAACTGCCCGAGATCGACCTCGATCAGGTCTGGCGGACGGCGATAGATCGGGACGTAATAGCCGGATTGCAGCGTTCGCGACGCGGCGATTTCCGGTTCGTAATAGCCCGTCGCGAAGGCAGCGCCATCGCCGACGACAACCGTCTCGAAATAAGCGGAGAAGAAACCCAGCGCATTATTGTCGGGCCAGGTGGGCGCGACCTGGCAGGCGCCGGCCCAATCCTGTGGAGTGGTCAATCCGGAGGTGTCAGCGCGCTTGATGAGCGCGGGACAACTCAGTCTGAATGCGGCCAGCGCCCCCCGAGCGCTTTCCGGTGAAACGCCGAGCTCGGCAAAGGACGGCCCTGCGGAAACCGCCGCGCTCCTCGCCGTGGGCGTAACGGGAGTGGTGGTCGCAGGAGGCTTCACCGTCGTGGCAGGTGAAGCGGGCGCAGACACGGCCCTTGAAGGAATGGAAGGCGCGGGTACAGGCGCTGACGCCGGAGCGTGTCCCTGCGGAACCACGGTGCAGGCGGAAACCGCCAGCGCCAACGCCGGCAAAACGCCCCAACGCATGCGGGTCACGCGGCCTCGTCGGTTTCGACCAATACCCAGTTCGGATCGGAGGCGCCGATATGCCGGCTGAACGTCCAGACGTCATGCGTGGGGATGGCATCGCTCAACGAGCCGGCGACGACCTCGCCATCCTTGTCACGCGTGACGGCGGCGATATCCGCATCGAACCGCACCGTGATCGATGCCATCTGGCCACTCAGCTTCGCTCGGTCGATCACCGCCCGTTCGATGGACACCAGGCGATTGTCGAGTACATGGCCCGCTTCCTCGCGCGCCGTGATCGCCTGATTGAACGCGTCCTGCACATCACCATCGACCAGCCGGTCCAATTCCTCGCGATCCCCGCGCCAGAAGGCTTCGAGGATCATTCGGTAAGCGGCCTTCGCGCCTTCCAGAAAGCGCGCGGCGTCGAACTGGCGATCGGCATCGGAGATAGCGCGTATACCGGCCATGGCGCCCTGCTCGATCATCGGATCAGCAAGCGCCTGCGGCTGCGCGGCAGCGTCGGTGCCGGGTAGCGGCGCCGATGAAGACGGACGGCTTGGTGCTTCGATCGGCTTGGCGATCGGCTGTTCATGGCCCGTCCGCCGCCCCAGCACGCTCCACAGGCGAAGCGCTACAAATAGGAAGACCATCGCCAGGATGATGATTTCGGGCACGTCCACTCCGTTGGTTACAGCCCTACATAGGCGTGCATTCATCACGTTTCAAACCCCCCGTGAAACAACGGTCCCACGGCATTGCTCTCGGCCATGCGGCCTGCTAGGCGCGCCCCCACAAACGGGGGCGAGCCGCCCTCTTCGAGCAATTGAAGGACATCAGCCGGAATGGCACAGGAAGACGGCACTATCCCGACCGAAGGCGCGCTTCCCAATGGCGCGGACAACCAGCCGCAGATCGCGCTGATCGCGCAATATGTGAAGGATCTGTCCTTCGAAAACCCCAATGCCCCGGCCGTCTACCAGTGGCAGGACCAGCCGCAGATCGACGTCCAGTTCAACATCGGCTCGCAGACCGTCGGTGAAGATGTGTTCGAGGTCGGCCTCAAGATCGAGGTCAAGGCCCGCGCCGGCGACAAGACCGCGTTTCAGGTCGAACTGCTTTATGCCGGCCTGTTCGGCATCCGCAACATACCCGAAGATCAGATCCAGCCTTTCCTGCTGGCCGAGGCTCCGCGCCTGCTGTTCCCGTTCGCGCGGCGCGTACTGGCCGATGCGGTGCGCGACGGCAATTTCCCGCCGCTGATGCTCGAGCCGATCGATTTCGGTGCTCTCTATCTCGCGCAGCAAGAACAGCAGGAGGCCGTCGCGGGCGAGCCCGCCGGCCAGGCTTGAGCATGCTCCCCGTGGCGGGGAGAACATGAGCCTCGTCCGCAACAGCATCACGATCGGCGGGCTGACCCTCATCAGCCGGGTGCTGGCGCTGCTGCGCGATTCGCTTCAGGCGACCTTCGTGGGCGCCGGCTTCGCTTCGGACGCGTTCCTGGTCGCTTTTCGCCTGCCCAACATGTTCCGGGCGTTGTTTGCCGAAGGGGCATTCTCGGCGGCATTCATCCCGATGTTCAACCGCAAGGTTGCGGAGGGCGGCGGAACCCATGCGGGCTTCGCCTTCGCCGAGCAGGCGCTGTCCGTTCTGTTCCCGCTGCTGGTTCTCTTCACCGTCGTCCTGATCATAGCGGCATGGCCGGTAACCTATGCGCTTTCGGGCGGGTTCAACGATCCGACACCAGAACAATTTGCCTTCGCGGTGACGCTCTCGCGGATCACCCTTCCCTATTTGATGCTGATCTCGCTGGTTTCGTTGCTGGGCGGCATCCTCAATTCGCTCGACCGTTTCTGGGTCAACGCCGCCGCGCCGATCCTGTTGAACGTCGCGATGATCATCGGTCTATGGTTTTTCCACGGCGAGGATGCTTACGAGACCGCACGGGTACAGGCCATCTCGGTGACGGCCGGCGGCGCGCTTCAGCTCGCGTGGCTTGCCTATGCTTCACATCGGGCAGGCGTAAGCCTCCGCCTCCGCATGCCGCGGATCGATGCCGATGTCCGCAATCTCATCAAGCTGATCATCCCGGCGGCGGCCGGCGCGGGCGCGGTGCAGATCAACCTGCTGGTCTCGACCGCGCTGGCGGGACGGCTGCTCGATCCGGGCGCGATCTCCTATATCTATTACGCCGACCGGCTGAACCAGCTGCCACTCGGCCTGATCGGCATCGGGCTTGGAACGATCCTGTTGCCAACGATCTCGCGGCTGCTGAGCAATGGCAAGGCCGACGAAGCGATGGAAACGCAAAATCGGGGGATCGAGCTCGCGCTTTTCCTGACACTTCCCGCCACGATTGCGTTCATCATCTCCGCCGAACCGATCATCCGCGGCCTCTTCCAGCATGGCGCGTTCACCGCCGAGGATACGGTACGCTGCGGCTGGGCGCTCAGTGCTTTCTCGATCGGCCTGCCAGCTTATGTGCTGATCAAGGTGCTGACGCCGGGCTTTTATGCGCGCGAGGATACGAGGACGCCGGTCCGCTATGCCTCTTATTCCATCGCGGTGAACCTGATCGGCAACCTGATCCTGATTCCCACCATCGGCCATGTGGGGCCCCCGCTGGCGACGGCGCTGGCGTCCTGCGTGAACCTCGGGCTTCTTTACTCGGAGTTGAGCCGGCGCGGGCATCTCGTCGCTGACAATCGTCTGCGGCGGCGGATGCCCAGGCTGGCCCTCGCCGCGCTGATCATGGGTGCCGCCCTGTTCGGTCTCGACAAGCTGATCGCGCCGTTCACGACCGGGCCGCTGCTGATCCGGTTCATCGCGCTGGCGGGTCTGGTCGGCGGCGG
>Ga0065707_10000694_pt1 | contig 24524 bp, 22 predicted proteins | sample SwiRhicommuniRL3_FD_59094 | JGI IMG/M metagenome (GOLD analysis project Ga0065707, IMG submission 59094) | Switchgrass rhizosphere bacterial communities from Rose Lake, Michigan, USA - RL3 v2 (version 2) | ecosystem: Host-associated > Plants > Roots > Rhizosphere > Soil | place: East Lansing...
CCCACGTGAGCGGCCCATCTTTGCCGTAACCAAGTGGAGCACTGTGCAGCGCCGGGTTGCGCGTCATCATCGTCTTGACGCGATCGAGGTCGTTGGTGTCGATAGCCTGCTTGAGTTGACCGATCTCCTCCAAGGAGTCGATGTGAGCCTTGAGCTTCGGCCAGCTTGCAAACCCGTAGAGACGCGCGATCTTGAACTGCGCGTCGGTGATTGACGTTGCGGCGCCAGTCTTGAGCAGGTCCCTGGCTTGGTCCTTCAGATGGCGGAGATTCGGGCGGTTGGGAAGCGGACGTGATGCCTCTGGGTGATCGATCGACATGGCGACCTCCTTTCATCGAAACGCCCGTTGTCCGCACATCGGGCTGAAAGAAGGTGGCGAAGACGTGATGCTGACAGGTGGGCTTCTACCCTTTCCGCGGACCGGCTGCGCCCTTGACGCCGCGCCAGCGTAATCCGATCAATTCAGCAAGTCAAACACGAGCACCCGTCGGTTTCGATAAACGCCGATCTGGCGACTGATTTTCCGGGTCGCCGCCAATAGCCGAATGGCGACAGGGCCATTTTGGGCGGCCCGTCGTCTAGTTTCCAGTTTTTTAGATTCTAGTTTTTAGATTTTAGCTTTTGGGTTCCGCCGGCTTCATGTCGAAGCCGCCCCGCTTCAGCAGCGATTCGAACCCGGTCTTGTCGACGGCCTTCGAGTACGCCTCATCGGGCGCCACGAGCTTCTTGGCCACCAGCTCGTAGAGCGCATCGTTCAGCGACACCATGCCGATCGCTTTGTTCACCTGCATGAGAGACGGAATCTGGAACGTCTTGCCCTCGCGAATCAGGTTGCTGACCGCGCCGTTGCAGATGAGCACCTCGAGCGCCGCCACGCGGCCGCCGCCAATCTTGCGGCATAAGGTCTGCGCGATGACGCCGCGCAGCGACTCGGAAAGCATGATGCGGATCTGCGCCTGCCGATCCGACGGAAACTGATCGATGATGCGGTCGACGGTCGAGGCCGCGGTCGTCGTGTGCAGCGTGCCGAACACGAGGTGGCCGGTCTCGGCCGTCTCGATGGCGATCGCCACCGTCTCGAGGTCGCGCAGCTCGCCGACGAGCAGGATGTCGGGATCCTCGCGAAGCGCGGCGCGAAGGGCCGCCTTGAACGAGTCGGTGTGCGTGCGAACCTCGCGCTGGTTGATCAGGCATTTCTGGTTCGGGTGCACGAACTCGATCGGGTCTTCGATCGTGATGATGTGCTCATCGCGCGTGCGATTGATGTAGTCGATCATCGCGCAGAGCGTCGTGCTCTTGCCCGAGCCGGTCGGCCCAGTCACGAGCACCAGCCCCTTGTTCAGCTTGCACAGGTTGAGGATGTGCGATGACAGGCCGAGCTTGTCCGCCGTCAGGATCTCGGACGGGATGACGCGGAAGACGGCGCCCCGCCCCTTGCGATCGGCAAACACGTTGGCGCGGAATCGCGCCAGGCCCGCGATCTCATAGGCGAAGTCGGTGTCGTGCCGCTCGGCAAATTCCTGCCGGTTGACCGCCGGCATGATCGGATCGAGCAGCCGGTACAGAAAGTCGTCGGTCAACGCCGGCATGTTCGGATCGATCGGCTGAATCCGCCCGTCCTTTCTGACAAGCGCGGGCGAACCGACGCACAAATGCAGGTCCGAGGCCCCCATCTGGCACATCGCGTAGAACAGTCGGTCGATCGGCGACCCGGTTTGCTGTGGCGACGGGTTGACGCCAGTCTCGGCCGACGCGAGGGTCATGGTGCCGCGATCTCTTCCGCCAGCTCCAGCACGTGGCGGACGTTGATGACATAGGTGGCGCGCCCGGCTTCGAGATACCGGAACGTCTCGTCGGCGCGCGCGAAATCGCTCATCCGGTCGCGACCCTTCGGGCGGAAGACGCGCACCGCGCCGCGAAGCCGCGTGCCGTTCGACAAAAGCATGAGGGCGATGCGCTCGGTGGCGACGTCGTAGCCGGGATCGCGACGCGCTTCCGCGCCGTCGGCCAGCTCGAGAAAGACAATGTGATCGCGATGCAGGAGCACCGTGGCCCGTCCGTCGGCACGCGAGACCTCGAAGGGGACGAATCCCGTCTCGCTGTTCAGCACATCCTTCACCCCTTCGGGCCCCGCGTGCGTGCGGCTGTTTCCCGACACGAAGAAACAGCCGTGCATTGACATACCGTTCGAAAGGGTCAGCGTCGCCTCGGCCCGGGACTTTTCCACCCGGAATTCCGAGGCGGGCTGAGCAGCAGCCGGAGGATGAGCATGCATGCGGGCGCGTATTGTGCAATCGAACTGCCGCGTACGGCCCGTCCACGCTACACACGCGTGCATGCTTCTGCCGCGCAACGTTGAGAAGGACAGGTTGGAGCAGCGTGCGCGACATCCAAACATCGCGCACGCCCGACAGATATGTAACTAGGGCCGACTGCCGGTCCGCGGGGGGATTGGCTGGTTGAAGTTGACCGTCACCGTCATCATCACCTCGACCGGTTTACAGTTCAGCAACGTCTCGGTGAACCGCCACTCGCGCACCGCCGCCATCGCCGACTGTGCGAGGTCGGGCTGTGCGTCGCCGATGACCGTCACGTTGGCGATGTACCCATCCGGACCAATCAGCGCTTCGAGCTGAATCGTTTCGACCGGCGCCGTACCACGTAACGCCGTCGGATAGTACGGGATCGCATCACGGATTTTTTTCGGCGGCACGATCCGCCCGCCTTCGGTGGACACCGCGCATTCCTTGCGCGGCGGCATCGCGACCTCGGCCGACACGACCGGCGTGTCGCTGGGTCCTGGACCCGGAGGATCGCTGGGACTGAAGCGAACGTAGATCGTCTCCTGCAGCCTGCCGAGCTTGAGCGTGTAAGTGCGCTGCAGGTTCTGGCTCGACACGGTCAGCATGTCCTTGAGGCTCTGAAATCCCATGCCCTGCGCCTCCAGCGCGTAGTCCCCTGGCGGCAGGCCTACGAACTCGAAGCGACCGTCGGCACCGGTTTTCACTTCGTACTTCGCTTGCCTCGCCTCGTTGGCCAGGACGATCTTCACCCCCAGCACGTCGCGGCCCTGCTCGTCCGCGATCCGTCCGGTGAACGTGAAGAATCCGCTTTGCGCCGCCGCTACCGCGGCGGTGATGCCCAGGAGCAGGACGAAGATCAGCGCGCGCGCCGCTCCCGTGAGCGGGCCACGATCGAGACCGGTGTTCAACATGGCGCGGACTCTCCTTTCAAGACTCGACGGGCGCGCCATCGCCGGCGCAGGGTACCAGGTGTAACGGCCGCGATTCAGCGCGCGCGCCAGCTCGATGAGATGGGTCGCGTAATCGGAGCCCTCGACGCCCCGGCTCATGACTTCATCGTCGCAGGCGTGCTCGCTCTCGAGACGAAGACGCCGGCACGCAATCCACATGAGCGGGTTGAACCAGTAGAACGCGCGCAACAGCTCCGCCGACAACTGAACGATCCAGTCGCCTCTGGAGATGTGGGCCAGCTCGTGCGACATGACGACGCGCGCGCGATCGTCTGACCACTCGTCCGCGCTCGATGGCAGAATCACCTTCGGACGGGCAAGCCCCCAGGTGACGAGCAGCGATGGATGGTCGCTCTGGAGGATCGTGACGCGCCGCCGCAGCCTGTAGATCCCGGAGATCTCCGTCGTGAGGTCTACCCACCGTCCAGCTGTCAGCTCACGCGCGTGCGTGGCAATCCAGGCGAGCCGGAGGATGCCGATCAGGAGAATCGCCAGGCTGATCGCGATGCCACCAGCCCGGAGGACCGGCAACACGTCACGCGCATTGAAAGCCTGGCCGGCACCCACGGCAGCCGATCGGGCAAGCTGACGCGAAACGCCCGCGCCCGTTGTCTCTTGCCTGGTGGCCACGCCAGGCGTCCCGGCGCTGGCCGCATCGTCGTACGCGGTGAAAGGCGCCGGTGTGCCGAGAGGAAGCGTCCATGCCGGCACAATCGACGTCAGTATCGGGCTCGCGGCGGCACACGCCACGCCGGCCGCAAGCACCCAGTGCCGGAGAGCCGCCGATCGCTTCCGCAGCATCATGGAGACCGCCAGTGCCGTGAGGACAATCAACGACATCTTCATCGGCTCCCCTCCTTCTTCGCCCGCTCGACGAGCTCCGCGATGCGATCGAGCTCTTGATCCGACAGCCTGGCGCCCTCGCCACCGAGCACGGCAGCAACCACCTGCTCGGCCGATCCGTCGAAAAATGTGTCTACTAGATGGCGCAGCGCAGACTTGCGGGCCGCGCGCCGCGGGGTGGCCGGTACGTACACGTAGCGCGGCCCCTGCTCTTCGTGGGTCACGTGCCCTTTTTCTTCGAGCACCCGCAACTGGGTGCGCACGGTTGAATAGTGGGGAGCGCCCGGCAGGTCATCCATCACCTCCGAGGCGGTGGCGCGGCCACGCCGGTAGAGAATGTCCATGATCTGGCGCTCGCGGCGGGTCAGAGCGGCGTGGTCGCGGCCGGGCTTGGGTGTCATGTTATTTTTGTAACATTACTGCTACAAAAATAACATGTCAAGTCCAAGTTTCAGATTTCAGACTTTTTCTTTGACTTTTTCCTTGACCCCTTCCGAGATGCTTTGCAGGGTGTCGCCGGTCCGGGAGTCCTTGCCCTCTTTCACGGCCAGATCGCCGATCGAGACGATGCCCACGAGCCGATCGTTATCGACCACGGGCAGGCGCCGGATCTTGTGCACGCTCATGAGGTCGTTCGCCTCACGCGTCGACATCTCAGGCGTGGCACAGACGACGTCGCGGGTGGCCACCTGTCGGACCGGCGTGGACGCGGCGCCTCCCTCGGCAACGAGGCGAACGACGATATCTCGATCGGTTACGACCGCGAGCACCCTGCCGCCCTCGACTACTGGCACGGCGCCGGTGTCTTCAACCTGCATGACGCGGGCTGCGGTCTGAATGGTATCGTCCGGCGACACTGTTCGGGGATTCGGGGTCATCACATCGCGTATTTTCATAAGTACAGTCTCCTTTGTACTCATGTACGCAAAATCGCGGCCGGAACTCCCGTCGGACTCATCGAAAGCTCACTTCGTAGCTTCGCCCGGCCTCGAGCGGCACCTCCACTCCGTCCGCGCTCTGCCGGAACGCGACGACCACGTCGCCGGAATGAATGGTGGCCACCGTCGTGTTCGCGGGCACTCGCAGACGCTGGGCACCGCTGATGGCGGGGCGAAGCGTCGCCGACGCGAGCTTGCCACCCACCCATGTGGCATCGACGGTCACTCCGCCTCGCGCGCGAAGGCCGGTAAATGTTCCATCTGCCCACGCCTTTGGCGTCGCGGGAAGAAGGTGGATGGCGCCGTCGTGGCTCTGCAGCAACATCTCGGCGACACCCGCGGTGCCGCCGAAATTGCCGTCAATCTGAAACGGCGGGTGCAGATCCCACAGGTTCGGCAGCGTCGACTTCGCGAGCAGTGCCAGATAATTCGCGTGCGCCTGTTCGCCGTCCTGAAGGCGCGCCCAGAAGTTGATGATCCACGCGCGGCTCCAGCCCGTGTGGCCGCCGCCGTTGGCCAGGCGCCGCTCGATGGTGGCGCGAGCCGCCTGGGCAAGCTGGGGCGTGCCGTGCACGGTTATCTGATTGCCGGGATGCAGCGCGAACAGTTGAGAGATATGCCGATGACCCGGATCGGGCTCGTCGTAATCGTCGGCCCACTCCTGAATCTGGCCATGCTTGCCGATCGTCGGCGCGGGAATTCTCTTCTGGGTCGCCGCGACCTTGTTCCGGAATTCGGCGTCGATGCCGAGGATCTCGCTGGCCCGGATGACCTGCGTGAACAGTCCCGTAATGATCTGGTGATCCATCGACGGCCCCATCGAGAGGAGGCCGACCTGACCGTTCGGAAGCCGGTACCGGTTCTCGGGTGAAACAGATGGTCCGCTGACGAGCCTGCCCGGCGACCGCGGGTCGTCGACGAGATAGTCGAGGAAGAACTCCGCCGACTCTTTCATCACTGGATACGCCTTCTCGAGAAACGCGCGGTCGGGATTGAACAGGTAGTGCTCCCACAGGTGCAGCGTCAGCCACGCGGCGCCCATAGGCCACAGCCCCGAGCGCGGCCGATCGCCGGGCGTCGTAAATCCCCAGACGTCGCTGATGTGGTGCGCGACAAACCCCCTCGCGCCGTAGTGCACGCGCGCGGTCTTGCGACCCGGCTCGCGCAGCGACTCGAGGTAGTCGAACAGCGGCTGGTGCAGCTCGGCGAGGTTGGTCACCTCGGCCGGCCAGTAGTTCATCTGGAGGTTGATGTTGAGGTGATAGTCGCTGTCCCACGGCGGAAACATGCTGTCGTTCCACAACCCCTGCAGATTGGCCGGCAGTCCACCCGGGCGGCTGCTCGCAATCAGGAGATAGCGGCCGAACTGGAAGTACAGCGCTTCGAGACCCAGATCCACCCCGCCGCCTTTGACCTTTTCGAGACGCTCGTCAGTCGGCAGGGCCGCCAGGAAATCCGGACGGGCTGTACCGAGCGACAGACCGACGCGCCGGAAGAATTGCTGGTGATCGGCGATGTGATCGCCCTTCAGCTTCTGGTACGGCGTGGCCACGGCGGCCGACAATGCCTGTTCGACAGCGGCCCGGTAGTCGCCGCCCCGAAAATTCGTGGCGGCCGCGACGAGGATCGTCACCGCATTTGCCCGTTCCGCAGAAATGCGTTCCGGATAGGCGTCGAGCCTTCCGCCATCGGCGACGACCTTCACCGACGCGAGAAACGCCATGCCCGTTCCGCCGCCAAGACCACCGACGAGATTCAGCCGATCGTTCGACACGATCTGTGTCGTGGCGTCCTGCGGCCGATCGATCCACGTCGAGACCGTGATCTTCTCGGATGCGTCGGCGCTGATGCGCACGACGATCGCCTGCGCTGGATGGCTGACGAACACTTCGCGCGTGTACCGCACATCGTCGATGCGGTAGCTCAGACGGGCCACCGCCGTGTCGATGTCGAGCTCGAAACGGTAGTCGGTCGGCGTGCCTTCGTGCTCGAACGTCATCCGGAGGTCGCCCAGCGACTGATAGGACTCGAGCCGGAACGGCTGCCCCATCGAGTATTTCTCGGCAACCGCGTAGGCCTCTACGGGCATGCCGGCGAACAGCAGGCGGCGAACGTCCGCGAGGTGCGTCAGCGCGTCGGGGTTGTTCGTGTCGCGCGGTCCGCCCATCCACAGCGTGTTCTCGTTCAACTGAATGCGCTCGGCGGCGACGTTGCCGAACACCATCGCACCGAGGCGGCCGTTGCCGAGCGGCAGCGCCTGGTTCCATTCGCGGGCGGGATGCGTATAGAAGAGGATGCTGGACGATGCGTGCTGGGCCGCGGCGTCTGGCGCCGTGGCGAGCATGACGAGCCCGGCGACGAGTGCCGTCAGGTTTTTCGGCATGGCTGGATGGTAGACCTTGACAGCGGACCCACGCAAGGTAACCTGTCCGGCACGACCTGATCTAGAAGTGAGGACCGACATGACATCACGTCGATCGTGCCTGCTCGCGTCGCTGATGGCTTGCCTCGGCCTCGTATCAGCCTGCCGCACGAGCCAGCCCGCCGGACCAAACGCCGACGAGGCGCACCGGTTCATCGAAACCGCGGAAAAGCGACTCGATGCGCTGTTCAAGAAAAGCGCGCGTGCCGCGTGGGTGCAAAACAATTTCATCACGGTCGATACCCAGCAGATTGCGGCCGACGCGCAGAGCGACCTCGCGGCCGCGGTGTCGGAGCTCGCGCGTGGCGCCCGCCGTTTCGAAGGGCTGCAACTACCTGAAGACGACGCGCGCAAGCTGAAGCTGTTGAAGCTGCAGCTCACTGCACCGGCGCCCGACAACGAGGCCGAGCGCAACGAGATGTCGAGCCTGGACTCGTGGCTCACAGGGGAATACGGCAAGGGCAAGTACTGCCGCGGCGTCGGCAACGTACAGCAGTGCCTCGACATCAACCAGGTGTCCGACATTCTTGCGTCGAGCCGCGACCCGAAAGAACTGCTCGACGTGTGGCAGGGGTGGCACCGCGTCGGGGCGCCGATGCGCACGCGCTATCAGCGGTTCGTCGAGCTGTCGAACAAAGGTGCGCGCGAGCTGGGCTTCGGCGACACGGGCGTGCTGTGGCGCTCGGTTTACGACATGCCGCCCGATGCCTTCGCCGCGGAGGTCGATCGGCTCTGGACGCAGGTGCGTCCACTGTATCTGTCACTACACACCTACGTGCGCTCGAAGCTCGCGGACAAGTACGGCGCGGACGTGATGCCCGCGAACGGCATGATTCCGGCGCACCTGCTCGGCAACCCCTGGGCGCAGGACTGGACGAACATCTATCCGCTGGTTGCCGCCCCTGCATCCGGCGAGGGATACGACTTAACAGCGGCGCTGAAGCAGCGTAAGGTGGACGAACGCGGCCTCGTGAAGTATGCGGAACGGTTCTATACGTCTCTTGGCTATCAGGAACTGCCGCCCGCCTTCTGGGAACGGTCCCTTTTCACGAAACCCGCGGACCGCGACGTCGTCTGCCACGCAAGCGCGTCGGGATGGGACGCGCCGCAGGATGTGCGTATCAAGATGTGCATCCAGATCAACGCGGTGGACTTCCAGGTCGTGCATCACGAGCTCGGTCACGACTATTACGGGCTGCTGTACTCCAAGCAGCCGCCCTTTTATCGCGACGCCGCCATCGATGCCTTCCACGAGGCCGTGGGCGACGTCGTGGCCCTTTCGACCACGCCCGGGTACCTGAAGCAAATCGGCCTCATCGATCGCGTGCCGTCGGAGAAAGGGGACCTGGAGTACCTGCTCAAGACATCGCTGCAGAAGGTTGCCTTCCTCCCGTTTGGCCTGCTCATCGATCAATGGCGGTGGAAGGTGTTCTCGGGCGAGGTTGCGCCCGCCGATTACAACAAGACGTGGTGGCAGCTTCGCGAGAAGTATCAGGGCGTCACCGCGCCGCTCGCGCGAACAGAATCGGATTTCGACCCGGGCGCGAAATATCACGTTCCGGCCAATACGCCCTATACCAGATACTTTCTCGCCTACATCCTCCAGTTCCAGTTCCATCGCGCGCTGTGCCGGGAAGCAGGATTCACCGGCCCGCTCCATCGCTGTTCGATTTACGGCAACAAGCAGGCGGGTGCGAAATTCGCGAAGATGCTCGAGATGGGCAGCAGCCGCCCCTGGCCCGAGGCGCTCGCCGCACTGAGCGGAGAGAAGCAGATGGATGCGACCGCGATCCTCGATTACTTCGCGCCACTGAAAACCTGGCTCGACGCGCAGAACAGCAGTCGAAAGGTGGGGTGGAGTACGAACTAGAATCTAGAATCTAAAAACTAAAATCTAAAAGCTGCCTCCTCAAACATGTTGAAGATTCTAGATTTTAGATTCTAGATTTTAGATTCCCGTCTTCATACAGGTTTGGGCAGCGCTCTCAACGCGCCGGTCGAGATGCCTCCATCAATCAGCAGCGTCTGCCCCGTCATGTATTCGCTGGCATCGGACGCGAGGAACACGACCGGGCCCTCGAGGTCCGTCGGCCTGCCCGGTCGCCGCAGCGGAATGCGATCGACGAGATACGACACCCACTCGGGATCCTCGTACATCACTTTGTTCTGATCGGTCTTGAACCAGCCCGGCGCCAGGCAGTTGACCGTGATGCCGTGCGGTCCCCAGTCGTCGGCGAGGCTCATCGTCAACTGACGGATGCCGCCGCGGCTCGCGCCATACGGGCCGAGGCCCGCGTACCCCATCACTGAAGTGACCGAGCCGATGTTGATGATGCGCCCACGCCCGTGCGGCATCATGTGTCTCGCCACTGACTGCGCAACGAAAAAGGCGCCGCGCAAGTTCGTGTCGAGAATCAGGTTCCAGTCGTCCCACGTGACGTCGACCGCTTTCTTCCGCACGTTGCAGCCGGCGTTGTTGACGAGGATGTCGATGCGCTGGAACGCGCGCACCGCGTCGTCCACCATCTGGCGAATGCTCGTCTCGTTCCGAACGTCGAGCTCCAATGGAACGATACGGCGTCCTATCGATTCGATTTCCGTCTGAAACGGCTTCAACGATTCGAGCGTGCGGCTGGTAACGGCGAGATCGGCGCCCGCGCGCGCAAGAGCCCGGCCGAAGGTCTGGCCGAGTCCGCGGCTCGCGCCGGTGACGATGGCAACTTTGCCGGTGAGGTCGAACAATGGCTGCTGCATTGGCAATGCGCTAGGGTTGAATGATGACCTTCATCAAACTCTTGTCGCCGGCATACAGGCGCTCGAACAACCCTGGAGCGTCGTCGAGCCGCGCCTTCAGACTGATGAGGGGATCGACATCAACGGCGCCACGGGCCAGGAGCTCGATGCACTGCGGAATCTCGCCGTTCGACGCGCACGATCCGAGCACGGAAATCTCGCGGCTCACCACTTCCTGCAGCGGCAGCTCGACCTTCGGCGACAGGTTGCCGATGAGCACGGCCGTTCCGCCTTTGCGAAGGCTTCGTATGGCGGTCATCACAGTGTCGGTATGACCCACCACCTCGAACGACACGTCGGCGCCCTTGCCACCGGTGAGCTCGCGCGTGGCGGCTGGTACGTCCAGCCCCTTCGCGTTCAGCACACGTGCGGCACCCATGCGTTTGGCGAACGCCAGCTTGTCGTCGTCCACATCGACCGCGATGATGTTGCGGCAACCCTTGTCCTTCAGCACCTGCATCACGAGCGCGCCAATCATGCCAGACCCGACCACGAGCACGGCATCGTCTGGCGCCGGGACGTGGCGGCTCACGGCGTGCACCGCAATCGACACCGCTTCGATCAACGCCGCGCGCTCGAACGGCAGGCTGTCGGGCAGCTTGTAGAGGATCCGCGCGGGCACCGAGACGTACTCGGCAAACGCGCCGTGGCGCCGGTAGTCGCCGCAGGACACGCCGAGCACGGTGCGGTTGTCGCACAGATTGATCTGGCCGCGGCGGCAGAACTCGCATTTGCCGCACGAGACGGTCGAGTCGAACGTCACGCGATCGCCTGGCGTGAATCCGTCCACGCCGCGTCCTGTCCGCTCGATCGTGCCGGCCGCCTCGTGTCCCATGACCAGCGGCGGAATGCGCCGGCCTGTCGATCCGTCATACCCGTGAATATCGCTGCCGCAGATGCCGCACGCCCGCACGCGGACGAGCACCTCGTCGTCGGCAATGTCGGGTGTCGGCATGTCGACGACCGAGAGCTTCTTGTATTCGGACAGTAAGAGTGCCTTCATGATCTCCAGGCTTTGAACAGGAGGGTAGGAGGCTACCTCCTAGTCTCCGGTTAGATATCTGTGCATCACCGAAACAGCAACTGTACTTGTGTGTAGATTGTCAGTGCCGCCAGCGATCCGAACAGGAGGGTCGACCAGACGAGCGTGGCCGTCCGGAACGGGGTGATCCGGATGGCCGCCGGCAGCATCTTCCGGTTCAGCGCGATCAGCATGAACGAATAGAGAAACATCATCGTGCCACCCGTCGACGCCGAAATCACGAGCAGCGTCAGCGGTTGCGACATGCCGGCCATCAGAATCGTGCATCCCAATCCCACCATGCCCCACACGAGCCAGAAATACGTGCGGCTCTCGGACACGCGCGGCATGTAGGTGGTCTTCAGAATATCGGCAGCGAGACGGCTGGTGTAGTCGATGATGCCCATGGCCGAGCCGAAGAGCGAAAAGGCGCCGGTGGCCAGGAACAGCACGCCGAACCACCGCCCGACGCTTTGCTCGAGCCGCTGCGCCTCGATCTGCAGGAACGACACGTTGTTTGGAAGATTCGGCTGGCCGAACAACGTTGAATGGGCGAGCAGCGACGTAAGACCAATCGTCACAATCGTGACCAGGACGAAGCTGAAGACCTGTTCGACGTTCGCGAAACGCCACCAGCTTCCCCACCGGGCCATGTTGGTCGGCGTCGTTTCGAAGATGTAGCTGGTGGCGGCGAAATCCTTCGCCTCGGGCGCGCCCGTGACCGGGCTCACGAGGCGGGGCACGTACTGCCCCATGCCGAAGCCCTTGTCGCGGATCCAGTTGCTCTGACACAGATTCTGCGCCCCGCCCGAACCGGCAAATGCGATGGCGCCGAAGACCAGCGCCACGTTCAATCCTGGCGGAATCGTACCGATGCCCGTGAATGCCGCCGGCAGCGCCTGCCACGATGCGGGCTCGATCGCGAACGCCACACCGAGCACCACGAGGATGAGCACCGCGGCGACCTTCACGAAAATGAGCCGCTCGAGGGCAACGTAGATGACCGGTGCAAACGTCAGCGAGAACCCGATGACCACCAGGCTGGCGACCGCGATGATCGTCGGGCTTCCGCCAAAGAGATAACTCGCCAGCGTCGCGGAACTGATGGCCCACCCCGGCCAGAGATTCGCGAAGTAGCCCATGCTGGCAAACACGAGCCCCCAGTGCTTCCAGAACCGGTTGAATCCGGTCACCGCCGTCTCGCCCGTCGCGAGCGTGTAGCGCTCGACTTCCATGTTGAGAAAAAACTGCGTGATGACGCCGACAAACGCGCCCCACAGCAGAACAAGCCCCACCTGCGACGAGATGAACGGCCACAGCACGAACTCGCCCGACGAGAGGCCGACACCTCCAGCGACGATGCCGGGGCCGACCAGACGCCAGTAGTTGCTGGGCGGCTCGGGCATTTCGCGGATCTCGCGCACTGGAAGACCCTTCTCGCGGACACTTTCCACGGGCATTACCGCCTCGTTGACAACCGGCATCAGGGACCTCCAGACAGTGGACGGCTCATTCTATACTTGCAGCACCAATCAACCTATGAAGCCTGCAGCCGTGCTCGATCCTGCCACCAAGGCGGATACATCGGCCGACGCGTCCGAGTACGCAGCATCGAGCGCCGGGCGCTGGATGGCGCTCGCCGCCGCCCTTCTCGGATGGATGTTCGACGGCTTCGAGATGGGATTGTTCCCGCTGATCGGAGGACCCGCGCTCGCCGATCTGCTCGGTCCCGCCGGCAGCGCCAACGCCGCGGGTTGGTTCGGCGCCATCATCGCGGTGTTCCTGGTGGGTGCGGCAACCGGTGGCGTGTTCTTCGGATGGCTCGGCGATCGCATCGGGCGCGTGCGCGCGATGTCGCTCAGCATTCTGACCTATGCCGTTTTCACGGGACTCTGCGGGTTTGCCACCGAAGCGTGGCACATCGCCGCGCTGCGATTCGTCGCGTCGCTCGGCATGGGCGGCGAATGGTCGCTCGGTGTGGCGCTGGTCAACGAGATCTGGCCTGGCAAGTCGCGCGCGCTCGTCGCGGGATTGATTGGCGCGGCGGCCAACATGGGATTTCTCATCGTCGGTGTCCTCAGCATCGGCCTGACGCGATTCATCAGCAACGTGCACGACCTGCTCATGGGCATCGGCTTGCCGCAGACCATGGTCGACACGCTGCTGGCCAACTCGGCGTGGCGATTCTTGATGATCAGCGGGGCGCTTCCCGCACTGCTCGTGTTCTTCATCCGGCTCTTCGTGCCAGAATCGAAACGCTGGGAGCACGAGCGCGCGCGCGGCGCGACCTCGTACTGGGCCAACAGCGATCTGGTCGGCGTGTTCCTCGGCGGAGCCGCTGCGCTCGTCATCATCTGGAGCTGGTCGCCGGTAGGCACCAGCATTCCGATCGCGACGGTCGTCACGGCTGTCTGCCTCGCGGTCTCGCTCGCGGGCTTTCTGTATCCAGTCAGGCAATATCTGTCGCGGGCCCTCTCGGCCGGCAGCCTGCGACCGGGCAGCGAGCGGCTGGTGGTCCGGAACATGTTGTTTGGCGCGGCGCTCGCCGGCGTGGCGTTGCTCGGCACCTGGGGATCGATTCAGTGGGCCTCCCGCTGGGCCTTCCAACTCGAACCAGATCCATCCAAGTTGTCTCGCGAGTACACGCAGATCGCATCGGCGTTCGGTGCCATCGTCTGGACGATTCTCGCGGCCCTTGCCGCCGGTCGCTTCGGCCGGCGCATCACATACGCGGCGCTCTGCGCCGGATCGATTCTGTCGTGCCTGCTGCTCTACCAGGCCAACGACCGATTCGGCGGATTCTTCCTGTTCTCGATTTTCCTCGCGGGTGGCGTCACCGCCGCATTCTACGGATGGTTCCCGCTCTACCTGCCAGAGCTCTTTCCCACGGCGGTCCGAGCGACCGGACAGGGCTTCGCCTACAACTTCGGGCGGATTCTGGCCGCGATCGGCGGATTGCAGACCGCCACGCTGATGGGTCTCTTCGGCGGAAATTTTCCGATGGCGGGCTCGGTGCTGACGATCTTCTATGCGGTCGGCTTCGTCATCATCTGGTTCGGGCCGGAGACGAGGGGAAAGGCGTTGCCGGAATAGAACTTAGAAAGTGGAAAGTGACAAGCAGCACGATTTACTTTCACTTTTTACTTTTCACTTTTCACTTTTTACTTTTTACTTCCCACCCCCCCTAATCCACCCGCTCCGCATTTATCTCAATCACATTCCTGTCGGGATCCAGGATGTGAATCTGCGGATAGCCCGTCACGCTGGACGGGTTGACGCGCATCGACTTCCCTGGCTCGTCGGTGGACGTCGCGTTGAACCCCTTCGACTCGAGGTAGGCGAGCGTCTTCCGGTAGCTCTTCACGCGGAGGGCGAAATGGCCGTCCTCCAGCGTCACGCCCCTGGTCCTGAAGCTTGGATCTCTCGAGACGATCAAATGCAGTTCCCGATCGACGATGCGGTACCACGCGCCGGCGAAGGGAAAGTTGGGGCGCGCGATCTCCTCGAGGCCGAGGATTTCTCCGTAGAAGCGTTTCGCCCGGGCGAGGTCGCTAACCGAGATTGCGACGTGATGCAGCGTTTCAAATTCGAGCATGACGAACCATGTCCTGTAGGTTGCGGCCGCAGATGAGGCTGCCCTGAAACTTGTCTCCGTTCGGCCCCTTCCAGTGGGTCTCGAGGCTGATCGTACCCCGATATCCGTCGTGCACCAGCGCCGCGAGCTGGCCCGGCCAGTTCACCGCCATCTCGCCGAGCGGCCCGAACACGGGCACATGATCGCGCACATCACAGTCCTTGGCGTGCACATGGACGATGCGCGAGAGCGGAAGTCTGGTGTATCCGTCGGGAAACGCCCGCTCGCCGGCCACGAGGGCATTCGCGGGATCCCAGATGACCTGAAGCGACGGCGTGCCAACCGCATCGAGGAGCCGGGCCGTCTCGGCACCCGTGGCGATGTTGCAGGCATGCTCGTTTTCGATCCCGACCACGAGCCCGCGCCGCCCCGCCTCGTCTGCAAGATCCCTCAACGCCGAGGCGACGAGTTCGAAGCACTGCTCCGGATCGACCGTGCGCCAGTAGGAGAAGACGCGGACGATGCGGGCCCCGGTCCGCTCTGCGATCTCGAACGCGCGGCGAGCGAGCCGCGGTTGATCCTCGAAGCCGAACGATGCGTTGAACATGTCCTGCTGGATATGCGGGGCAACGGGAGGCGCATCGGGAAGCACACATTTCAGCACCGGCGACGCAATCGACACGATCCGCATGCCGTGCGCCTCGACTTTCGCGCGCACCTCGTCAATTTCGGCGTCGCCGTGATCGATGATGTTCCTGCCGTTGACGACGCGAAGCTCGGCGAACGTCATGCCGAGCCCGGCCATCGCCGTCAGCGCGCGATCGAGATTGTCTGGCGAGAATTCGTCGGTGACCGCACCGACCTCGAGGGAAAAGGTTCCGGGATCCGTTTTTAAGGAAGCGCGTGTCAAAACGGATCCCGGAACCCTTTTTACGTGATCTGTGCCGGCTCGAGCCGAGGCGAGAGCAGGTGCACCATCAGCAGCGCGAGCAGGTACGCAGACGCCGCGATGATGAACACCGGCACGTAGCTGCCCGTGTACTGGAGCACCGACGCCGTGACCTTCGCGATCAGCATGCCGCCAATCGCGCCAGCGGTGCCGCCGAATCCGACGACCGAGCCGATCGCCTGCTTCGGAAACATGTCGGACGCCAGCGTGTAGACGTTGGCCGACCAGCCCTGATGTGCGGCCGCCGCCAGCCCGATGAGGCCAACCGCGAGCCACAGATTCGAGGCCTGCGCCGCAAACACGATCGGCGTCACGGCCAGCGCGCAGCACAACATCGCGGTCTTGCGGGCCGCGTTCACGGTCCAGCCGCGCTTGATCAACGTCGACGACAGCCAGCCGCCTCCGACGCTGCCGATGTCGCCGATCAGGTAGATCACCACGATCGGCAATCCCATCGTCGTGAGGCTGAGGCCGTAGTTACGGAACAGGAAGTCGGGAATCCAGAAGAGATACAGCCACCAGACCGGATCGGTCATGAACTTCGCCACGGCGAACGTCCAGGCCTGGCGATGTGGAAGGATCTTCGCCCACGACATCTTCATCGTCGGCTCGGGCGGATCACTGCGAATGTAGGCGAGTTCGGCTTTGGTGACGCCCGGATGTTCGTCGGGCGATCGATACATCACCCACCACAAAACGAGCCAGAGAAATCCCAGCACGCCAGTTCCCACGAACGACCACTCCCAGCCCCAGGTCAGCGTGATGACCGGGACGATCAGGGGCGTCAACAGCGCGCCGATATTGGTGCCCGCATTGAAAATCCCGGTGGCGAACGCGCGTTCCTTGCGCGGGAACCATTCGGCCACCGTTTTCACCGCGCCCGGGAAGTTGCCGGACTCGCCGAGTCCCAGCGCGAATCGAGCGCCGATAAAACCGGCCACCGACGCGCTGTACGTGAGCCCGCCCATCGCCAGCAGCGCGGCAATCGACCCGCCGAAATACAGGACCCACGCATGAGCCATCGCGGCGAGACTCCACACGACAATGGCAATCGAAAAGCCGACGCGCGTGCCCAGCCGATCCATGATGCGCCCGGCGAACAGGAACCCGATGGCGTACGCGAGCTGGAACGACAGCACGATGTCGCCGTAGTCGAGCTCGCTCCACCCGAACTGCTGCTGCAGCGTCGGCTTCAGGATGCCGATCACCTGCCGATCGATGTAGTTGATCACCGACGCAAAAAACAGCAGGCCGCAGACGTACCAACGGTAGTAACCCGCTTTGGTTGCCGTGACGACGCCGGTTCGGATGGCAGGCTGCGCGGAGGCCGGGGCCTGAATGCTCATGCGCACTCCTTCTGGACTGACGACTGACAACTGATGACTGAAGACTGATAACTATTATCGTCCAAGCCAGCCGCCGTCGACGACCAGGACGTGCCCGTTGACGTAGTCCGACGCTCGCGACGACAGAAACACGACAGCGCCCCCGAGATCGTCCGGCTCGCCCCACCGCCCCGCGGGAATTCGTTCGCCAATTTGCCTGCTGCGGACGGGATCGGCCCGAAGGGCGCTCGTGTTGTCGGTGCTCATGTAGCCGGGGGCGATGGCGTTGACGTTGATGCCGCGCCCGGCCCATTCGTTGGCCAGCGATTTGGTCAGCTGCGCCACCCCGCCCTTCGCGGCCGCATAGCTGGGCACCGTGATGCCACCCTGAAAGGACAGCAGCGAGGCGATGTTCACGATCTTGCCGCTGCCGCGCTCGATCATGTGAACGCCGGCCGCGCGGCTGAGCAGAAACACGCTCGACAGATTCACCGCAATCAGCTCGTCCCACATCTCGTCGGGATGTTGCGCCGCCGGCGCCCGCTGAATGGTTCCCGCGTTGTTGACGAGAATGTCGAGCCGCCCGAACGCGTCAATCACCGACGGGACCAGGCGTTTGGTTTCGTCGCGCCTGGCGAGGTTCGCCGTGAAGCTGCGGGCCTGCCGTCCCTTCGCCTTGACGGCCGTCTCGGTCGCCGCCGGCGGCGTCTCGTTCCCGTGCACCGCGATGTCTGCGCCGGCATCGGCGAGGGCCAGCGCCATCGCCGCACCGAGTCCGCGCGACGCACCGGTCACGAGCGCGACTCTTCCCGTGAGATCGAAAGGATTTCGCGTCACCGCGTCAGGAAGTCCTCGCGCGGCGGCGTGAAGACATCGACGAGCACCACTTCTTCGTCGAGCATCGTCGCACCGTGCGGAACGTGCGGAGGAAAGTGAAGGACGTCGCCAGGCGCGCACACGCGTTCCACGCCATCGATGATGTACAGGACGCGGCCGCGCTCGACGATCGTCATCTGCTCGTGCTCGTGCGCGTGGACGGCGGTGACGACGCGCGGCTGGATCGTCAGCCGGCAGATCATGAGCTTCTCGCCGACGACCATCTGCCGTTGTATGCCTTCGCCAACCTCTTCCGACGGAATCGCCTGCCAGTTCATCATGTCTCGCGCCGTGCGCGGCTTCACTTCTTGCCCTTGTCCAGACCCGAACCGCCCGCGGCAAATTCGGGCTGTACGTTGACGACACCGAACAACCGGTCGTCGTCTTCGCGGTTGGCGGCCATCATCCACAGAAAATTGATGGCACCGCCGGGCGCCGCGACGTTGGGATGGTACCCGGCCGGCATCAGCACGACGTCTCCCTCGCGAACGATGGTCGCGACCTCCGGATCGGTTTTGTTGGTGTACACGAGCTGCACGCCGAACGACGGTGCGGGCATGTCGATGTAGAGGTACGCCTCTTCGGCGAGCACGGCATGCTCGTGCGGCGGCCACGACGTCCAGTTGCCCGGCTGGCTGAAGGTGACTCCTGCCATGAGGCGGCCGGCCCGGACGTTCTTGCCGATCAGAATGTTCAGCTCACGATGTGCGCCAGGTCCTCCGGCCGCGAAGTGCAGGCCCGGGTCCTTCTGTACCTCCGCAAACGAAACGTACTGCACNGGGTGACGCTTGACCACCGGCGACGAGATTNCAGCAAGGTCGCAGCCTTCGGTNCCTGGCGTTACTTCGATGGACGCGTCGCGGGGTATNTACAGGGCATCGTAACGGCTGAGATNGTACGTCGTGCCTTCCGTGCTGACGCGCGCCGATCCGTTCAGCGTGATGAGGCTCGTCTCGCGGTCGCTGGTGCCAAACCGGACGGGAGCGTCGCCGGGCGTCAGGATGATGCGGCCATATCGAAGATGACGGGCGGCCGTTTTACCGGGTTCGACCGAAAACGTCCGGCCCGCGGCGGACGCGGTGTTCCGGACGATGCAGCTCGTTGCCGTAATCGGTTGGACGTTCATAGATTCGTTACTTTACCGCTGAACGCGGCCCGACGCGTCCCCCTTCGCGAGACGGTCGACCTCGGCCACCGAGACGCGGTTGAAGTCTCCTGGAATGGTCTGTTTGAGCGCGCTCGCCGCGACCGCGAATCGGAGCGAGGCTTCGGGATCGCGGCCCGTCAGCAGCCCGTAAATGAGGCCGGCCGCGAAGCTGTCGCCGCCGCCGATGCGATCGACCAGCCTGACGTCATAGTGCTGGCTCCGAATGAACGCGCCCGATGACTGGTCCCAGAGCGCCGCGCTCCATCCGTTATCGCTGGCCGACACGCTTTCGCGAAGCGTAATCGCCACCATCGAGGGCCCGAACTCTTTGGAAAGGCGCTGGGCGACGCCCCGGAACCCTTCGACGTTCAACCGGCCCGACGTCACGTCGGTGTTCGGCACCTCCAGCCCGAGCACCGACTGAATATCTTCCTCGTTGGCTATCACGAGATCGACGTGCGCCATCAGAGGGCGCATCACCTTTTGAGCCTGCGCTTCGGTCCAGAGCTTCTTGCGGAAGTTCAGATCGACGGAGACCTTCGCACCGGATTTGGCCGCGGCCTCGATCGCCTCGCGGGTGGCGTGGGCACCTTTCTCTCCCAGCGCGGGCGTGATGCCCGTGACGTGGAACCACGCGGCGTCCTGAAAGACCGATTTCCAGTCGATCGTACCGGGATCGAGCTCGCTGATGGCCGAGCGGGCGCGATCGTAAATGACGTTCGAGGCGCGCTGGCTGGCGCCCGCTTCGACGAAGTAGATGCCGATCCGATCGCCGCCGCGTACGATGAAGTCGGTCTTGACGCCTTCGGCAAGCAGCGCCCGCACGGCAGCGTCGCCGATGTCGTTCTTTGGCAGACGGGTCACGTAGTAGCTGTCGAGACCGAATCGCGCAAGGCTCGTGGCGACGTTGGCCTCGCCGCCGCCGAACGTGGCGCAGAAAACAGGCGACTGAAGAAAGCGCTCGTAGCCGGGCGGGCTGAGCCGCAGCATGATTTCGCCGAACGTGACGACTTTTGGCATAGGGATTATCTGCTTCGCGACGCAGCGACGTTCGCGACCATGCGGCGCGCGTTCGCTTCGATCACATCGAACTGCTTTGCGGCGATGGCCTTTGTGTCGAGCAACGCCGACCCGACGCCCACCGCGACCGCACCCGCCTTGAGCCAGTCGCCGACATTGTCGATCGAGACCCCGCCGGTGGGCATCAGCTTCACGTGCGGCAACGGCCCACGAACGTCTTTTAAATAGCTCGGACCGACGGACGTCGCCGGAAAGACCTTCACGATGTCGGCGCCAAGATCCCATGCCGCGAGAATTTCGGTCGGCGTAAAACAGCCCGGCAGTGCGGGAATGCCATCTTCGTGGGCGGCCTTGACGACTTCGGGCCGGAACACCGGGCTGACGATGAATTGTGCGCCGGCGCGCGAGGCTCGATGAACGGTTTCGGCATCGACGACGGTTCCCGCGCCAAAGAGAAAATCATCCGGTAGCGTCGGCGCAATCTGGGCAATCAACTCGATCGCCCCCGGCACGGTCATCGTCACCTCGAGTGCCTTCACGCCACCCCGCGCGAGCGCATCGACGATGCCCCGGACGGCCGATGCATCCTGAAGGCGGATGATCGCCACCACACCAAGCCGCTCGATTTCCGCAACGATTTCAGATCGGGATCGTTTTTTCATAAGCGTGGAATCGACAGACCTCCATCGACGTTGAACACCGTGCCGGTCGCGTACGCGATGTCGCCGCGAAGAAGCGAGGCCACCGCGCGGCCCACGTCTTCGGGTTGTCCCCATCGCCCCTCGGGAACAAGGCCATCGGCGATGCGCTTGTCGTACGCCTCTTTGACGCGGGCTGTCATGTCGGTCGCGACGATGCCGGGGCGTACTTCATACACCGGAATGCGGTCGGGCGCGAGCCTGAGGGCAAACAGCCTCGCAGCCATCGACAGCCCTGCCTTGCTGACACAGTATTCGCCGCGTTGCGGCGATGCCATTTCGGCTGATATGGACGTGACGAAGACAATCGCGCGCGGCGAGCCGTCCGCCGCGCGGGCGAAGTGATTCGCCACGGCCTGCGTCAGAAAGTACGGCCCCTGGAGGTTGGTGCGAAGCACCTCTTCGAAGCTCTCCTCGGTGGACTCGAGCAGATCGGCGCGCACGCGCGGTGCGCGTCCGGCATTGTTGACGAGCGCGTGAATCGCGCCGAAATGCGAAACGGCCGAGGCGAGCAGTTGCTCGCGATCGCCCGCGCTGCCGACGTCGGCGGGCCAGTACTCGACGTTGCTGCCTGCAGCCGTCAGCTCGCGTACGACGTCCGCGACCTGGTCGCGCGGGCGCAACCCGCAGAGTGCGAGCGACCAGCCTTCGCTGGCCAGTGCGCGTGCGATACCCAGGCCAATGCCACGTGTGCCGCCGGTCACGAGTGCGATGCGTGAAGGCATTAGTCCGGCCCGAAGAATGTGTAGTACGGCGCGTCTTCAGCCATCCGCTTGACGAAGAGGGCCGCCTCGCGCAGGTGATAGTCGCCCCACATGCTCGACTCGCCGCGCGGGATTTTCGAACCCGCCGGCACGTGGTCCCATCCATTGGGCCGGTGATAGATCGAATGGAGCAGCAGCCCCTGATGCCGTGATTCGCGGCTCAGGTACGGCCCGCTCTCGTCGATGAGCGTGTCGAGCACACGCAATCCAGCTTGTTCGTACTTCGCCCCATCTGTGCCACGCCGCATCGCCACCCTGGCCAGGCGAAGCAAGCCCTGCGCGGCAATCGCAGCGGCCGAACTGTCCACCGGCTCGTAATCATTGAAAGGATCGGCTGCGCGCGAGCCCCAGTCGCCGAGCGCCGCCAGCCCCGGCGCACCGGTGTCCCAATAGGGCACCCCGTCGGTCGCCGCCGCGTGATCGATGTAGAAGTCGCAGGTCGCCACCGCCGCGTCGTAGAGAGGATCGTCGTCGGCGCGGATGAAGTCGCTCGCTCCGGTAGGGCGCAACTTCCGTTGCGCCATTTCTGCGGGATCGATCGTATCGAGGAACTCCAGTTGCTCGGCGAACCCGAGCATCGCCCACGCCAGCCCGCGCGTCCAGGTCGAAAACGGCGAATAGCCCTGCTGCGAGCTGGGGCCGCGATAGGTGCCGTTGGCCGCGTTGAACAGGCTCTCGTGCGCCGTCCGCCCGCGCACGTCGTAGCTGTCGCGGCCTTTACCGTAGTAGACACTGCAGGCGGCTGTCGCTCGCGCGTGCTGCATCAGACGCTCGAGCAGATCGACCTGCACGTCCTGCTCTTCGAACAACCGATGGCCGAGCATGTGCGACAGCGCGAGCGCGCGCAACGTGCGAAGGGTGTCGACGAACAACGAATGGCGGCCGTTGAACGAATAGATGAATCCGCCGTCCGGAATGGGGGTCCAGCGCCGCGCCTGCACCGCACCGCTCACCTTCAGCGCGAGCTCGTAGAAGCTCACCTCCCACGTGCCGGCGTCAAACCTGCCCTCGCGCGCGAGCCGCCACAGATTCCCGTAGGTGCTCACATTGTTGAAGCCGTGATCGTGGACGCCGGTGTGCGTCAGATGGGGCGCCATGCGCTCGAGCGTGCGGGCACGTCCCAGCTCGAGAAACTCGCGATCGCCCGTCGCATCGAACTGAAGGAGCGACGCCCCGAACTGAAACCCTTGCGTCCATTCCGTCCAGCCACGGGATTTGTACACACCGTCGACGGTGAACACGGGCGACCCGTCCTCGGGACGCCACGCGGCTTCGATTGCGCGGATTTTTTCGGCTGACCGATCAAACATCCGGTTGATGGCCGGCAGCAAGCCGGCTGCCGTGCGCCGGCGGTCAATACGGATCATCGGGCGTCAAATCATATCAAGTGGTTCGGGTCAGAGCCGAATGACGCCGCCCGTGCGGCACGACCGATAGATCGCGTCCACCAGCTCGAGCGCGCGATAGCCTTCTTCGCCCGCCACGAGCGGCTTTCGGCCCGCTTTGATGGCATGACCGAAATCGAGGAACTGCCGCTCGAACGAATCGACGGCAATCGCCATAGGGTCGGACGCGCCCGAGGCCACGCCGGACGCCAGCGGTGGGGGATCCCCGTCATCGTCGCGCACATCCCAGGTCGTCAGCTGGTCGCCGGTGATGATGGCGCTGCCCTTCGTGCCGTGAATCTCCACGCGCTCGCTATAGCCCGGCCACAGGGCGGTTGCGGCCTGAATGACGCCCGTCGCACCGCTCTCGTAGCGAAGCGTCGCGCTGATGAGATCCTCCGACTCGATCGCGTGTGCGGCGCCAAGCTGCCACATGCCGAAGACCTCGCGAACCGGACCGGCAAACCACAACAGCAGATCCACCTGGTGAATCGCCTGCGTGATGAGCGCGCCGCCCCCTTCGGTCTTCCAGCTTCCCTTGATCGGCCGCGCGTAGTAATCGTCGGAGCGCCACCACTTGATGTAGGCGTCTGCCTGCAGCAGCCGGCCCAGGCGCCCCGCACGAATAGCCGCCGAGAGAAACATGCTGGCGCGATCGAACCGGTGCTGGCTCACCACTCCCAGCGTGATGCCAGCGCCCCGTGCGACCTCGATCATCCCAGCCGCGGTCTCGACCGTTGTCGAGATGGGTTTCTGAACCTGTACCGGCTTGCCGCTGTCCGCACACGCCCGCACGACATCGAGGCGCATGGACGGAAACGTGCACACATCGACGAACTCGACATCAGGATGGCGGCAGAGATCTTCATACCGCTCGACGAACTCCGCGCCGTGCTCTTCGGCGAAGCGGCGGCCCTTGTCCTGTGTCACGTTGGTGCACGCGCGGATGGTGTAGCCGATGTTCTTGTACGCGCGCGCGTGCATGCCCGCAATCGCGCCCGTGCCGACGATGCCGACGCGCATTATTTAGTTGTCATGGGGCCCCACCCCCATGACCTGTGCCTCGCGGCCCTTCGGCCGCTCGGCTTTGGTTGCGACGCCGTGCTGCTTCAGTGCAACGCCTCGACTCACTTGATCTGTCCAAGTTCCGCTGGCGTCCACGCGCGCGTGCGTCCTGCCGTCGCCGCGCGGATCTGCTGTACCGACGCGGCATCGATCGGCGACGCCGTCTGTCCCCACGCGCGGCGCAGGTAGGTCAATACGGCTGCGATTTCCGCATCGCTCATCGACTCTCCATGCGCGGGCATGAGGCCGACGGGCCCTTCCTTGCCGTGCAGAAGAATGCGAATCGGAATGCCCGGCTCGCCAATCACGTTGGGAGCGCCGGCGATGTTGGGCGTAGCGCCAGGCTGCTCGCGCCCATCGGCGCCATGGCATCCTTCGCACAGATTCTTGTACAACTCCTGCCCGGCCGCGAACCGCGTCTGATCCGCCGCGCTCAGCGGCGCGGCGGCCG
>Ga0065707_10082021_pt1 | contig 24407 bp, 11 predicted proteins | sample SwiRhicommuniRL3_FD_59094 | JGI IMG/M metagenome (GOLD analysis project Ga0065707, IMG submission 59094) | Switchgrass rhizosphere bacterial communities from Rose Lake, Michigan, USA - RL3 v2 (version 2) | ecosystem: Host-associated > Plants > Roots > Rhizosphere > Soil | place: East Lansing...
GTTAAACCAACTGATAGAAGTACCATTAGTACTGACAATATCGGACCTACTTCAAAGACTGATATTACCACATCGAGTAAATCAACGTTTGCACCAACTACTTCTAATCCTGTTACAACTGGACCAGGATCCGGTTCTAACAGCGGATCAGGAATAGGCTCTAACAGCGGATCAGGAACAGGTTCTAACAGCGGATCAGGATCAGGTTCAGGTTCAGGCTCAGGAAGTGGTTCCGGTTCTACACCAGGATCAGTCTCTGGTTCAGGAAGTGGTTCTGGCTCATCAAGTCCCGTTCCAAGTTTGGTGATTCATCCAGAAGAGAATTCTTCTTCCATCTTAAAGAGCAGCAAGTCTTTGACGCTCGTTTCACTTATAACCTTGGTTACTTTGATGACGTAAGTAAATCATTTTACTTGTACATTTTAATTCTTTCTTATCAACTCTTTTCGATACCAATCCGGCTGGCATATATTTCTCATTCTCCATTCCAAATATGGAATTCTTTAAATCCTTTTAGTCACTTTCAAATACCTTTTGTTTGCTATTCACGGATTCTTTCGGTATAATTTAAATTAGTATACTTTTATATATTTTGATTTTATTAATTGGTCTTGTAAATTGTATTTTTTGAAATTTATTTATTTTACGACTTTTCGGCCATTTCGGTGAATACCATTTTGTGTTAGAGCAAAGTGATCGTAAGGAATTATAGAGGGCTCTTTTCTATTGCATGGAGGGGTCTTTTTTATTGGAAACTAAATAGAAGATTTACTTGACATAAATGGGTTTGAATATGTGTGTCTGAAATATATTACATCTCCTCAAGAGTGGGTGCAAAAGTATTGACGGAGAATAGGAAGAAGGTCCTAGCGTAAAAACACTTTCAAAATGGAATAACGAGGAGATATAACAATAAATAGATAGAACAATGCATATTCTATTAGGTTTCGGTAAAAGATTCGGGTGTAGATCGCATATTGTTTGAGGAATGATTCAGAGATCAAAAGAGTAAGGAAAATCTACTGGATGGTGTACCACTCATTCCCATTTAATAAGCTTCATATATATAAAAGTGAATTTTGGTTGAGGATTCTCAGCATATCACTTTAGATAAAGCGCAACCGTAATTAACAACGTAACTTTCAACATAAGCTTGATTAGTTATTATTTGAACTTGGTATTTACTTACACACTTACGTGTACAATAAGAAAATTGCTCGTAAAGCGCTTATCTGTGACACGCGAAGTTGTGAATTTCTTACTGTTCATGGATATAGGTAGCCTTGAGGTCGTATAATATTAAAGTTATAGCCTCGGAGAAAACTTGGTCACTTCTTTTGGGACCAGGTTAGGAGAATGTGGTTGGTTGCTGGCTGCTCAAAGGTGAAGAGAGGAGACGGACTTGTAGTAAGAGTGCCCTTTATGGATAGTTGCTGTATAATTCGGGATATGTATTTATGCAAATGCATCAGGAACAAAGAACAAAGCTGCAGCGAACATATAAATTAATGAGCTGGAATACTGCATATCGTATTATAGCATGCAATACGGTACAGATTGGGTTTCTCCCGTATTGGAATTTCTAGTACCTAAAACAGACAATGTGATGAATACGAATATTTCATTCCTTCAATGCTAACTTTCTAGCGAAAGCCGAAGCGGTCAATTCGCAAGTTAACAAGAACTACCAGATATATCTATAGAATAACTAATAGGAGTATTTCAAATTAAAAACTGTATCTTTATTTCATTTTTGTAACTCATCTTTATTTAGATAAAAAATAGTTGGTGCAGATGGGTGAAATACGCACACGGAAGTAAATACGACTGAACATACTATCACGCAAAAGAAATTTGATGCATTGAGTATGGCACGACGCAATGTCTAACTGCCAAGTTACCAACAAAAAACTCATAGATTTGAGGACAAATGAAGGAACAGACACATCAATATATTTCTTAAAAGTCTTTAATCCTGTTGGCTAAAGCCTCAATGATACCATTTGAATACATACACCCCGACAAAAAGCAAATTACAGTCTAGTTTCAATAAATTTCGAGATATTCTGGAAATCTCCACCATTCGCATATTCGGTCAATGTCATTATTTTTTGCAATCGAGCCCCAGCCTTGTCTATTTAACTAATGATTCTACCGCACCAGGGTTTCTAGTACCAATTGTCATGATATTTTAATTCACAATTTGGAAATATTAACCTATGCAGAATTCTATAACCCTATGTACAGGTTCAAGACTTATTATTTGAGAATGATGATCATGGTAAGTTTAATCTGGCTAAGACGACTAAAAATTGTCTAAAACATGATTTTGACGCTAATACCACATTTCAGCTGCAGCCTAGAGCCTAATACAAAACACTTAATTTGGTTATCTGTCTTTTTAGGTTCACATGTACTGGACCTAGTGAATTATTTACCTTGACCTATCTATATTGAATAAAAGTGGGAAATGAAGTGTAACGATGATCTTTAAGCAATGCATTTTCGAACACGTATATGAGGAAACGATGATTAGTTTACGGAAGGAGTAGTAGCCCAATCTAAAAAGAAGTCGCTGTTGTTCTTAGTATTAAATAATATTTCTATTGTCACCAAACAATGCAAGATTATGAACCTATTTGAAGACTGGTTTCTCTACTTTCGGCGTCTTTCGCAATATCGATACAGCTTTCGTTTCGTAGACAAAGAACTGAAAACGATTCGAAACCTCTTATACGATCCAACTTCAAAAGAGAATTCAATCCATAAGGAAATATATAGCATGGTACAAACCTTTAATGGGATCCTTTATATGCTTATGTCATGTCTAAAAAGGGTAAATATTTTATTCTTCTAGTAAAAGATCATCACCGCCATAGTAAAAGATCATCACCGACGCCTTTTGTATTTCTATTGTGAGAGTTCTTATCTAAATATGAAATCGATTTTTCAGCTTAGAGAAGAAATAGAGAATGATTAGTTTATACTACAGAACGACCATCCGTCATCTTCTCTTACATTAGAAGTCCCTCAATTTGTAAATATCAGTTTATTAAAATTAAATCTGTTAAAATAATCGAATCACGAATCAATTATGTTTTTCCATATTTAGACCAATTATTCAAAAACATCGAGGTCAGAATATTCTGTAGATTATATAGACGGCAACGGGGACGTATAAGTTTGATTTACAGAATCTCACCTCCACAACGTACTTGAGAAGATATAATTTGTAGATCGCCTATTGGAAATGTCGGGTAGTTACATTCGTTCGAGCAATGAGAGCCATATGAAGTCAACATACTAGAGTCATTACAGCTAATTAAAATGATATCTGGCGAGATATGAAGAGTTTGTATCGAATGATTCGTGTACTACTTCTTTCAAATTTGCGATATGAAACTTCAATTGATCATAAATTTGTTCTGTAGCCTATTCGATCGGTGCCTTCAAGGAAGCTACAAAAACAAAAGTGAACTCAGTGGAGTTGGTGAAGAGTAGTGAATTAAAAACATGGAGGAAGTAGGCGACTAATGATTTTCACTCATTGGAAGCCAATAGATCCCAGATATAATCTCTAACCAGCCAAGTAGTTTATTCTTCAATCGAAGATAGAGATGAAATACATCGAAAATTTCGCATCCTGTGTACACCTACCCGGAATCTAAATTCGATCTCCCATATAAATCCGATGGCCCTTATTTCAGGGGGTTATCACCTGAAGTGGTGAATCTCACGATATAATTTATGCCCACAAGGTCTTTCGTTTAATCGGCCATGATAGACATTGGATCTTGGTCACTCTTTCATTATCCAATGTAATTCCTATTCAACCGTTCCCAATTGTTGTAGATCGTTGTTTGTGAGGCCAGCCGTTGTTGCGCCAATTGCTTCCATTGTGGCTTTTGGTAAAATTATTCCTCTGTCCATTTGGGTCAGAAATGGTTTGCAAGTCGGTGGTATGTTTGCACCATTTGTACTGGTTTTGATGTATATTATGTATCCTATTGCATACCCATGTGCCTTAATTTTGGATCATATTCTGGTGAATAGCATGGTACCGTTTGCAAAAAATCTAGGTTGAAGCCCTTGGATACGTTGTATAATACTAGGATGTCAAGAGTTAATCAGGAAAACTTCAGTATTATTAGTGCCGTCTTAAATTTGAAGGAAAAGCTTGTCAGCTCTATCATGACTCCAATGAGTAAGATCATTACCACCGTAGCTGTGAGACAACCTGCTGCCAAAGCATGTCTATTAGTAAGCCTCTATGTATTTAGATTTGTAATTGTTTTACTAATATTCGGAGGAAAAACAACCATAGGCTGCGAAAACCAACTTTATTGCTTACAAATTGATATTGCTAACGTTCTGTAGAACTATATAAACCTCGGATTTCTGTCTACTAAAGTTTCAAAAGACCATCTTCTTTATCTATTTGGAAAAGAAAAACTGATTAGACAACAAAATGAGCAATTCGACAGAAAACTCCAAAGTATTTTTTATCGCTGGTGCTAACCGTGGTATTGGATTCAACTTGGTCAAGACTTTAAAGAATGATGGTATTATTTTCGCAACCACTAGAAATCCTGAGGCTTCAACTGAGTTGAACGAGCTTGCCAAAGAGAACAAAAACATTCATGTTATTAAGCTCGATGTAACTTCTAAACGTGACGCCGAGAAAGCAGCAGAGGAAGTCAAGAAAATTGTTGACAAAGTAGACGTCCTTTATGTGAATGCAGGGATTGCTAATAGCTATGCGCCTATCACAGTTGTTGAAGAAGATGATCTTGACAGACACTTCAGGACCAACGTTTATGGTGCGATCTTCACTTTCCAGGCAATATATCCTCTTCTCCAGAAAAGTTCTGACAAAACAGTTGTGTTTATATCTTCCATTGCAGGTTCTGTCCTGGGCTTTTTTCCTATGATTTCGGGTTCGTATGGACCTTCTAAGGCTGCTTTAAACCACGTCGTGAGACAGATTGATCTCGAGTTAAATGATGCAGGGTTTAAGGTTGTTGCAATGCACCCAGGACTAGTGTCTTCCGACATGGGTAACTACGGCCTTGAACAGTTTAAGAAAAAAAATATTGATGTCAGTGCTTTTCCAACGATTACTCCTGAATCTAGTGCCTCTCAGATCGTAAAGACGGTCAATGCATTGGATAAGTCAACTGGTGTAGAATTTGTCTCATATGATGGATCGCAAGCACCTTGGTAATATTGTTCTGATGTTAAATTTCCGGTAAATTGACAAATCTTAAGTCTATTGAAGTAGGTCGAGTATATTTGAAGTATTGTAACTTGTATATTTAATATAGGATTACAGAATTGATAAACTAATAAATATGTGCTGAATTTCTTCTATTTGCTTAAATGATTTTGAATCAATGTCAGCATTCACTTTTTGGCTGCAATGTGAGCGGATAATTTGAAGAGGAGGTAGATAGATGGTCCACCAATAAGTACACACTAGCAACCAATATCACGCTTTGGTTTGACAGTAGTTGGACCGCAATCAGTGGAATTTTACCTTCAGAAATAGTAATTATTCAACCACTTCCATCACAACAAAATTTGCTTTATACTTCCTATATATTTTCATGGTCTAACCACTAAATGTCTGTAGTTATTGTATCAACCAATCTAAATACTATACACGCAATTAATACAAGTAGTGAACATTTCTGGTAGTGAGTGAGTCGTTGCAGCCACTATAACTAGATTTTTCACCATTGACTTACAGTCATAAGATTAAATATAATCAGTAATTGTAACATTATTACGTACAGAGCTAAATATACTAGCTCTACTTATTCGCATCCAAGATTTGGTTGATAGTGTCCCTAACTGTCCTTTCAAATGAAATTAACTTGAATCCTAAACGTTTCTTGGTTGCTTCATTATTGATGACACTGGTGTTGGTTTTTCCTGGAGTAGAATACTTTTCAATTTCCTCAGCTGAAACGTTTTGCAACGTACTTTGAAGTTTCTGGGAACTCACGACGGGTCTGGTCAAGTGCACCTGCAAGACTGAAAGCTCCTGTAGACAAGATGTTTCTTGTTCCACTGATATCTTTTTCGAACAAGACGACATGTGCCTGTGCAACGTCTCTAACATCAGAGAATGGACCACTAGTTTGTGGAACATCGCCGGTAGAACCAAGTTTCAAAACCGAGCCAATCATCCCGCCTGTGTTGTTAATAGTACCCTTAGCATCGTCATCGTATGCTTGTGGCCCAAAAACATAAACTGGATTGACTACAGAAACGGTAAATTTTGCAGACTCTTCCTTCAGGAAATCCCAAGCAGCCTTCTCAGCAAAGGTCTTGGATTCACTATAGGCGGCCATAGGGTTCAACAAGGCTTTTTCCCAAGTAGTAGGATTCCAACTTTCTTCAGTGATCTCATCAGAAACAGGCTCTGTGATGTCAGTAACAGCTACATACGACGAGGTAACCACAACCTTTTCGATCTGAGGACCATATTTCTTGATTGCATTGAAGGCATTCTTGGTACCGTCAACAGCAGGGATCAAAATATCCTTTTCAAGATCTTCAACTGCAAATGTGACGGGAGAAGCCGTGTGCAAGAACACAGTGACTTCAGGATGTTTCTTCAATGCCTCGTCGAAAGCCCCCGGGTTGGTAAGTGAAGATACGATTTCATAAGTGAAGTTATCGGAGTTGACCTGTTTCTTTAAAGCATCACCTTTTTCAGCCGACCTAACAGAACCAACCACTTTATATCCCTTGGAAATCAAAAGTTTGATAATGTGTTTGGCAATATAGCCAGTAGCGCCTGAAACGAAAATTGTTGTAGAAGCCATTTGTGAATGATTTATGACAGTTGGAATTTTTATTATAGTAGTTGAATTATCTCGTTTCATTATCCACTTAGATCTCTCTCCATTTATACCGATTTCTCAGTAAACAATTTCTTTATCATGAGTTGCTGAGGACCATTTCGAGGGGGTATTAATCAGCAACATTACAATCTGTTAATAACGTTCAAGAATTAGTCCTGCAGTTTGCCATTAGATTATTCATCAATAATCAGAGAGCTTACCCATGTGATTATAAATGAGAGATATCAAGATGATTATATAGACATCTACAATTACATCAAGGTATCGGGCTCTTTGAGATGTTTGGGTATCCATTAGGTTTCGTGGAGAGTTTCTGCAAATTGGGATTAATCCTTACATCATTTGACGTTTCGTGTTCGGAATCCTAAGATTTGTGCAGCAAATAAAATTGAAACTTGAGGGTGCGGTGGAAGTTATTTAAGTTAATAGTATCCGTCTCTTCCAACAAAATTAAGCTAGCTGAGTCAGAAAATAGTAAGAAAAGAACAAGAAGTTGTATACAGGCGGCTGAATAGGGTTCTACACTCCATGGAGCCATCATTGGACCAGACGAATAGTTGTATGAGATAGACGAACTTATCTGTATGAAAGTTGTCTTGATCATGTATAACGTGATTTAGAAGTCCTGCCTTTCTGTGTCTATTGTTTTCTTAGAGTTCAACCTCATGAAATAGAGGGTTCTTTTGTCTAGCAACTAACTGATACGTTTGTTTCCCTCCTTTCTCCTTTTGATTCAGTATGAAAAGGTACTATATCCTCTACAGCCCGAGGGGTGTATATTGTTTGCAGCCTAATGCAACTTTCGAAGAATTAATTCCCAAACTAAAAATTCTATTATTCTCTGATATAAAAAAATTATTGAATATCATATTGTCTCTAAACCTGTCGATTAAAATTAACAGATCTTGTAAATATTTACAATTTTATATAAGACCTTTGATTTGGTGTTTAAATCCATCTTGAATGATGCATATATTGATAGTCCAGGAGCCTATTGGAACCTCAATCGAAATAATGGTGTTAGTCTGATTTACCAGATGATTTCGGTTCAATGGAAATAGTTTTGTTGATGTTTTGTAAGTATCTGTAAATTTGCACCCAAAACATCAAAATAACCATAAGAAAAGAAAAAACTTATCCTGGATACTGAGAGATTTAAGTTCATTAGCAAGGACAGACTAGTTTGTACAATCTCAGATAGTATGATACCATTTTGTAATTACTCGCTAAAAGATACAACGTTGTTGGAAGTGTGTGATCTTCCAAAAAGGTGAAGACTTGAAATTGCAACTCAAGTATACAAAATTCCAATAGGAGAGTGTTAAAGCTCTTCAAACACCGGGAGATTTGGATGATTCATTGAAACCATCTTGACTTGGTTGGACTCGAAAAGACAGTCAACGCCGTTCAACAAACCTTAGATGATTAGAAATAGTTGCTCAGAAATAGATTCTCGGTAGTAGGATCAGCTCAAAAAGGTCTCACATGCTCAGAAACCTCTATGCTTAAATCAAGAAGAAGATGACGAGACACTATCGGATGGCCATCCTTGAATTTATAGAAACTTTTATATAGTCAATTACTCCACAAATGTTTTGGTGTCTACGAAGGAAGCTCTCTAATTCCACATATCCTGTATATAACACAATAAATCAAACTCCTGATATTATTCTCTAAACCAAACACTTCAATGTTTGTCTTCCCAGCATTTGACGAGAATTATCGAGTACGGAAACGGGTTTTTAAATGTTGCTCGAATTGCCGGACCAAGAAAGTAAAATGTGAATCGGTTAATGGTGGAATAGGATGCAAATATTGTTTGAAACATGGATGGCAATGTAGTCTTCGACAAGAACCAGGTATTCTGAAACCAAGCAATGGAGTAAAAGAGGTCAGATCAAATAATATTAAAGCAAATAAGGATGATGGCAATACTAATGGAATTAAAAAGGAGCCAAGTGTCACAGAACCTGTTTCCATGGACCAAATAACTCCTCAGTATCTAAAACAGATCTATAACTTTAATATAACTGGAAATTCCGATACAGCAAATGAATATGTCTTCCACGATCATCCCAAAGCTTTTATTGCAAATAAAACGGCCGATAAATCTGTATGGCATGAATCGGGAGTTTATGTGAGTTCCAAAGATTCTGAAGAGAATGCAAAGTATCGAAAAAAAACTTCCTATCACATAAAGAGTATCAAGTTGTATCGATATTTGGTTTCCATCGATGCATTTACACTCTCGAGTTCGGAATTTGACGTTTCTCCTTTTGAAGTGAAACAATTGCTAGAGTTATTTTTCAATAAAGTGAATTGTATCTTTCCGATTGTTGATCTGAAAGGATTTTGGAATAATTACAATGATGACAAAGCACACAATGTTATACTTTACGCTATGATTCTTGTAATACTGAGAGATGAAATGGCAGAACCTATATTAAAACAAGTCTTTATGAGGAGTAGAGGGGTTACGTCTCTCTCAAAAGACGAATTCCAAGAGGATTTCATAAATTTTATGACCGATCTAGAAACGAAACTTAGACAAGTCATCAACATACTACCTGAACTTGGAGATGTGAATAAGTATACAAGGTTAGTCATTTTCCTACTTCTTTCATTGCATTTTAAATTTGATAAATTAGGAAATGAACAGAGTTCTCATGATCTTACTAGTGCAATAAACTTGGCCTTCTCCCTAGGTATACATATGAAGGCAGCAAAGGATACACAATCAATTGAACAGGCTCAAAACTCATCTAACCTTTGGTGGTGTTGCTTTGTTTTTGATAGAGTCAACGCTGTGATTAACTCAAGATCAATCTTTATTAGCCAGGCTGATTTCAACATAGATTTGCCGTATTCTAACTTGAACTTGTTAAAAATGGTCCAACTAGCGGGTTCATTCGAGAATTTGCTTTATGCAGTGTATCGGCCCTATAGCGCTAATGTATCAGAGGAGGAAGAACGTGAAAACCGACAAAAAATTATGAACATTGAAGAATTTCAATTGATCGAGTTTGAATTATGTGAAAGAGATAAAGCAAACACCAAAATTTACAAGGAAAATCATTCCTGGAAAGACTATGAAGTTAACATATTACATTTTTTGACCAGAGTCATCAACAATACGATTATTATTGGTGCACAGAAATCAAGGTTTGACGATAAATCAATACCTAATAACGTAGGTGAAGAAATTGGATTACAGGCTTCTCGGAATATACTCTGGAACTTGCAGAAATTTCGACTGAAAGACTTTTTGAATATTCCATTATTTCCTTGGTGCGTTTCTCTTGCAATGTCTTGTTTCCTCAAGAAGAGGGCGAAAGAATTACTTAATTATAGTCAAAATGAAAATGGTGATAGTTTGGAGTGGGATCAATTAATGAGTTATCTTGAGGTATTTTCTACAAAATGGTGGGTTGTTGAGGAGATTTGCAACTTGTGTAATGATTTTATTGGAAAGTTAACTATTAAGGCAACTAAAAATGATGAGGAATCATCGAGAAAAAGAATAAAATTGGATCATGTCGACATAGGGACAACTTCAGATTTACCCCATCACATTCCTTCAATCAGAAGTATGCTTCTGCTTCCAAATGAATATGTTGAGAGGGAAAGTGCCCCAGCAGAAGTGTTACGTAATCCACTATTGGAATCTACTTCTCCAGATTTTGCTAATAATGGCGTTCTAGATGAAAACGCTTACCAAGAATTTTTCGATACCATGCACATTGACATTTTTGACAACGAGTATTTCAAAGATATCCCCGCAGTCTTCAGTTTCAATGAATAATTCTATACATGTACCGGATAAACTTCCTAATTAGGAAGTTTCCGAGTTCTCAAAGAGGTATCTCTCCGAAGCCATTAGATATAAAGAGCCCCCAAACCCCAAAAACAGCACGATCTGATTTCATACGACGTCAAGTAACAAAATGTCACCCAGTTTAAAACAAAACACTCAATCACCAATACCTGCCGATCTTGATTCAAGATTTAGGATATTGAAGGGAAAGTTAGTGGACCCCAAGCTTCAGAAAGCTGTGACTGCAAGTTGGAAAAGACTATTAATGAAAATGGAAGAAGAGTTTGCTGCAATTGCAGAAGCAGGCAGTTCCTATATCCCTATAGTTTATTGGGAAGATATTGTCAAGAATAATTACCAATTGCCAACGAAAACTTCCAAACTTTTCCAGGAAAGAGGATCTATTATGGTGAAAGGAGTTTTTGATCGTCAACAGATTGATGTTTGGTTCAACGAATTACAAGACTTTTGTAAGGAACACCCTGAAACTGCTGGCTATACGTATCCCAACCCTGCATCATGGTATAATTGTTTCTGGACCAAGCCGCAAACAGAAGCAAGGTTCCATCCTAACATGCAAAAGATGATGAATATTTTTGCCAATCAATTCTATGTATCTGATCCTTCAAAATGCTTGCTTGACTTAGATACTCAAGTTGCGTACGCAGATAGAATTAGAATCAGAGAACCGGGGACAGTAGCTTCTTTGTCCATGCATGTCGATTCAAGTTCCATTGAAAGATGGGAAGATGACAACTATCGTGCTACCTACAAAGAAATATTTGAAGGACGTTGGGAAGATTGGGACCCTTTCAACTTGGATATCAGAGCATATTCAACTGAAGACTTGTATGAAGATTCTGGTGCAAGTCGTCCCACAGTTTGCTCGTCTTTCCGTACATTGCAAGGATGGTTGGCATTAAGTGATAATAAAAGTGGCGAAGGAACTTTAAAAGTTTTGCCAAATATCAAACTTTGCATGGCATACGTGATGTTGCGGCCATTATTCTGGAACGATCCAGCATCTGGAAATATCGATGATTACGTCATTGATGTGGAAACTCCAAAGTTTCCTGGTGCTGAACCTTCATACGGACAATTGTTTCTTAGCGATGATTTCTATCCACATTTGAAACAAAAGGAAACCTGTATTTCTATTCCTGATGTTGAAAAAGGTGACTTTGTGTATTGGCACACTGATATTCCCCACGAGGTGGACAAAGAGCATAATGGAAACGGTCACTCTAGTGTTTTTTACTATGGACTAACTCCACTTTCGATCTTGAATATCCCTGTGTTATTGGACAATAGAAAATCATTTATGGCTAACAAGAGTCCTATAGACTATGGTACCCAATTGACAGAAGCCCAAAGGGAAGCGGAATTCCAAGGTGCTGATATCAACAATATCCATAACTTAGAAGGTTTGAGATCAATGGGGCTCAAAGAGTTTGATGAATTTGATGCGACGGCTAGTGCTGGACAAATCAGAATTCGTAAACTAGCCAACGAAGCATTGAGGAATAACCTGTTTGACAAGGAAAAGTATCTAAAAGAAATTCAACAATAATACCAATATATATATTCATGAAAAGTTAGTTTTAGTGGAATATTGTGAAGTAAATTCAACAGATTCTTGAAAGTATCTTGGTAACTCCAACTTCTATTGTCATTCAAATTCTCGCTGGCCAAGGTGGCATATATGGCGATGATAATTGGTCCCATACTTTCCATAGTATCCTGTGCTTCCAATATCGGTGCTTCTCAATATTTAGACACAACGAAGCTCCAAAATACTCAACCGACTACCAATATGGTCGGGTAACCTCGCATTGGCTATTCTTGAGAGACACGGCAAAGAAAGATGCTGCCTTGGCTGCACAAGAGGTAGAAGAAACCATTGCTGAAGATCGAGATTACTGCAGAGAGATCTCAAGTATAAACACTACTATTAATTAAAGAAATGAAAAGATGTAGATTAAAGGAAGTCTCAGAATCTTGAGGCAGGATTCTGCAAACCTAATTTCTACAAGCCTAGTTAGGCTCATATTTATCTAATTGATATATATTGCAATTTATGGGTATAAAACTAGTAGTGCTATGTATGAGAGTCTAGATAAAAAGAATAAAACAAATATTGAAGATGAATATTCAGGCGACGTTTCACCACTAACATAAAAAAGGTATTTTTGTCTAAGCATTAGGTTGATTTACATTAGACTATATCCCAGCCCTTCATTTATATTGACTATTATATTGAACCATCTTCTGAAACAACTCATTTATTGATCTACAACACGGCCATTAACTTTCCAACCTCTTGAACATCACTTGATTTCACCTCATTATTCAACTTGTAAACTCTCAAAACCGTTCCCTTATCATTCAAGACAACAAAATCAGAATCGCAGCCAACATTCAAAAATCCTCTTTCATTCTCTAACCCAATTGATACGGCAGGATTATTTGTAACGGTCTTGACAGCTTCAGCCAAAGTTATTTTCGACCATTCCATCAAGTTTCTAATGCATTCGGGTAAAGTGGTGGCAGCACCTGCCAAAGTATTTGTTCCCTTCAAGAATAATCTGTCTCCGGTTTTAACAATGTATTGACTATCCCATTTGTAGGTTCCATCAGGTAACCCTATCAAATGCATGGCATCAGTAACTAAGATACATTTTTCCGGTGCGGCTCGATAAGCAATTGTAGCCATGGCGGGGTCGACATGAACTCCGTCGCAGATCAAGCCGTAATATGGCGTCTCGACATTTGGTGCAGCGATCAACCCAACTACGCCAGCATCCCTATGGTGAGGTTGAGGCATAGCGTTATATAAATGCGTTATCATAGTAGCCCCGTTCTTAAGAGCCTTTAAACCGGTTTTATAATCAGCCATTGTATGACCGATGGAAAAAACGACATTTTTTTCGGTCACTGCGGGTATGAGTTCCAATATCCCCGGAGTTTCAGGAGCTGCAGTCAATATACATACATTGTCAAGCAAGTTCTCAATACCACCATATGTATGATATATCTTTTCTTCACCTTCTTTAGCATCCACGAAAGTTTCTACTGGATGACACCCTTTCTTTTTCAAATTTATAAATGGCCCTTCCACGTGCGCACCCAACGAATCCGTCTGGGTAGTAGTTCTGGACTTATGATAAAACGGCAATACCTTTTCATATACTTCAGGAAAGTTCGAAGTAACAGTGGGACATGTAGAAGTGACTCCCGTAGATAAATATTTCGTCATGGCATCTTTGTAAAACTTCTCAAACATCAAAATCTCTTCTTCCGATGAGGTCGAGTTGAGATTAGAAAAGTTCAACCCATAAATCCCGTTATTCTGAATATCTATAAAACCAGGTGAAAGATAGTTACCATGGAGGTCAACAACTTTGATGGAGGACGGGGATTTTGGATTTTCACAAATCTTCTTGGTGGTATTATTCACGTACAAATCTGTACGCTGATAAACCTGACCGTTATCGATAAGGTGACAGTTTGTGTATTTTGTAAACGACATGCTAGCAGTGAATCTAAGCTAAGCAAATAGAACTTTTAATCTAGAATCTAATAATTAAGAATCTCAACATCTACAACTTCTCCTCAACTTATATAGTTTAACTTCATATTGGTTCTGATAATTGTCACCCATGTCGCAAATTCTTTATCTCTTAAAAAATGTAACATGCAAGAAGGTTACATTTTTTAAGGTGGCAGTGAAATTTTCCCTCAAAATGTAACGGAGTATTTTATGGGGTACGTTGTAGATTTTAGGGATGGTCATATAAAGATAGAAGATTTAAGTATATAAACAAGATAGATCCAGTCTAACATTATATATCACAAGAAGAACATCTCCAAATATCTGAATATCTGAATATCTCAGTTTATCTTCAAATATCGCACTATCAATTCCAACTCACAATATAATGAAACAAGTTACTTTTTCATCTTCAGACGATGCTTGTGATTATCTTGCCACATATATAATCAATAAAATCAACTCATTCAAGCCAACGGCTTCTAAACCGTTTGTGCTTGGATTACCAACCGGATCATCTCCAGAAGGAATTTATGCCAAACTCATAGAAGCTTATAAAGCCGGACAGATTACGTTCAAAAACGTAGTGACGTTCAACATGGACGAATACTTGGGCTTGCCTCCTACCAACGACCAATCTTACCATTATTTCATGTACAACAAGCTCTTTAACCACATTGATATTCCAAAGAAGAACATTAACATTCTCAATGGTTTGACAAACGATGTTGAGAAGGAATGCAGAGATTACGAAAACAAGATCAAGAAATACGGCAGAATCCACTTGTTTTTGGGAGGGTTGGGACCAGAAGGACATTTGGCCTTTAACGAAGCTGGTTCTACTAGAACTTGTAAAACCAGAAAAGTTGGTTTGGTTGAATCCACCATCAAAGCCAACTCGAGATTTTTCGACAACGACGAAGCCAAGGTTCCAAGAGCTGCATTGTCAGTTGGAATCTCTACCATTGTAGATAACTCCGATGAAATTGCTTTGATTGTTTTGGGAGCCTCAAAGACATTTGCCTTGGATAAGACAATCAACGGAAAGAAATGTGATGAAAGATATCCTAGTAGTTATTTGCAGGATCACAACAGAGTCATGATTGTGTGTGACAACGCAGCTGCTGGTTTAAAGTCGAAGTTGTAGATATTTTGGATAATTAATCAAGTCAAAATTGGTAACGAACACCAAGAATAAAGCAAGACCTAGCGAACAGTGATTATTATAGATTAATAATATTATACGAGTCTCAACAGATTTTTGAGTATTGACATTATTACATTGAAGTTAATGACTACTAGTGTAAACATAATAAATCTCTGACCAAGTCTCAACATGATTTGTAGAAGAATCTTCAAGAATGGTGAGTCAATTAATAACTTGCTGATAGTCAGGTGAATATTTAACGAATTGTCTCTGTAAATGGTCGTCTACTAGAATCTAAACAGAGGGAACTGTGAAGCTTCGTGCGATAGAGTGTCAGAGAGTCCTACTTATTAAGGTCAGAGCGAGGTCAGACATTCTCAAGAATGTACTAATAGGAAGAAAATGAGATTACTATAATTCTGTGAGACTATAATACTGTGAGACTATAATACTATAATACTATAGTAAATATCTATACATTGGTTTTTTGATGAGTTAGGAGATGAGATCACCTACCATGAGACTATAATAATATAACTTCTGTGAATTTTGTATAAAAACAGCTTTAAGATAATCATTTTTGACCTAATATATTCGAAAAACAACCTTCTGTTTCAGTAAAACCTGAATAATCAAGAAGTTATGTTAAAAAAGGTCAATGAAGATTATTAGATACTGTTACTTCAATCGCCTTGTAAAACTACTTCCACCCTCTTTTATGAGGGTGGGTTTATATACTTTAGGTAGTATTATTCTATATAATATCAGAAGTAGAATCACTGATAAAAGTCAGAAAGATCACATGAGATATAGGATATGAGTCTACATCTATATCTATAAGACAACATTTATAGAATTAATATGAAAATTCAAAGTAATTGAACATTAATGTATTTTTTGCACCCAAATGGTCCAGCACGGCCCCGGTCACCACCCCAAATTAAGTCTAAAATATATCTTAATACTAATACTCAACAAGTCATGCTCTACTAGGTTAACCATTTACGAATCGAAGATTGTAGATTCAAAATAATGATACTATAAATTATGAGCTAAAATTGGTTATTCTATAAATCAAACCAAAAAAATCATTATTTCTCCAAATAATTCAAGAAATTCACAAATTTCGAACATAATTATTTAACACTAATTTATAGAACCTTCAAGATTCACTAAGTAAACTAAGTCAACAAAGTCCAACACTCACAATAATTAAAGTTCATATGGAATATTGAATAAATCTCCTTTACAAGGAAATTTCTTCTGCCATTATCTTTTGCTAGAAGCCCTAGTCAACAGTACTCAGCTCTACAGTACTCACGAACTGATAGGAGTTCGGTTTAGAATGTTCCGGTGGTACCCACTGCAACAATATCGTGGTAACACCTGCAACTACTAAGTAACTCTATTGTTCATCAACGGCACACATATTCCCCTATCGTAAAATGCAACCATAATTGGATGCAAAAAAAAGATGGAACATCGAAAAAAGAGTGTGGGTGGAGAAGACAGAATTAACCAGAGAATTTTATGGGGAAGACTTTCAAGGCGATCGGGTTCAGAAAAGTACGTATGGAGGTTGAGATAAGTAATAGTGGGGAACTGGTAGTTAACATATCAAAGATAGGTGGTTCCAAATAAGAGTTCGGAATAGTCCCAACATAGTATGGATTCCGGAAAAAAGAATGAGAAATGGAGAGAGGTAGAGAGACGTGGAGAGGGAGACAGAAATGGAGAGAGGTAGAGAGACGTGGAGAGGGAGACAGAAATGGAGAGAGGTAGAGAGACGTGGAGAGGGAGACAGAAATGGAGAAAGAGAGTGAAGGATATTCAAAGGGACTGAGAAACTTTCAATAGTTTTCTCTAGAGCTCGCAGGCTTTTTTCATTGTCTACATCGAATTGTAAAATGTATGCGTTATATATACTTTTATATGAGGAGAACTGAATTTGTAAACTAGACAAAAAACCAAGTATGTAGACCATATAATCCATGATCAGAATACTACTTTGATTTTCTAGTTGGATAATATTTTGCAATTGAAATTGTCATAATCGAGGTCGATTTCTGGGAGTTTTGGAACAATTGAATATCTGATTATTTTGATATTTTGATATTTTGAAAAATCGTGACGAAACTTTTGACTAAATGACACTGAATAGCTGAATGTCAATCTTGTAGGGATTTAAATGGTGTAATAACCTTCCATCATCTGGTCCCCTAATACCTTTGTGGTTTCATGCATGTTAATGTATTTCAATGATTTGCAGAAATCCGTCACTCAAGCTATCAAACTATGAGTAGTATGCAGCACCGATTGCAGCACCAATAATCGAACTGTTATCAACCAACTTGAAGTCAACTTCAAGTCCCAACTTCTTGACATATTCATTTTCGTTAATAAATTCCTTCACCAAGTTTCTATAATTGTTGAAATAGGTGAGTACAGACCCAACATAACCGATAGTTAACTTGCTATCATGGTTGTCGTTGTTATGTTCGGTCAAGAGTTTGATAAATGAAACAATAGAAACTGCAACAATAAACGCACCTCTCTTGATAATGGCATCGGTGATGTATTTGAGAAGTACAATGTCATTCTCCGTTATCATTGATTGATCCCAGTTATATTGGGCACATATTTTCTTCGAGATGGCATCCAAATCATCAGATTCATTCACAAAACACATAATCTCACCATTGAATCCATCAAACGGATGGTCACGAATAGTCGACAAGTCTTGAACCTGGGAAAAGATATTATTGCTGGCAATTAAGTCACACAATACCAACCTGGTGAGTTCAGGCAAGTATCTGCCACTGGTCATCAGTTCGGTAGGTTGCAATAACTTGTTTGTGATTGGATCTGCAGACATGAAACATTTGAAATGGAATCCAAAGTCAAGGAATCTGGAATCGATAATATTGTCATATTTCGTAGCAACAAGAGGCAAGAGTTTATCGCCAAAGAGTGAAAGCTCGGTGTTGAACAAAATCTTTGGAGATGAGTGTAATGAGTTGACAAAGATCTTGTCGTCATGGATTTTGTCAGAAGCATTGAGTGAACAACACATATTAAGCCCTGTACCCAATACTAATGCTAGCTTCATGAATTTGTCCAAAAATGCACCAGCCGAATATACTGCCAACGAATCGTTGATGATGATTTTGATATCGATGGAAATGCCAAACTCCGTCTTCAAAACACCCTCAAGAATAGATTTCAAGTCCTTACCGAAGATTTCGGGTGAAATTGTATAACCTTTGGATACGTGGACGATTCTTCCATTGTTATGGGATGTGGTTTCTAAGGGGAAGGACCAGGTTATACCGGTATTGATGAGTGTTGATGGGTCAAGGAGGGTTTGTGAAGCAAGAGTATATTGAATTTTCGTTGCAATGAAGCGAAAGAAATCGAGATCAATGATTTTGAATGAATTATCGATGGACCAGTTTTCTTCAATAATGACCGAAATCCGTGACGAACGATCGGACGAGTTTTGATCAGATTTGTTGTCTTTTGACGTTGTTTCAGGGTCTATTTTCACCACCGCAACTCTCAAAGTACTGCCACCCAAGTCGATACACAAGAAATTCCCGTGCTCCTTACCAGTGGGTTCGATGTTAAAATTGGGCAACATTGTGATTTTGGAATTGGTAACCAAAGATTCGTTCAAGTCAGCGGTCAAAGATTCTGCTTGATGCTCTAATTTGGTGGATGTAGCGTTCTCAATAAACGAATTGACAATTGAGGTGACCAAAGAGTTGTGTGGCTCAAGAGTCGGTAACTCACTTTGTATAACTTTATCCATAGAATTCAAAGAAGAGTCAGTAGTGGAGTCAGATTCTGAGTTTGAATGTGTAGATGATGTTTCTGAATCTTGGGTTTCAGAGGAAGTCTCGAATCCATGGCTGCCGGCAACCTCACTGGCGCTCACAATCAGCACAAACTTCTCCATGTTCCCTAAACCATGGCTTAATATATTTTGAATCAGCATACTTAATGTCGTTTTCCATCTACAAATATTTGGATGCCTCCATTATATATATATCTAAAAGTTGTAACTGATAAACATTAGCCCCACCAAAATTTGATGGAACCTACTGGCGAAAAAATTTATGTAACCTAACAATTGTGAGTGGGTTGCATTTTGTGACAAGAGGTCGTGTACGTGTGACAAAATCCATGTTACCTGTGAGTTAGACAGTAATGTAAGTCATGAGAATAAAGCGGTACCTAGAAATGATACATTGTATATCCCCATTATAGTGACAGTGGAGCAAAAATATATTGTAACCAGTGTGCCTCATATTCTATTAGGTTAGGGGTAACTTGAACAGATTTCAGTTGATAAATGCCGCTGACATAATCGTCGGATTTAGAAATTTTCGTTCGATAAGCGTAGTTGAGTTTGATGTATAAATGATTCTAGAATGTCGTCTTAAACTAGTAGAATGTCGTAGTTTACGAATTCTAAAATGTCCTTGTCGAATTATACTGAATGTCGCCCACTAGAGTTCGATCAGTACCGAATAACGGCGGTGTTGATGTTTCTCATAATGCCGAGCCAGTAAACCCTGAGGACTATGGTAGAATCTGGACATCTAGACCACTATTAGTTGGAGTATCTTACCAGAATAGTTAGAGACATTAGTCCTCAATCGTACTCAAATATCGAAATCCCACCAATGCCGAAGTATTCCGAACAATGCCAGAGAATGAAATTCGTGGGGGAGTATAGGTGTGCATATAGACAACAAATCTATTTAACCAATAATCACTGACTGTTGCCCAGTGAGTATCAGTCTGTGATATCCTCGACATGCCCACCAGCGCTCAGATTATTCCACCTATATACAGGCAATATGATTTGGGATTTGGGAATTTGGGGGATTTGGGGTAATGTAACACGAACGAAGAGTGAAATTCATCTATATGCAGGTAACAATAAGGTCACCTTGCATAGCGTACCATACATTGTAACGCTACAATTGATTATATCGGATAAGCCTTGATTAGTGAAATAGAGATACTAAAACTTAAGACCACCAATGAAGACTACAGAACATTGGAGAGTTTCTTCGCTAGAGAGCTTTTCCATTAGAGATTCATTAGAGAAGCTTTCACTAGAATCCTACCTCATTTGAGAACTAGAGAGACATATAGCTCAGGCGTATATTAAAAATATCCTTGGAGTTTCCTCAAAACTCAAGTTTTGCCAGGTTCAATCCTAAGTTAAATAAAGTCTCGCCAGTTCCGTCGCTAATCTGGCTTCGTATGTCTTTGTATACTAAATGCAATCACAATTCCTCCATTTCAATCAGTTCTCCTTCTTGCTTTTCCTTCAGGATCTTCTCTAAATTACGAGCATGTATTCCATGGTCGTCAACAATTATTTCCCGTAGCTTTTCCTTCGCCATTACCACCATTTCTTCTATCAACCGTTGAACCACAGCAATTGCTGGCTTCAATAAGTTCATAGCGTATAATACATAAACTCCTGCTCCCAACAAAATTAGCATGGAGAAGAAGAAAGGATTGCGAATCACGGCAATAAACTCGTTCCATCCCAAGACTGCAATAACCAAGTAGATGTAGTATGGAATTTGCGTAACGTGTTGAATAATTGCCCGCTTGGCCTCGACGTATCTAGCGTCTGTTTCTTTCTTATATTTGCTTACGATCTGGGCCTTTTCATGTTCGCTAACGATCTCGGCGAAACATTTGGCTTCTTCATCGTCTGATTCTTCTTCGTCACTTTCCTGTCCTGCTGATGACTTTGAACGCAAGTACTTCGCTCTCAACTTGGAGTCAAATATATCTTGTTCCGGCAATACTTCGCAGCCATCAGCTCCATACTTTGCAAACGTTAATATCGATAACACCTTGCTTCCATATTCTTTCGAAGCCACATAACTAGATTCAACCTCTGAGGCTGTTTGGTAGAGACGAGGCAACCCATTTTCATCGTATCTGAACTTATCTTCAAATCTATCGAGCATAAGCGTGGTGACTGTATCCTTGTTGATTAACTTATGAATTATGTCGTGCAAGGTACTCCATGAGCGAAACTTGAAGGAATCTCTGACACTTTCATTTTGATGGGAATCAGTACCCAATCCGAAGTCGATACTGCCTTCAGTTTCGTATTTACCCATCACTTCCTCACTTAAACTATGAAACTTGGACATCACATTATCCCAGAATTGTTCACTTGGATCTGACATTTCAAATTGGATTCCTTTCGTCATGCCAGTAGCCACCTTCTTCAATGACTTTTCAACGATTTTGTTGAGTTCAACTCCTTGTTGCTTCACAACGATTTCTCTGATCTTGGTATTCAAAGATTGTTCGTAGTTATTATACTCAAAAGCATTTTCCACAGAAAGACTGGCAACTTTACGGGAGAAGTGGTTCTTCAACTCGTGTGAGAGTTCCTTGACTGCAATGTTGAAATTCTTTCCCTTTAATCCTACCAAATCTTTCACAAACTGTTGTATGCTCACGTCCAATAAATACTTTGCGTGGGCATCGAAAAGTTCCCTCAACTTGTCGTTCAACTTCTTTTCTAAAGCGAGACGTTTTTGACGATAAACCGTTTCGTTGTATCTGGAAGCAGCCAAATCATAATTCTCCAAAATGTCACGTTTTAAGTCTGCCAAATACAAACCCAACTCTTGATGGTCGGTTTCTGGGGCTGGCTGATGAGCCTGGGAAATTTCAACATATTTTGCAGCAAACTCGTCGTAAACAGTTGACGAAATCTCGTCACATTTGAATTGTGCCACCAAGATCTGTTGTGTAGGCAAGTCCAAGTCCTTATTGTTATCGATTTGATCCCAACAATTCTCAGCATACATAGTCCAACCGTCAATTGGAATACTGTGATGATAGTTAGGTTTGAACAATTCCTTGGTGACCACCAACCTGTCTCCCAACTCATTAACATTTTCGATAAACTCGTTAGGTTGAAACACCTTGTGGGGCAAGGCATGGAAATCAATATCGAAAAAGTCTGCAAACTGCAAATGTTCCAATTCTGCTGGTTTCTTTAAATTACTCCACATAGTCTTCAAATCAGTGGTGATTGTTTCTGCCAAACTTTCCTTAGGCGTTCCTACATGGTCACGAATTACAATAAGCAACAAGACTTTATGGTCGTTGTTGGATTCCAATTTGCTCTTACCAAATAAAGACAAATTCACTTCAAACACGGTTCTCAAGAGTCCCATATTGGCCCCATGATAAAGACCAACTTGAGTTTGCCAAATATTAAGAATCAAGATTTCTGAAGTGGACAACGCAAACAACGCAGCTTTACGTTCAAAGTCTTGATCTTCTCCACGCTCCCTACCATCTGTACCTTCTACATCCATAACAAAGATGTTTTCTCCATGTTTGGGCTGTATTTGAGTAGTTGACACCAATGGCGAATACGCCATCCATATTCCCTTAGTCGTCTGCTGGCGCTTAGACTCGTTCATGGTATCGAAATTAGTGTTGAACAACGCATTCAACAACGTAGACTTTCCTGTAGATTGTGAACCAAAGACTGAGATTACATGGTAGTTGTTTCCTACTATCGAAGCAGGCGTGACTTGGTTAATATACGTCATGATGTTGGTGTTGAATTCCTTGTTCTCGTTGATGATCTGGACCGCTTCGTTCAGCAGCTCAATGGGAACAAAAGATGATGACGACGAAGTGCTTGATAATATCTCGTCATTATCGATGTTAGGCGACGGTACTTGGTATTCGTCTCCCATAGTTGGTTAGTGGCAAGAAGGATGGTTGTGACCCCATCTATTGAGGGCGCACGATTTTCGTCACTTATATAGCGAGAAGCACGTGATAATATAGACGGATAACGAAGACTGATAAAGTAAGAAAAAGAAATGAATACTATACACTGGCTAGAAAGTATTGTAATATAGAGACCCGCCTCGACGTAATAGAAGTAGTATTTATAGCCGAAATTTGGAAATTTGGAAATTTAGTGGAATTAAAGATCTAATAGATTCAGGATATTTGGTGGAATTATAGAATTCTTGACCACTTTACTGAACATAATCTCCATTCTACTGATATTTACATACTCCTACAGTTATCAATCAATAGATGATACATTACGGTTCTAGGAACTAAGATATTTACATTATAACTTCTCGGTGAGTTCTGGAATGGCTTCGTTAAGATCGGCAACTAAACCAATATCGGCAACATTAAAGATTGGTGCTTCTGGGTCCTTATTAATAGCGACAATTGTCTTAGAATCCTTCATTCCCGCTAAATGTTGAATGGCACCCGAGATTCCAACAGCGATGTAGAGTTCTGGAGCAACTATCTTACCAGTTTGTCCTACTTGGAGCGAGTTATCGCAGAAACCGGAATCCACAGCAGCTCTAGAGGCACCCACGGCAGCATTCAACTTTGTAGCCAATGGTTCCATTAAGTTGGTGAAGGTTTCTTTATTTTTCAACCCACGGCCTCCAGAAACTACGCGCGAAGCAGAGGCCAATTCAGGTCTCTCAGAAGTAACCAAATCTTCAGATACAAATTCAGTTCTGCACCCAGATTCAACAGATGAAGTGAACTCCTCGATTGGAACAGCAGATCCACCGAAAGTTGCTGGAGCAAAAGCCGAAGCTCTCACCGAGGCCAAAATAAACTTATCGTTAGATTTGACAGTGGATAAAGCATTTCCAGCATAAATAGGACGGACAAAAGTGTCTGGAGCTTCAACTTTAATAATATCAGACACTGGTTGCATATCCATTAATGCACCCACACGAGGCATCACTGACTTACCGACTGCAGAAGCCGGAGTGACGAAATGGGTGAAGTCAGAAGAAGATTCCATGATCTCCTTAACTAAAGGCAGCAACTCTTCGGCTAAGTAATGGTTATATTTATCTCCTTTAACAACCAATACTTTGGAAACTCCGTTGATAGTGGCAGCTTCACCACTTACAGCCTCACCTTCTGGTCCCACGACCAAACCAACCACTGGAGAACCCAACTGTT